>Ga0214542_1001650_pt1 | contig 45881 bp, 14 predicted proteins | sample CNSS1metaG_FD_160096 | JGI IMG/M metagenome (GOLD analysis project Ga0214542, IMG submission 160096) | Root nodule microbial communities from cowpea collected in UCLA plant growth center, Los Angeles, California, USA - CNSS1 | ecosystem: Host-associated > Plants > Roots > Nodule | place: USA... | reverse complement strand
CCACCGTAAAAAAAAAAAAAAAACTAAAAAAATCACAAAGTGTTACTCATTAATATCTCTTATGAAAAACACATATTTTAAAATAAGGAGAAAAAGAAAGATGAGAAAGTGTAAACATATATTTCTTCCGAAATAATTGACTCTTTCATTATTTTCTTTGTACTATTTTCATTGTTTAATGATGCCCATATTTATTAGAATTATGATTTGGTATTATTTGCTATCACAATATGAATCAATCATAGTACATAATAATATAACACCAAAGCAAGCGAAGCCACCACGTGCCCCCAATTCAAGTTGTGAAACGCTACCTAAACCCTATAAGCTTCATCATTCCTGCCAAAGTCTTTATCTCTCACCGTGTTATTTAATAATTTTTTTTTAACAAAACAAAATTTAAATTTTAACAACTTTTTCTTATAATTTGAAATGATATCTTATAAATATTTTTTTATTTTTTATTTTTTAACTTTTATATATTTTAAAACTAAAAATTTAATTATCAAAATACGATTGTTTCTATAAAAAAAAACTCCAAAAAAGTGGGTGAGAGTGCAAAACTTGAGAAGTAAATCCACTTCATTTTCGTTGTGTCAACCTCTTTCTATTGGATCTTCACCCTCTGATTATGGCTTTGCATCCACACGAATGAGATATCTCCTTTTGCTCTTCTATTTTGCCCCATTTCTCAAACTTCAATTGTATTAACACTTGCTAATTAACCCTTAACTCTTAAAATGCTTTGTAAAATAACTTGATTAGGTGTAATGTAACTTAACCACAATATTTTCATTTGGTTTTGTTGTTTCTTAGCCTTGTTTTATTTTTAGGCACGTACGGTATACTTATTTTAGAAGAAATGGACAAATAATCGAGTACACCACCAACATAATGATCATTGCTTCTAATTAAAAAAAATAAAAAGAAGTTCGAATCAAATAACCTTTTTTTTCTCATTCTTTTAGATGAAAATTGTTGAGTAAAGTTTGGGTGAAGAAAAATATGAAGTGGATAACCCAATTCAGTTCTTCCATTGCATGCCAAGTTTTCACTTCGAATTGGAAATAATTGGTATAAAAATTAAATAATAGAGGAACTATAAACACGTTATTGAGTAGAAAAAATGAAATTAAAAATTGTGAAGTAGAAGGGGAGTCAGTTATCTTTTTTTTCTTAAAACAAACATGTGACCTAACAAAATAACTAATAACAAATATATTACGTGAAATTGAGATTGTTATTTTAGTAAAAGAAATAGAAGAAATTTAGTTACCGTTGGATGAACGCATGTACTATCTAATTTCTGAAATTAACGGTCCTCGTTCCCTTTCTCTCTCTTCACAGCACGGTAGAGAGAGAAAGAGAGAGACAACAAGAAAAGAACCCGTTGGTCACCAGAATGGACTTTGGTTTTATAGCAATCCTCTTTATTCACCGATCCACGTCCATCACCGTCTTCCTTCTCCTATTCTCTTTTTCTTGTTCATGTTCTTGTTGTTCTTCTTTTGAGAAAAAAAGAAGAAGAACATAGAGAATTGAAGGAGGAAGATTGAGAACGGGGAATACCCAGGTAATTGGTTCTGTTAAATTTTTTATTTTGATAACTGGGTGTTTCTCTTTTCATCTTTTTACCTTCAGTGGGAGAAAGGGGGGTTTTCTGAGTTGATGGACTTGGAAAGCGTTGAGTGTGTGTCATCCTCGGATGGCATGGATGAGGATGAGATCCACACCAATCATCATCACTCTGAGTTTTCTTCCACAAAGCCTCGCAATGGAGGCACCAATAACGTTAATTCTGTGGGGTCCACCGCTCTTCCTCCGGCAACCAGCGTCCATGAGTTGCTGGAATGTCCTGTGTGTACTAATTCAATGTACCCTCCAATCCACCAGGTATGTTCTTTCTCCAATTTTTCTAATCTCGTCTTTGGCTTCTTTTGGTGAATTCGATTGGTGGCTCTTGTGAGCGGATAAGGACAATCAAGATATGGTTTTGACTGGTTTTAGTCTTCAGTGATGATTGTGGAATTGTGACATTACTTGCAATTCTTGGTAATATGGTGTCATGTAGAGGGATTTGTTGTGTTGTCAAATGTTAATCTTCTTTTGGTTCTTCGTATATGGCTACGGAGAGCTTCGTTGTAATGTTTAACACTTCCTGTTTCAGCTTAGTGCATACAAAATTACAAATTAGTTTTCATTGTTTCCATTTGTATGCATGCTGTTGTATTTGAATTTTTATGATCTTTAAAGAATTATCGTTTTCTTCTAGTGAGAGCAAGACCCAATATTGTAACTAGCCTTCGTTTAAGGCCTATGTCCTGTGAAAAATGTTTCATGTTGAATATATTTGGGGGTTGCACAATGTCGTTGTCTTCAGAATGAAGAACACATGTTATGCTACTATCACCAGTAGAAGCTTTGCCTTTGTTGAAATTTGTTGATAATGTTGAAAGTGGTTAATTCAGTGTGTCTTTATGTGATTATATCTGACTGAAAAACTCAGAAGATTTTATCAGGAATTTCATAGGGTAGATAGAATATTACTAGAAATGGAAAAAACAGCCAAATAGAACATAGACCAAAAGAGCAGATCATCAACTCAAAAAGGATCTCCAACCTCGTTGCATAATGTTCTCATACCTAATGAACCTTTCTTCAGCTACAACCTAAGTTAAGCTCAACTGCGGAAGTAATCATTGGTATAAAATAAATACAGATGCATCACCCCTTTTTAAATGTAAGTGTTACTTGGGAGTTCTACTACAGATGGAGAGGGGTAAAAATGTTGTGATTTTGGTGGTTTGGAACAGGTAAATTACCTAGGAAAGTAGAGGGCATATTATGTGGCAGTCCATGATTTCTGGATTGAAGAGATGAGATTTTAGAAGAAACGAAGAGAAAAACCAGGTTGACTTGTGGCTAGTAAGTGAAGATGTAACATAAATTGATTATATTAGTTTGACAGTAGGTATTTTGAAGTGTTATTTGTATACATAATCGGTTATGAGAGTACAATGACTTAACTTAAACTAAAGGCTTGGCCTGGTTTGAAGGAAGTATAAAGGTAAAGAAGAGGATAGGAGAGGTACCCTATAGACTCAAGCGATCAGCTCGGTTAAAACTCACCTCGTATTCCATGTGAATCAGTTGACTTGATTAAACCAGACCAACCACAGAGGAACACCCATTATCAAATATGGGTGTAATTTGTCTGTGTTTTCTATAATAGTAATAATAAATAATCAAAAGTATTAAAAATAATGAATAATAGTAAATAAAATTATTAGTAACAAATAAAATTATTTTACTTTCCAGTCATTTCTATTATCTTTCAATTCATCCAAACAACATCTGGTTTGTCTCTTGGAATATGCAAAGATGAGATTATCTTTTAATTTGGTGGATACAAATCGTCTTGGAATATGAAATAGATACTGGTAGATAATGAGGTTTATTCTTCACACTTCTTGGTCCATAGGTGCTCAATAGTCAATGCTTTTGTATTTTGATAACTTCAGGCATAAGAAATGAAGCTAGAGAGTTTCTTCCCGTATTTGAAACTTGATCCAATCTCTCATTCTACAATTCTTGTTTTCATTTTTTCATCAAGTTAAAAGTTGATTTTGTCATTATTGAAGCTGCAAAAAAGTGTATTGTTGTATATATGCCTTAAAGGGGGAAACATGTAACAAATTAGTTTACTTTTACAGTGTCACAATGGCCACACGCTCTGTTCCACTTGTAAAACAAGGGTGCACAACCGATGTCCCACTTGTAGACAAGAGCTTGGAGATATTAGGTGTTTGGCACTGGAAAAGGTGGCTGAATCACTTGAGCTACCTTGCAAGTACTTCTCCCTTGGATGTTCAGAAATCTTTCCATACTACAGCAAGCTTAAGCATGAGACAGTATGCAATTATAGACCATATAGTTGCCCTTATGCTGGATCAGAGTGTTCTGTCGTGGGAGATATTCCCTTCCTTGTTGCACATTTAAGGGACGATCATAAAGTGGACATGCACACAGGATGCACATTCAACCATCGTTACGTGAAGTCAAATCCGCGTGAAGTGGAGAATGCAACCTGGATGCTCACAGTAAGTGTATCTATTACATCCTTTTTCTGATTTTTCTCTCATTTTTGAAATATTGAAGAGGGTGGGGTGCGGGAGATTGTTTTCCCCATTCATTATATATTTGCAGTTCAAAAATTGTTTGTAGGGATTCAATTTCTGATTTGGAAAGAGCCTAGGGAACTGATGCTGTGGGCTAGTTGCTTTATATTAAATGCTCAAGATAATTGTTGTCACTTACATGACTGAAATTTGTGTGTTCCATCCGATTAATATTTTCTTTTCCCATATTGAAGAGTGATGGCTAATGACAACTTTTTATTTTAATTCATCATGTTGCTGCAACTGTAATCTTATCTGAGTTTAACTTGTACTAATAATTTCCTGATTGTTTTGTTTGAATACTCATTTTGTTTGGTAGGTGTTTCATTGTTTTGGTCAATATTTCTGCCTTCATTTTGAAGCTTTCCAGCTTGGCATGGCACCTGTTTACATGGCATTCCTTCGTTTTATGGGTGATGAGAATGAGGCTCGGAATTATAGCTATAGCCTAGAGGTTGGGGCCAATGGTAGGAAACTCATCTGGGAGGGTACGCCACGAAGTGTTCGAGATAGTCACCGGAAAGTGAGGGATAGCCATGATGGGCTCATCATTCAAAGAAATATGGCTCTATTTTTCTCTGGTGGGGACAGAAAGGAGCTGAAACTCAGAGTTACAGGAAGAATATGGAAGGAGCAACAGAATTCGGATGCTGGTGTGTGCATGCCAAATCTCTGTAGTTGACATGTTATTTGAAGGGCATTTCTATCAGTTCTGTTTCTTCACTCATTTAGGCTATATATTTATACCATCCAAGTGCCTCTGAAATGTCCAGTTTTCATAAACTGTGTAATGAACCAGATTTTCTTCCTCTGAAATTTGTTTGATTGGAATTTCAATTAACTCTTGCTCTGAACATCTGAGTCAAGCTAAGGCTTATACTAGCTTAATGGGTTTTTTCATTAGGTTTTTTAGGATGTAGATGAGAGAGTTTTGTCATTTTTAGGGTGATAAATATATATATCTGGTTGGTTACTGTTCAAACTGCATGAAAATAAATCATACAAGTATTCAGTTCTATTTTAAAAAGGTGTTAAATAGAAGACATTTTGATCAGAAGACTCTTACAGCCAAAAGCCTAATATTAGTATAAATTTGATCTTGAATTTTGTATATTTAAACTGATGAATTAATCTTATAATTTTTAGAAATACATAATTTTAATTTTTTCAATACTGTAATTAATATAGTATTTCTTATCACAGTTGTGAACTAAAATAAACAAAGATGAACAAAACTAAATCCATGTATTTTAAAATTAGAAAACTAATTCATCAATTTTAAAATACAATACAAAGATCAAGCTTACCCAAAAATAGGAAATACGTTTTTTTTCCCTTGCCAATAATACATAACTTCTTTCTCCTCCAATGCTACAGTTTTAATTTCCCATTCTAGTTAAACATTGCCCGTATCAGTTATACTACACACCCTCTTTTGGTATAGTCATTTCTCGTATTATCTGCATTTTCCATATTATCTCCCCACCCAATCAATTGATCAATGTATATGCAAAATTAACCATCGAAAATAACTGCATGCCATTTTTCATAATATCAGCATAAAAAGCTTGTTATGTAGGATAATCTAAACAAAATATATTTTCATAAAACGACTTTACCATACACTATTTTTACATACACTAATTAATCATAACGACTGACAATAACGGATCACTAAAATAATCACTATAACTATCCCAATCAACCCACACTGAATTGTTAGATTTGTTTCAACATCATTTGTTATGTTTGGAAAAGCGGACTGCTTGAACCAACGAGCTCATTGCAAAGCAGTGAAAAGAACTACGCTTTTTACGCACACCATAATGTTCCCAACTCACTGCGGTTACGGTGTACAATAGAAAATAAGTTGCTTCATCTTGCTTCGAAGTTCTAACATGTCATCTACCCCAATGTCAATATTACTTCACTTGCAATTTAAGAAAATCCATCATAATTCCCAGAGAAACACTATTCCATTTTACAATTAAAACATGGCATAGTTCCAATGGCTGATCTTGTTGCTCCCCAGTACAGGGGGTTTCAACTTAGAAGAAGGTTTGGACCATCACCCCAATAGTACGGCACTGTAAAAATGGGAAAACCATAGATTGCGTAAACCTTTCCAACAAATTTAATTACAGATAGTATGACTCAAAATGTTGGTAACATAAATTTATGATTCAAAACTATTTTGGCAGACACAGACATCATACCTCCTCATCTACGTATCATTAAGTTATTGTTATACCTCCACATGAAGCACCAAGAAATTGGAACTTCAAGCTGCTTTATCACCCTCACTTTCAGTCGTTCTCTCTGCCAACTCTGCCTCAGGAGCAGTACCATCAGAGCTCTCTTCATTGAGAGCTTGAATATCACCCTCTGATTTGGATTCTGAATCCGTTTCCTTGTTTCCAAACAACTTGGATGGAAGTAAGGAAGCTACTGCAGCCCTTGCACTTCTTTTGGCAGCTTCGGCTGCTTCGGCCTCCTTAGCCTTAGCTTCAGCTTTCAACCTTTCTTTCTCTTCCATCAGCTTGGTCAACTCCTCTTCTCTCCCTTCTTTTCTCAACTCCACCTTAACAAACTCTTGGAACTCCTCATCAAAATCAGCCCCATTGTCATCCAGTAACGTGTCAACAATCTGAAGCATCTCATCCAACCTCCCCGCGTCACTCAGCACCTTCATCATGAACTGATAGCCAGCATCATCCATCTTGAGCTTCTTTACCATTAACTCAAAGAAACCCTTGGCTTGATCAATCTTCCCCACCTTAACCAACCCATCAACCAACCTATTGTATACAGACAGATTAGGCCTCAACCCTGAGTCCACCATTTTCCTAAAGTATCCGGCTGCATCATCTGCCCTATTCTCTCTGAAACAAGCATCCATCAACAACCCATAAGTAAACTCATCAGGACTCACCCCCTTCCCCTCCATTTCCCCATAAATCTCCTCAGCCTCCACAACCCTCCGATCATCACACAACCTCTCAATCAAGTTATTAAACGACAAAGTATCCGGGCTACACCTATACTCCCCCATCTTCCTAAAAACCTCAATCGCTTCCTTGAACCTCCCTTCACCACAATACCCATCCACAATCACATTAAAGCTCCCCAAATTAACACTCAACTTTTTGGGAGGACCGTGCTCCTTCATCATCCTATCAAAAAGCCTCAACGCCTCATCAAACCTCCCATTCTTAGAGAGTGCATCAAGCACCGAATTATACCCTACAGCACTCATCTTCTTCCCTAAAGCCTCCTCATAACAATCAATAGCCTCCTTCTCCATCCCCTTTATAAAATAACCTTTCATCAAACACCCAAAAACAACCCCATCATCCACAACTCCACCCAATCTCTCTCTCAGCTCCTCATAAAGCCCTAAAATGCCATCACCATTAGAAACCCTAGCGTGACCCAACATCAAGTAGTGGTAAACAAGAGGGTCAGGCGCAAACCCTCTAGAATCCATTTCGCTTTTAATTTCCATGGCGCGTTCAAGCTTGTTGTTATCGACCAAGCCTTTGATAAGAATACGGTAAGTCGTTGGGGAAGGGTTCATGGGGGCGTCGTTGAGGAACTGCTTGTAGTGTTCGAGAGCGGTATCGGGTTTGCGGCAATCCAGATAGGTCTGGAAGATGAGGTTATGTGTGATGATGTTGGGCACGACGCCGGCCTGGGTGATGAAGCGGTGGAGGGAGAGGAGGTCCGCATAGCGGGATTGGCGGAGGAGGGCGGCGAGGACGGCATTGATGGTGAATATGGTGGGGCGGCAATTGGAGTAGATGGAGTGGCGCGTGTAGAGCGCGGCCTCGTCGAGGTCATTTTCGCGGACGAGCGTGAGAATGCGGTTGTGCAGGTTGAGCCGGTTGCCGGTGAGTGCGGACACGTGTTCGGGTAGCTTCGGGTTGTTAGGGTTCAGGTAGTACGGGGTCTGTTGTTGGGGTTTTGGGGCGGTTTGTGTGCGGTTCAGGGCTGAGAGCGGGGGTTCCATGCGGAGCTGCCGCTTTCGGCGGCGGCGCTCTGCCGCGGCTTCCTCCGGGGAGGAGAATGAGAGCAGACGGGTGGAGACGCATAATGGAGGGCGCCGGCGAGGGTTCGCCACGGCTCTGATGTGCGTCAAGAATGAGGCTTTGAATAGAGCCATGTTAGACAGAGAGAGATAGGGTTTGGAATTGGATAGGGTTCAGACAGGGTTTAGTTTGGTTAGAAGGATGGTGAAGATGACGAAAGGGGAATATTGGGCTTTGAACTTTGGGCTTTGGTCTATTTTTAACCTTAAGAAACTAGTTCTTTCTTCCTGCACCCATGTAAATTTCCAAATTTTACTTTCTGGAACTACACCGATTCCGGAAATATCTTTCCGGAAGATACTCATAAATAATATTATGAATTTTTTTTTTTTCGGAACTATATATTACGCTTCCGGACACATGATTGTATAAAGTGTTAAATTGTTTTTTTTTTAAGGAGTTTGGTAATTCATTAAACTAAAATTAAAAGTAACTTTAATATGGGTTAATTTTTTTAAATAAAATGTAATCTAGCACGTCCTATTCTATATTCATTTTTAAACTACACAGATATAATTTAAAAAATAGAAAATAAAATGTAATAGCAAAACATAGAAAGGAGATGAGAAATTTAAAAGTTAGAACTTTGTACTAACTTGTATGCTCCTAAGGGGCTATATCACCTGGTCCGAAGGAGAGAAAATTTTCCACATTTACTTATTGGCAATTACTTCCTGCACCACATCACGCACCCATATCTTTTGAATTTATTTTCTAAAATATAATAAATAATTCCGAAAAATATTTTTCAAAAAGCAAACATTCGTGAGACAAGAAATTTGTTGGAGTGCGGTGAGTAATTTTCTTACTCCTTTCTCATACACATATATAAAATCTAACTTTACACGTATTTTAAAACTCTTCTGATGAGAAAAAAAAAATACTATAACCGTTTAATTAAAAGTTAGACATTAATTAAAGTTAAATTTTTTTAGAAAAACGTGTGAGTATAAAATAAGGGTTCAACATCTCTATCTTTTGGTATTGATTCCACTGAAAAAAAGACAAAAACGTCTTACACAAAAGAAATGAATTGATGGTGAATGGAGTTGAGAAAACGGCTAGGTTTCCCCATTTTTCCCTACTTATATGTATGTATGACAAATATGAGTGTGTTGATAAGAGAGGTTGTGTATATGCAACTTTTTATTTGTGTGTTGATGTTACGTATGTATAATATTTTTATGGTAGATGTTTTGTCTGAGTGGGTGTTGTATTAAAAATAGAAGCAAGAAGATGGAATAAGCAAATCAATGGTCCTTTGTAGTATTGTTTGAAGCTAGTTGGGGTATTATAAATAAATTTTATGATCCTTGCTTTGTCACCCATTTTTCTGTTTATCGACAATCCAAGGTGTCTCGGGTAAAAATAATTATGGATAAATCATCAACTTGACTTTTCAAACGTTGTCAATTTAGTCTTTTCAAAAATTAAAAATATAATTTTAAATATTGAATGACTGCAAATTTTGAATTAGTTTTAATACTATAACTTAATGATAAAATACTTTTTCTATTCATTACTCTTTTCAAAAATATATTTTTAACAACAAAGTACTCTAATAAGATGTAAGTTTAATTAAGTTTTTGTTATAAAATATTGCTAATAATAGAGAGAATAAGTAAAGAAATAATAATAGAGAGAAGAGGTAAAGGAAGAATAAAGAATGAGAAAATGGGAAGCAAAACTTTTATGTATATTATTATTGATAAGAAGAATCTTATTTATAGATATAACATGTAATTCATAAAAGAAACAAATCAATTAATTAATACAATTATTTACGTAAGAAGTAATGGAATCATATGAGTATCAATCATACAAATAAATTTATCAAATCAATGGACAATCATTAGTTCGTAACAATTTTAAATATATTATAAATTTTAATATTTTCGATTAAGTTTCTATTAATTATTTTATAATTGAGTGTTTTAAACATTTTTTTTTGTTTAAATTGTTTCATTGTGTCATTAACAAACGATATGATCACTACTTATATTTTCCTGACTTTAATTTATCGATCAATTTGAAACGTATAATAACATTACTATATGCATCCAACTATAAATTGGTATTAAAATTGTTCCAGCTAAATGTAAAATGAGATTTAGGCAAAAAATATTCGATGTGTACCTCTCCTTTAGTGATAATATACAAATTTATTTATAGAGACAAAGACCATTGACTTTATCGCTTAGGAGTAGTGGTATTATTATTAAGATGTCTTGTTCTAAGTGAACTTTAAGCTCAATGTCTAGATTTAAACATTATCAATTTATTATATTTGTCTAAAGACTGAGAGTTGTTATCTCGGATGAACCACAACTCTTCCAATTACAAGAAAAACAGTAATTACTGATGGTCAAAAATTCATCAGTAAAAACTTTGTCGGTAATATTTTACCGACGGATACTCCATATTCATCGATAATTATCGACAAATTTATCTTTCGCAAAAATCGTCAATTATTATTGACATGCATCATTGGTAATTATCAACGGATGTATCCGTCGGTAAACCAATCATTCAGGTTTTATCATTAAAGACGAATTATTCGTTGATAAATATCGAAAGATAAATTCGTCGGTGATTACAAAGCCTGAATAACTAGTTTTATTAATGAATATGATATTCAATAGGAGAATTTTTTTTTTTTTTGACAATTCTGTTTGTTTAATAATTCTTTTAAAATAGGTATTATTTAAAAGGTCAAATTAAAAAAATAAATATAGACAAAAAACAATTTCTTTATATTTAGAGGTATATATATATAATAATATATATATATATATATATATATATATATATATATATATATTACGGTTTATATTTTTAACCAAAAAAAGAACTTATAATGAAGTTGCCTAAACTACTAATTGTGAACTCGTTATGTATAATAATAAGAGCGTCAACATTTAATTTGTTTACTAGTTTACATGTCCAAAAGAAAGTATGATAGTATTTATCTTGTTATGAGAAGTTGCGGTTGCAATTTAATCTTCCATATCTTTCATAGTGCATAAATAATTAAGGACAAGACATTATATGAAAGATTTGGAATGGACAAATATGTTTATTTTGAATTAAACCGATAGAGTCGTATTTATCAAAGTTCTCAAAGTAAATCCCAAAACGAAAGCAAAAATTGACAAATACTAATAACAACATACAATGTACTCGTGTGTGTTTTTCTAACACAAGAATACAAACATATAATATAGTTTCAAGTCAATTTAGAGTTTTGAACAACATTTAATATTCTCCACAAATATTTAATACATTAAATACATGTTTTGCTACCTAATTCAAGTAATCTATTACTGTATCGTATCCCCAACTTGGAGAATTTGTTATATACAGCTGGGAATAATGTATATATTTTGACTAAGTATTTATAAATCATTGAATTCGGAACACTGAAGTTTGTCGGATAATATCTTGCACCACAAATTTTCAAGCTTTTATAAAACTTGTATTAATATATATAATATCTTAAAGATATAAAAATTAATTCATTTACGAGTCAATATTATATAGAAGATTTAAAAAAAAAGTTTCGAACAAAAGTTGATTTTTCTTTTAATCATAGTTATTTTATATTTTAAGTACTATTCTATGCTTATTTCATGAACGTTGAATTGATATTTTGTAAATAATTGTGTAACACATTGAGAGAATGAAAAAGTTGATGAGTGATGAAAATGATCTTTAATTTCAATGGTTGTGCATAGTTGAATGTGCCTAGAATTGCAGAAGGAACTTGCAGCTATGTTTTCAATTTTATAATTGGAATTGATTAAGGTGTTAAATTTTATTGTCTTTACTTCTAGTTGCTTAAAAAAGTTGATTGATTACTACAATCAAATTATTAAATAAAAAACAAATTTAGAGATAAAAAATATATTTAATTATTATGTTGAATAATTAGAAACTATTTTATAAACTAAAACTTATTTATCTGAAATAATCTTTTTTATTAATAAAATATTATAATTAGTTTTTGAATTAAATTCTAAATTGATTTCTAAAATTAGTTACTTACTAATATTAATTATAAATTAGTTTACCTAGAATCAATAATAGGAAGTAGCTAAAATATTTGCTTAATGATATGATTTATTTTTTAAGTTTACTCGATTAAAAAAATTATATAATGGAATGATACAAATTATGTTCTTTTTACAAATCTGATGTTTTTTCTAAAAAAAATAAACAAAAACAAAAAAGCTTATCTTTATTGTTATATGTTTGTCCTTTATAAATGTGATTCGTAACATTCTGTTGTTTATGATCTGAGTAATGCGATTAATTAAATAATTAATTTTGAAATAAAATTATCACCAACTTATAAATTTTTAAAGTAAAAATAAATAAAATGTCTCACATCTCAAGAATTTATTAATCTTAAAAAATTGTAAAAAATAAATACTTTGAAACAAAAATTCAAAGATTTTCTAATATTCTACTAGTCCAATCCAATTATTATCTTTCACTACTATATATCACCACGCCGGTTATCCTATGTCATGTAAAGAACTAATGTATGTACAAACAAATAAAAGTGTGAGTTAATAAAATAAAACAAAAATCTTATTTTTAAAAATAAACTCACATAAGTATTTAAAATTCAAAAACATTTGAAAATTAAATTTCCCATTATTCCTAAAAAAAAAATAGTCACAACAGACAAAAATTTAATTTTTTCTAATCAAAATTTTTTCCATATCACTTTTACACTAACTTTAAAGAAAAAAACTTGGTCCAAATTCAATAGTCTTTAACAAAACTCAAAATTTTGATAATGAAAATAAAAGCCGAGTAAAACAAATAAATAAATCAAATATTTCACATAATTTTATACAGAATGATCGCTATTTTGAGTAATCTCCCCTTTGATCTTTTTGATTAATAAAACAAATCACTCTTCCAAACCTTCTTTCCGACTTAATAAAATAAACCACAATCTCTTGACTTAATACAATAATACTCTACAATCACATATTCACGTAGAATTTCAAAATTGTAGATGATATTTAATGTATGTGTCTAAGTAGAGTTGTGTCTTTATTTTAAAATGCTTATTTTAATTTTTGTTCTATAAAAAAATATAAATTCATGTGCAAACCAAGACCAACTTAAAGGTAAATCAACTAAAACTCTCGTTTCATGCTTTTAAAGAAATAAGGTCTCAACAAAAAATTTACTACTACTATTTTTCTATTGAATTAATTATAATATTATATTTAAAAAAAAACCTAAAAAATATTAGTACTAATATACCTCTATTAAATTAATTAAAAAATTATGTCTAAGAAAAAAAAAAGTCTCAAAAAGAATATTTTATTACTAATATAGCTTTATTGAATTAATTATGAGTCTATGTTTGAGAATAAAATTTAATTAAATTGTTATTAGTATCTGTTAAGTTTTATTGGTAATAAAAATGATATTTAATGAGTTAAAATCTTTTTTTAAGTAAATTGTGATTTTGTTTACGAATAAAAGAATAATTAGTTATCTTTATTCTTTTGTTAAACAAAATTGGGATAAAAATAACGAATATAGAGACTAAATTGAACAAAAATAATAAACATAAAGACTAAATTAAACAATAAAAAATAATAACCACAAACTGACACATGACACTAACATTGACACATGACACAATTATGACTTGACATGTGGATAATTTTCTTAAAATTTTTAAAAAAATTTAAAAAAAAATCAGGAGCTGACAAATGGCATCTACTATTCAAAAATGTTAACTATTTAAACATAGTTAGTAAAAAGGACCAAATTGACCAAAATTTGACAAAGATGTCATAATTGAGCACAAAACGAAAATGATGACCAAATTTAATAAAAACAACGAGAATAGGGACCAAATGTATATTTAAGCCTTTTATTATTATTATTTTATCTCTATGTGACTTCTCTTGACTCTTATTTGCTTTCTTCCATTCTAGAGTCATTTTGTCAGGGTTTTGGAAGATTACATTTCTTAAATCACACGTTGCCCGTGTTACCAATCTTTTCATCCTCATTTTCGGTTAGTATGTTTTTTTTTTCTATTTGTGTTGCTATTGTTTTGACTCCGTTTATTGGATTCATATTAGAATTAGAAATGTGATTCTTTTGCCCAGATTTATTTTTTGGTACTTTTAGATTTACAAATTTCGAACGTTTTTTTGCATATATCTTAACGAAGAATTTTTTTTTTTCAAAAACTATTAATTAGATTAAGGTTTAGTCTTTTATATATATATATATATATATATATATATATATATATATATATATATATATATATATATATATATATATATATACTTTTCTTCATCAAATTATATTCAAATATCTCACTTTTTGTATTGAAAAAAATTTGAAAAGTAAATTTGAAAAAACCTCATTTTAATTTTTTTTTTAACTTTCAAATCTCTTGAGCCGTACATGTACAATTTAAATGTTATGAAATTTAAATTTATGTTGTCGGTTTTTGTTGTTAATTTCAGTAATGAAATGTTACGTTATTTAATAAATAAAGAGATAATATATAATAAAAAAGAATAATGATATTTTAATTCACTATTTTTTACCTATTTTTAATTTACTATTCTCATTATCATTAGATTATTATATCATTAAAAAAAGATAAAAATGAATAATTTAAAAATGATAAAAATGATTAGTTAAAAGTGAATAAGAAAAGTAATTAAGATATGATTATCCTAAAAGATATGATAAGTTGATTGATGTGATAAAAACTATTAATGTGAAAATATAGAACGATAAGAAATGCTATGGCAATAAAATTTTTGTTTTGCTGTTGATCGACATATAAGGATTTTTTAAAGATGAAACAGTTGGGGAATTGAAGTTGATTGATAGGTAAGTGTTTGGTGTGTTTGAAGTATGAATAACAAATGGATCAGATAATGGCAAGCAAAGTTCCACAAATTCTCCTTGCCCTACGTAAGAATCTCTCTTACTTTTCTTCTATCTTTTGCTTAAATGCGACATTATTTGATGTTTTATCATCGACAATTTTTTTCTATAATTTTAAGATTATATTTTTTAAATGGTATTAGAATATAATAAAAAAAATAAAAAATAAAATAATGAGAAATCACTTAAAATATATTTTCTCAAATTATAATAAAAAATTATTAAAATTTAGTTGTTAAAAAATTATTTTTTATTCTTTAAAAATATAAAAACTTTTATTATAATCACAAAATTTATTATATTGATATTTTTCTTTTCATATAATTATAAATTTTGACATTTCAATTACCCCAAGAGTTTATGTATCATCTCTTATTACATGAATCATACCCTGACATAAAAAAAAAAGAAGAAAAACAGATTAAACCAAATTTATGTTTAAAAAATATAAAACAAACTTGTTGTAAAATAACTATATAACCCGAAATAAAGTGAGTTGGTACTTATTATACAAAAAATTAAGTTAATAATAAAATGAAAGAAATTAAATCATTTGAATTCAAATCATATTTATAATATAAAAATTAGTAAATTAATCAATAGAAGGATTTTCTTCGCGACAAATAACACAAAATTCATAATTTCACAAATATTTATACATGTTTCTATCTCTTTAAAGAAAATTGGGAACAATTAAAATATTTTGACAGAATAAAAAAAAAAATCACAGCAAGTTACACACGTCTACAATTAGCCCATAAAAATTTAATAGCTAAAATAACTTCCATAATTTTAACGTGAGATTAATATTTTATCCCACTTTAGAAATACTAGAATATATATGAAATTTATCACTTATATGAAAATGGAAAAAGAGTAAATATGTAACATATTGTTATACTTCTCAGAGTGGTTGTTTATCCAACTTTGCCTATTTCTGCATATCTTAATGCACGGATAATGATTAAATGATTAACATTATATGGCAAAAATTATATACTCTTTTAATCAATTATATAATTATTAAATTTTAATAATTTATGTATGGTTGAAACCTACTCCCTTATTCAAAACATATTCTTTTTTTTCCTTTGATTTCTTTTTCTTTATCTCTTTATAAATAATATATTCCTTATCTTTATGTTTATGGTTCGCGTTTACAGAACTTAATGTCACAAACTTTACTTCTTCTAGATTTATAAAAAAATAAGTTATATAAATAAATATTTTTAGTTAATATTATGATAATCGAATCAATTATTAACTCAATCATATACCGTAGATAACACGTGATACACGCTTTTGTTTCATTAGTCATGTCATCATTTAAATCCACAAAAATTAGTTCAAAAAGTGAAAATCGATTAATTTAAAGAAAATGGACAGAAAAGTTATACTTTAGATTAGGAAGTGAATAAGAATATAATTCATAATTTAAAAAATTTAAGTTTAAATTACGTTGTTAGTGTATAAATTTTATTAATAGATATTCATAAGTGTTTTTATGAGTATTTTTCAAATCCTCATATCTCTTAACACTAATTAATCTTTGGCACACAAAAAATAAAATAAAATAAATAAATATCCTTGATATAGTTTTTAAAATGTCATATCCATATAATTTAATCTGAAAACTTTAATAATTTAACTATAAATTAGTTATTCAAATGTGAAATTGATGAATGTTAATAAATTTGGCAACCAACGACGGACCTACGTATAACTAAGGATCGACAAACATCCATTTTGATTTTATGTTTGTTAAAATTATTATTAAATATCTAAAAATAAATATTTTATCTTATCTAATTTTATATATTTATCTCATAATCTTATTTCTCTTTATTCTTTACTTTTATTTTAAATTGTTGCTTGATTAACACTCAAATAATTTTTAATTTTTTTTACTAACATATAAAGTCTTAGATCCGTTATTTGTCAAAATAACTGTTATAAAAGCCGCAACTTCTACTATTAACATTATAAAAACCATTATTTATCAAAAACTTAATAAATCATAATACTTAATCTAAGATTTAGAGTTGTCAAGATGGGTTGGAACCCACGAGCCAACCAATCTTACCACGGGTTCAAATCAGATTGGTTTGAAATTTTTTTACAAATTTCAATACGGGTTGATTTTTGACCTGACTCATCTAGAATCCGGCTCATCCGGGTTGAACCCGTGGTGGGCCAGGTTGATGTAGATAAAAGGTCACACAAGTGTTTTTTATTTTTTTATTAAGTTAGGTTTTACATTTGGACCATGTTAGGTTGTTTTTTTATCCAACACATAAATAATTTTGTATTTTTTTTGTTTATATTTAGATTGTATTAAAGTTTATTTAGATTTTAATTAGAATTACAATTTAGTTTTGACTGAAAAAAAATAAAAATAAAATTGTATTTTTTTTTAATTAAGTGAATCCGTAAGTCAATCCGTTTAACCCGTCAACCCGTGATGGACCAGGTCGGGTTTGAATTTTTTTTTGCTCACCAAAAAGTGAGCCGGATTAGGTTGACTTACTAGATCATCAATCCGTGATAGATCGAATCGGATCGGACCGGATTATCCATTTTGATAGCTCTACTAAGATTAACTAATACAAGGTATCACTATTAAATAACCTTTTATTCATTTTCTTAATTTGTTTTAATCAAAGTAGATTAGCACTACCATGGAAAGAAAATGTCACCCCAATTGAGAATGGGCAGAATATGAGATCCACTATAAATGATTCCGACAAATCAGCAAAAATAATAGGGTCCTTTGAGAATAGCCAAAAGAAGAAATTACCTCCTCCGTTACTTTTTCTTTTCATTTCATTCCTCATAAATACTTTATCTCTTCTAACGCTTAATTTTCAGTCTAAGGAATAAAAGAAACAGATTTCGTTGTTAAAAGAAAGGACTGTTTCTTTCCTTATCTAACGCAGCTTCATCTTTCTTCAGCATATTTCACGTGCATATGCAATTTCAACTCTATACATATAAACCACACAAAAACTAAAAAAAAGGTATATAAAGAACGAAAACCCACGTGATAGAAATTCTAATTGTTTAGTCTTATCATAATTTTGGTTACAATAAAGTTAATCCACGAAAACATGAATAAATAACTAAAAATTTTAAACAAATTAATTTTTATGATATCTGAACATACTTTCTTAACAAATAAATATTAACAAAAATCTATCTATTTATGTTTTCTCATCTAATATAAAAGATAATTATTCCTACGCCATCAAAAATCAAAAACATGAAAGGCCCATAGCTTTTAATTCAAATGTTTTCTATCCACAAAAAATATACGAGTAAGAAAACATTTAAAAACCTTTATAGTCTTTTATTAATAAAATATGATTGTATCAGACAGATAGATAATGATGTCTAATCGCTTTGAAAAAAACACAAACCATCGTTCTGTAAAGTTCACACAGAAAAACATAAATACATGTAACTCGGGAATTTAAAGAAAAATAAAACAAAAAGTTTAGAAAAATGTAACTAAATAAAGATATTCTTTACTTAAAATATTAAAATATTTATTCTATATATTTTATATTCTCTATTATAATCTAAAAGAAAAACTATTCTTACACCATTAAAAAACTAAAAAAATATTTATTGAGGTGTCTTAAAGTACAAAATGTTAATTTCTTAAGTAGTGTTCATAAATTTATTCAATTAACAAAAAATAACAAATATTTTTAACTTTTAAATTAATTTACAACCAAAATGACTCTTCGTGATCTTGAAAAGCTAAAGAAGTTGTTAAATACAAAATTAATTACAGTAAACATTCGTTCACGTCCGCACTCGTTTAAGTTCGTATCTCGCCTAAATCTGTATTTAAAAAGAGAAAATTTTTGGATCAATAATTTTGTGACTTTATTTTCAGAAAAAAATCTCATAAAGTCATTTGATTTTATATATATATATATATATATATATATATATATATATATATATATATATATATAATATGAATAAAATACAATAATAAGTTCCTCCTTTTGTAACATATCTTTTATATCTGCCATATGTCTTATATATCTCATATTTTTATAATTTTTAAAGAATTTCAACAATCATAATATTTCATACTATAATTATATTATATGGCTCCTAATATATTTATATTCTAATTTTAATATCAAAATGTGAATTTAAACGAATGATTGTTATAATCTTCAAAATTACAATAGTAAACTTTAAAATATTATTAAATAGAAAAATCAATTACACTGAAACATTCTCTTCAAAAAAATAAAAACATATATTATCTCTACAATATATTAGTATTGTAAAAGATAAAATGTTTATCTAAACTAAATCAATTATATTCATACGAATATAAAATCTAAAAAAAAAAAACAGTGTATGATTTTTTTAACATAATTAACATTGAATATAAATAAATTTAATTTACCAAAAAAAAATAGCGAATTAGAAAAATCAGGGACCATTACTTTAATCATGAATTGTTCTGATTTGATTCTCGTCAGTATTGTCTAGATTCAATTTATATTCGATTGTTTTATGGTGTGGTGTGTAATTTCATTTTCAACGTCTTTTTGTTTAGTCAGATGATAGACCGACGATTTTTATTGGAAGACATAATAAAATATTTTTATAATTATAAAAAATTAAATAATCATAAAAATCGTTAGTAAATTATAGCTTAACTTGGATTAACTTGATTATTTTTTTAATTTTTTCTAACCATGTTTAGTTTTACATTTCATTATATAATTTTTAAAATGTATTCATTTTAAGATAATGTCTTATTAACAATTAATTATGATGATAAAAAATATTAGTCACTATAATATAGTGACCAATTTAAATTGTAATTTACAAAATAAAAAATAATTGGTTACTAAAATAGTCACATAAATAAAAAATTATAATTTATTTTTAAATTAGTCTCAATTACTTCTATAGTAAAAACTTTGTAGTTAATGTTTAGAGACCAATTTTTGTTAGAAATTGAAATCTTACTAATTAATTAAATATCAATTTAAAAATTAATTTCTTTTATAACAAAATTTTGTTAGCTAATGTTTAGGGACCAATTTCATTTGGTAACTAAAATTTAGAAACTAATTTAACAATCAATTATAATTTTTATGTGACTACTTTAATTACCAAATATTTTTTATTTTGTAAATTAATATCTAAATTTGTTAATGTAATGACCAATAACTTTTTGTCATTATAATTTATCGTTAATAAGGCATTTTTTTTATTGTGATTTTATTTATAATAAGGATGCATAAATATATATTTTTTTTAAGTTAAACAATACATAATGTAACAATAAATAACATATATTAAATAAAAATATTTATTTAAGTATTCAGTTTTTTATAATAAATTATTTTCTTAATGTATACTTCTAATATTAGACAATAATTCGCGGGTATCTTTCTCTGTTTACAATAAGTTATACAAAGCCTTAATTGAAATGTTCTATTTTTCAGAAAAGATATATAAATAAAAAACAGAACTTTCAAAAAATTGATAATCTTTCATTAATCAAAATTTATTGAATCAGACAAATAGTTATCGTTAATAATACAAAAAAAAAATCTTTAAAAAACATTAAATGACTATAAAATATTCATATGGAACTCATTAAAAAAAAATGCAATATTTAATATCATATAATTTACTTTCCGTATAAATTTTTAACATTCAATCTGAAGATTTTATTTTTAATTCCACAATTTTCACAATTTTAATTCCGTATATATTTTTATTACATTTCTTTATTTTCCAAAAAATACTTTTAAGTAACAATTTAAAAAATGGAAATAGTATTTATCTATCTGGATGAATGATCAATCACATCACATTGAAAACGTGAAGAGGGACCAGATCATATAAGTCAACACAAAAATAAAAGATAATCGAGAATGAACGTCATTGGTAAATTATGTTGATAAAATGGACGTCAAAATTTTCGCTATAATTTTGATTATGAGGTGGTAAAATAGGTCGGTAAATTCGTTGAGAATGATTTTTTTTAAATATGTTGGTAATTGAATTTTTGAAAAGTCATTAATAATTGTACTTTTTAAAATTTATAGTAATCCTATTAATAAATTTAGGGAATCGGAGAGAAGAACAAGGAAGAGAAAGAGGAGGATGAGGAGAAAGTGGAAGCGACAACAGTGACAATAATGACTGTGAGGGCACCGACCATGGCAAAAGAGGATAAATAAGAGGAAGAAAGAAAAGAGTCAAAGGTGATAAGACACAACAACAACAACAATCGACGATGACAGAAGAGGAGGAAAAAGAAAAATAATAGGAAGAATACAAAAGAAGAAAAAAGAAAAAGAGAAGAAGGAAAAAAAATATCAAACCAAAATGTTTATTGACGAATTTTACTGACGAAAAAGCCATCGATAACTATTGACAGATAATTATCGAAAAATAGTTATTGAACACATTTAGACCATTGATAGTTACTGACAAATTTTTAATTATCTGTAATTACTGAGATTTTTATTTTTAATCGTTAAAATTTATCACCAAACATTTTACTAACGAATTTTTTACTGACTATAAATCATCTATAATTTTACTTTATTTATGGATTTTTATACTTATCACCGAATTTTATCAAATCTATATTTTTATAGTAAATTGATATGTGAAACCATGTGAATTTAATCCCTAATACCATACTTTTATAATAAAATAATTTTTATTTTACTCTTATTTTGATTCTTAAAATCATGTTTTAATAACAAAATAATCTTATCTATTTAGAGAGTAAAATAAATATTAATCACCGAATTAATAACATCTCATATTCCAAATTGAAGATGTGTTTTTTTTTATCGTTATAGAGATAGGATTATACCTATACGAACAAAAAATAAATAAAATTAACTTGGGAAAAGCCAAATCCGGATAATTTAGGATGCCAAATTAACATATTTTATTATGTATCCAACCAAAAGGTTTATGGAAGTCTTGCATCTACATATTATATAATTGTGTATTTGGAATGTAATTTTGACGAGGTTGGAGAAATAGTTGTTAAAAGAAAAATATACTTTTTTATTAAACGATAACTCTCAACGCATGTTTTTTTCCTTTCTTTATAATATATTGTATTCAATCTTAGATTATTTTTCTCCAAAACTTTTTTTTTTTAAGAATCTGATTGCATATTATAGTAATTGAGGAGATGGAAATTATTTCTAACTCAATTCATATTTATCTTGAATATTCTTCCTAAAAATCATACTAAATTTTGGTTGTGTTCGGATACCTTGTTTTAAGTTTTTAAATTTTAGTTTTGTGTAAGTTTGTGTTTGAGATATGGCTATCTTATTCTAAATAATTATAGGTAAGAAAAGTTATTTGTTTTTCATTAAAAAAAACCTTAAAATAGATGATTTAGTCACAAGATTTTAGTTTTTATATGTGGATGATGTTTTTGTTGGAATTTGTTTGAATGTTTAAAATTTATCGTCATTTAAATTTTCATTTCATAGATTTTTGCTTTAGAATATTTTGAATTAAAGATTAGTGTTTAGGAAGTTTATTCGGTAGGTAGATTATGCATTTTAAGGTATATAATTTATTAAACCAAGTTTTAAATATGGTTTTGATAAGTATAACCAATTCCTTTAGTTTTCTCTTATACTGGTTTGAGTTTTATATAAATGACATATTTTTACTTGATACGAATGAAATATATGTTGAGTTTAAATTATTAAGATTGGATTGAAATAAGTGAAGATGATGTTTAACAGAATTTAGATTGTACTCATATTTGAGAGTTGTATTTGTTAAATTAGTTATAGATTAAACCTTTGAAAACTATTTTGTTTGTTGCATGAATAAAGTTATTTTATATTTTTATTTAAGCAGAATATTTTTGACGGAAGGAAAATAGAACAAAGATTCAAACCCTACTTATGGTCTTATTTTCACTCAAGAAAATGAGATCGCAACTCAATCCTTGTGTTGTGCTAGATTTGAACTCAAAAAAAAATTTGTTCAATTGAAGAAATTTTCGTTCAAGCGAGACAATTTTCGTAAAAGTTAAAAAAATTATTATTTATTTTTCTATTATTATATCTTTGATGGAGTGTATTTGAATGTTTATTATACATGGAAAATATAAGTTTGTATATTTAATTAATGGGTTGAATATGTTGTTATTTATTAACTTTAAGTAAATTTTGAAATTAGTCAATTTCGAAACTTTGGACTAATTTAGTCCTTCATCTTTCGTAATACATGGGTTTAGTCCTTTTAATCCAATTTCGTTAAGTTTATTTGACATTTCAAGCGTGTTTCATAATAGTATTTGACTTAACATTAAAACAAAAATGTGTCAAACAGTATAAACAATTTAAATACAATCTTGAAATGCGTACAAAACATCAAATAAACCTAAAAAAATTTGATTAAAAAGACTAAATCCACGTATTTCGAATGATGAAGCACTAAATTGGTCCAAAGTTTCAAAATGAACTAATTCCAAAATTCATTGAAAGTTAAGGGACCAAAAACATATTTAACCCTTAATTAATTTATGATTCTATTTAAGAGAATTATATTTTATGAAAATATTATTGAGAATGACAAACTTGTTTGAATTTTTGGTCACATGTTTGGGATGTTATGTGAATTATTATTTTTGTTATATGTATTAAGTATTTGACATTTATATTGTAACATAGATGTTCTTGTTTCATTGATCATTTATGTTATATAGACTAAAATATCATGTGATAAGACATTGAGGAGAGAGTTATTGCATGACCTTGTTTATGCCAGATTTAAACTTGTCTTTATATGTTCTTTTGTAATAAAATGGTTGTCTCAACTACAATTTTGGTTAAATAAAGACATGTTAGTAATAATTGTTTCATACTAATTGGATGGCATGAAAGTTTTAACATTACCCTTGTAGTAAGTGCCTTTTGTTTGTTGTTGGGTTTTCTTTGAATAGAACAAAAAACCAAAAAATTAGACAATCTTTCAGAACGAGGACTACTAATTGCCAATGAGACCTACATTAAATGAGAAATGGTTAGTTAATTAATTACCATAACTTTAAAATCAATTCCACTCAATAGGACTAACACTTCAATGTATGAAATCAAGTAAGCACATCTTTGTGAGGTGGTCATCCATTTTGTCATATATTCTTGGATTTGAGCCTCTGTGTTATCTGATCTTTGAATGGCTTGGGACTAAAAAAATGCATACACTTGTGATTGGCTTAGCTCCACACTCATTACATCTATGTACATAAGACAATGAATTATAAGTTAAATGTGGTAATTTTAATATACTAAATATAAAAGACACATTACCACTTACATACACTAGAGTTCGATGATAGAAATGTTTAACATCTATCTACCAACCACCTCTAATGCATTAAAAAAAGGAAATGTAAAGTGGGACAACAATTTTGAGTCCAAATACTCTAAAGTCCTATTTCAACATTACAAATAATTTTGTAAAGTTATTGCATCATAGATATAATTATTCCTCTGAATCAGACTTAAATAATCACACAAATGAGTTTGTCCAAAATTTTCTTCACCAACATATCCTCTAAATGATCATTCATCCATTCTTCAACATATCTTGTTATTTGTGACGTAGTAGGGTTGCCTAATACTACTCCACGCCAAGTCCAAATTGTATAACTATTGATTATACCGAAGGTAATCACGTATTTTGCCTAAATCTTAACGTATCTGATTCAAACAACGAACACAAGGACAATATTATGTCCTGTTCAAGAAGATTGCATGTTCTTGAGCATAATGTAAGAACTCATACGCTGCCTTTTCATACTCTTCACTAATGTGACATGCATATATTCAACTTCGATCTATACTACATTGGTAACAAATTCTATCATTCTCAAATTTTCAACTCTAACAAGGTGAGACCCTACTCATTCAAAATTTCATAATTCGCTAACACATATTGACAGGTGGCACGTTGTTAACAGTGTTAGTAATTTTTTTTGAAAGAGACCTAATTGAGAAACTTTTTCAAAAGTTTGGATGCAAATGAAATTTTTTTAAAAGCGGAGACCAATTGACACATCCCTACCAAAGTCGGGACCACCTGAGTAATTAAACCTATTTAAAATTGCATCAACTTAAGGATGTTGAATCTAGTCTCTTAAACATTTCGAAGTTGGAAGGTTGTCCTACAACATATTTTACAGGATACACCTCTTTTTCCTTATATGTAGTTGTAAATTAGTTTACAATGATTCATATTATAAGAAAAAAAAGGAATTATATATTTAAAAACATCTATTCTTTCTTCACTTGTGCCTGATGTTTAATTATGTTAACATGATATGATTTTAATTTTACAAAATGAAAAAAATGAAAAAAAGCGCCAACATCACGAAGAAGAGGATCTTCACTCTATAGTAATTTTCGTGGAGTATATATATATATATATATATATATATATATATATATATATATATATATATATATATATATATATATATATATATATATATATATATATGTTAAGATATTTCAAACCTTGGATAAATTTGACATATATCTTTTGTGATATTTTTGAATATAATACATTGATTTGATACATATGTGATATTTTTAGATCTCGTAAACTGATGTGATATTATTTTGTTAAATCATAGGATATGTGTGGTTGTGTAGTTTCTTCAAATGTAAATGCAAGGTGAGTATTGTTTTATAGAACAACTTACTTTAAAGAAATTTTTGTATGGTTAAAGATATCGACATAAATACTTATTATATGATATATTAGATTATTAATTTTTTAAATTATTATATAATACAGTTAGATTACTAATTTTTGAATGTGGTAAAATTATTAATATAATTATTATTATTTTAAAATAATTTAAATAAAACTAATAATTGAGACATTGGTTATAAAATTTATAAAAAAATGATTCATAAATAATTTTTAAAATTTTAATTATTTTAAAATTAATTTAAACAATTTTTAACAATTTTAACCGTTAAATAGTAATAAAATATAATATTTTATGATAGTTTTTAATCGTTAAAATAAAAAAAAATTATAAAAAATAAGAGTTAATTTTGTAGAAATTTTTAGCTGTTAGTATATTGTTTTTTAACAATAATATTAGCGGTTAATTTTTTTTTTGACATATGTAATTCTCATTATTTTTTAATCGTGAAAAATTATAATTTATAACAGTTTTTAAATGTTAAAACTTGTAATCTTAACTTTCACTTCACTTTTTATAGTGATTTTTTTTATGTGTATAGAAGTAAAATGTAAAAGGATTAAAAATTTATTTTATGTGTTATGGAGTGACAAAAACAAAGTTGAACTATTTTAGATATACCAAATGTTTTTTTTTTACCTAAAGAAAAATATGCAACAAAAATCTTAACAGCGTCAAATTTTGAAAACAACTGCGCGACAATAAATGATGTATTTAAATGTTTGACTACAAAGTTTTGTGCCAGAATCATGTTGTAAGAAATCTTTTCGTGAAGCAAATCAATTTCACGGGATGGATTTCAACGTGAGTGAATGGCTCGGTTTTATTTATATATAACGTGATGTTTTTGGGTCAACTATATAAACTCATTTTTAATCTTAAAAAAATAGATCAATTTTTCAAGAAAAACATACAAGTGTTACATACGATAAGGAGTTTCTTGTCCAACTCGTACTCTAATCTAAACGATGAAAACTTTAAGTTTAATTAAGCTTTAAATCTTATATAAATTTTATTATTTTCAATGAAGTTTATATTTAATTTCTATGTTAACAAGATAATAATGACGTGATTTTTTTTTTGTGTTTCTGTTTTTAATTTATTGATTAATTTGTTTATTCTCTTCTCATTTATTTTTTCAATTTGCTGATTAACTTATTTTTGGAAATGAAACGAGCAACTTGTTCAATAAATTATAAAAATTTGAAGAAAGAAATAATGAGTTGATCCAAAGATTAGAATAAAAATAAAAATAATGATTGTATTATTCCATTAACAATAAAATAAAATTATAGCATCTTTTAAAAAAATAAAAACTATTTTAAGTGCTGAAAAATTGTAATTAATTAAAAATATTTATATTTATGAAACATTTTAAACACCATGGAATTAATTTGATTGATTTAAAAGCTTTTGTACTGAGTTTTGTAAATAATCACCTTTTAAACAAACTCACCTAATTCAATTTACATTATTTTGTATTCGATGTAACTTTTAAAAGTGAGACTATCTTAGAGTATAAATGAATGAATGAATTGAATTAAATTTTCAACATAAAAAATTCCTTGGACTTTCAATCATTAATATATTATTGGATCAACTAAACAGATGAACAAATCGTGCATTTTTTTCCTAATTATATTTTATTATTTAATTATCTTAAAAGTCAAATGAAGTACAAATAACAGGTTGACTAATTCAATCACATTCTATCGTGAAATAATAAAACATCTGCTGAGAAAGCTTTTAATTGTGATTTGTTAAGTAAATTGATTAATTAAACATTAAATGTGTAGATTAGGTTAAAATATAAATTTGGGTTAGGTTTTGAACGCCGCCGGATTATAAAGTTGCGGCAATATGTTGACTTCGTTAACACTTTGTTGACTATTATTTCATGTAAGTTTCAAGTATTCATGTGTTTCATGGATGTTATGAATATTTTGCTCATTGAAGTGGAAATATGAGTGAGATAGGAATAAAAAATAAAAATAAAAGCAGAGAAAGTAGTGCGCATGATAAATAATGAATAAGAAAATTAAATGAAAGAAAAAGTATTTATAAACATTAAGAATTTGAAAAAAAAAAAGATATGTTAAGTCATCACTTAAGGCAGCAAACACTAATTAATTGCTTAACTTTATAGTTTTTATGTATTAATTTGTATATCGTGGAGTTTTTCTAAAATCAGTGTTTTTAACTTTGTCATAAGATTAAGAGCATTAATTAAAAGTGTTATAGATTTTATAGTGGTTGTTAAATCAAATACAACTGTGAAAATGAAAAAGCAAACAAACACTGTATATTGCTGCCAACAGCTGTTTTTAATGTGACATGCCGTTTTCTTCTATTCATCGTTTCTTTTTCCGTCAGATCTCTTTTCCTTTATTTTTCCGACCTTTCCTTTCCCTTTTTCCTGTTTCCTTCACGTCAAAAATAAATAAATAAAAATATTCCATGTGATTAAATAAGATTCTTGCATATTCCATCCAATCTAATACTTTTGTAATTATTAGACGACAAAGTTGAAAGTTGAAAGCTCATGGTTGACGATCATAATTAATAATTGTATTTTTATATTAAATTCTAAACTTTTTTTTTTTTATTATTATTATTATATATATATATAAATATTTAATAATTTAAATGGAGACGAGAATTAGCATAATACGAGAATAAATATAAGTAAATATATACTTAAATTTCTATCTTTAGTTCAAAAAAATCTGATATTATCTGCATTCATACCCACTCAATATAAAGATTTTTTAGAAAAGAAGACGAGTTCAAATAATATGCATGAGGACAGTCATTTTTATTCTTAATATTTAGTATATGCATTTGATTATATTAGCTTTATAAATTATGTGCTTTTTCTTTTGTTTCATACTTATGGGAATTATCTTTGTTTTCTTATATAAAATAATAATATTTTATATATCAAAAATAAATATTGAAGGTTGAAAGTAACAAAAAAGTCAAATAATCTCACATAAGATGAAATCGTGTATCATGTACTCTTCTTTATTACGCCACATGCTTAAAATATTCATAATATTCAAATTATTGCAATTTTCAAATATATTTTAGTGCAAATATAAATTTAAAATGTAAAGATAAAATGAGAAAGGAAAAAGTTTCATCTACACCTTGTAATATTTTTATCTCTGTTCACCAAATAAATCGAAAAAATATCCACGATTTATATGTTAATTTTTTATTTTAATAATAATTTATTTTTTGAAATTTTCCTCCTTAACATTTATAGGATACTGGAGTAATGTATTATTTTTATTTAACTCTTCTTTTAAATAAAGCAAAAAAAAAATGATTTATTAAGTTACAACTTTAAAACGGTAATAGTGAAATATTTTATATAATCATGCAAGTAATAATGTTTTTTATACAAGAAAACTCACACTTAAAGATAATTTAAAAAAAAACGTACATTAATTAAATAAATGGTTTAATCCCAAACAAGTCCCGATTTTCATTAAAAAATCTCAAATGGATCCTCAGATTCTAAGGCATCTCAATTTGATCATATTTTTAAAAATTTGTTCCAATTTGATCCTTTTCGGTAGGACATTATTGACGATGTTAAATGTGTGTCATGTGTCAGTTTGTGATTATTTTATATTTTATTTTTTAATACTTTTTTAATATATTTTTTTAATTTCTAAATCTGTTTAAATGTTTTCGTTCTTAAAAAAACAACTGAAACATATCAAATTAGGGTTTTGGCATGTGTCAATTGTGATTTTTTTAATTTTTTAATTTAAAATAAATATAAAAAACACTACGTGTCGACTCATGGTGCTGTCACGTGTCATTGTTTATGTGAAAAATATCGATTTAGTCACTGTATTTGTTATTTTGTCTCAATTTAGTCATAATTTCTTTTTAAACTGGAGTAATCTCCTAAATTCCAGATTGAGAACAAATTTAACTTTTATATAAATATTATAATAGATATTTTTAACCAAATTAAGTTTATTTAAATTTAAATTTTTCATTTAAATTTATTTAAAATTTGTTTTAATAATTTCTAGACAACTTTATAAATTCAAATGTAAAATTTTAAAATAATCTTATAACAATTACAAAATTCAAATGTAAAATTTAAATGCTTGTAATTGTTATAAAATTGTTTGAAAATTTTACATTTGAATTTATAAAGTTATTGTCTATAAATTATTAAAACAAATTTTAAGTAAAGTTCAATGTAAACTTTACCTTTTGTTTGGATGAAGCATTTCAACAATGCTAAGAAATTGAAATGCATTGTATTTGAATTGCTTGCAATTAAATTTCTTTCATTTTCTAAATAACTTGTTTGACTAAAGAAATTAGAATACCTTACATTTCAATTTCTTGTTTGGATAAAGTAATTGAATTTTTTGTGAAATAAAATTTCATTTTAACAATATTTATTTTAGGCTTAATTATGTTTTGAGTTCATGATAAATTTGGAAACGGGTTTGAAGACCCAAATGGGTCGGGCTAACTCGACGACTCAGCCAGGCCGGAAAACCCAAACGAGTTAGGTTGGGTAGACTTGACGATCTAGACAAGCCTAATCAGCCTGATGGCCCATATAGGCCAGTCATGGTCATCAAGTTCGTCAAACCAACCTGACCCAACTAGGGATGTCAACGGGGCGGGTAGGGTACGGGTAGTAGCTCCCCCGTACCCTACCCGCTAGATAAATATCTGCCACGTACCCGTACCCATATCCGTCGGGTATCCGTTATGCGGGTACCCGTCTATTTTTTTCATACCCGTGAATATCCACAGGTACCCACGAGTATTTACAAAATTATTTAAAAAATAAATATTTAATCATAAATTCAGATAAAATAAAATACATCACTGTCATAAGTTATAAATAAATTTTAAACTAACTCAAGTCCAAATAATTATAAAAATAAATATAAAATGACGTTCAACACGATGGAAATTCTTTAATTAGTTTTTTGATCAACAAGTCCACTTTCTCCGATTGATTCCTGAAAAATAATCAAATAATAAACCTCAACTGTCACGTGCCAAATATTCTTATTTTGATTCTATCATTTGACAACAAGCATACCATAAACGTCACTATCTATATATGGTTTGATGTATATGCCCAATTTCAAAGAAGGAGAAGAGAAAAATGTTAAGGGATATACTTAAAAGAAGACAACGTACCAATACTTGAAGTTGGAAGAATGAAGACAGAAGACAAGATGTGCAACTTATAAAAAATTAGGATAAAATATTTTTTATATATATATATATATATATATATATATATATATATATAAGGGTATTTTTGTGAATTAAAGTTTAGCGGGTACGGGTATCCACGGATACAGATACTATGATACCCGTACCCGCCCCGTTAACATGCGTGTATCAAAAATACCCGTATCCACGGGTAACTGGTATCCATTTTTAATATCCATTTCTTATCCATTACGGGTTTTATCCGCGAATACCCACGGGTACAGATATTTTTGACATCCCTAGACCCAACTCATCTAGGTCGTTGGCCCGACTTGGCCCCACTAGGTCGTCGGGTCCTTCCGACCCATATGGGTTGTCAGGCCCGTTTGTGTCATTGGGCACACCCGACAAGTCTATGTCAATGGGCCGGCTCGACTTGGCAAGGTCATCAGGCCATTCAGTATCGCTCGGGTTGTCGGACCCATCAGGCTCGTCTAGGTCATCGGGTCGGTCAGGCTTGTTGGGTCAACGGGTCGGTTGAGTCGTTGGGCCTGCCCGACACGTCTGGGTCGTCAGGCCCGCCAAACTCATGTGGGTCATCAAACCCACTAACTCATCTCGGTTGTTAGGTCTATTCGGCCCATCTCTGTCTTCGAGCCCACTCGACTTGTCTAAGTCTTCAGTCTTGTTTGGGTCATTGGGCCCGCCCGACCTGTTGATGTCGTCGGGCCAACCTGGTCTATTTGAGTCGTTGGGCCAGCTCGACAAATATTGGTTGTCGGGCCCACCCGGACGGTGTGGCTTGTCGAGCTTGATCAACCTGTTTGAATTGTTAAGCTCGCCTGACCCGTATGTGTTATCAGGTCACCCCAATTCGTTTGGGTCATTGGGCCCACCTGAATCGTCTGGGTTGTTGGGCCTACTTGACCCGTTTGTGTCGTCAAGTTGGTCCGATCCGTTTGGATCGTCTGGCCAACCCAGCCTGTCATGATTGTCGGGTTTGTTGGGTCCGTTTGGCGTTGAGTGAGAAGAACTTCAAACACACCATTAAGTTTAAATAAACTTAATTTGGTTAAAAATATCTATTATAATAAAAATATAATTATAATATTTATATAGAAATTCAATTTGGTATCAACTTGGAAGGAAGGAAATTACTCTAGTTTAAAAAGAAATTAGGACTAAATTGAAACAAAATAACAAATAAGAGACAAAATTGAGATTTTTCATATAAACAATTGACACATGACAATTTTTTCTATAATCTTTTTTTAAAATTAAAAATTTTAAAAACTTAAAAAAAAAACTATAAGCTAACACTTGGCAAAACCCTATTTTGACTCATGTCAGTTGTCTTTAAAAAAAAAATTTTTAAAAAATGAAACAAAAATCACGAGTTGACACGTGGCATACAGTTAACGTCGTCAATGATGTTCTAATGGAAATAATCAACGAATTTTCAAAAATATAGAATGTTATTGTGATGACTTAAAACCATATGACCCAATTGGGGTTTTTGAACGAGAACAGAGACCTTCCGTGAGATTAAACCTAAATAAATTTATTATTATTATTATTTGAACGAGATTTATATATCGATAATGAATAAGAGATATAATTATATTTAGGTTTAAATACACATTTGGTTCCTATCGTTGTGTTGGTTTAATTTGGTCCTTAGTTTCGTCTTACATTCATTTAGGTTTTCATTTTCGTCAATTTAGGTCAATTTGACATTTTTTTATCAATGATGTTTCAATAGTTAACGTTAGCTAACAATGCAAACCATGTGTCAATTCCTTTATTTTATTTTTATTTTTTTGAAAATTCCAATTTTTTTTTTTAATTTTTTAACTTAAATTTTTAAAAAATTATTCACATGTAAAGTCGCACTTGTACCACATGTCAATGTCAATGTCTCGTGTCTGTGTGTTGTTACGTTATTTCTTTTATTCAATTTAGTCCCTATATTCGGTATTTTTGTTCAATTTAGTCACAATTTTAATTAAAATGTAACAATTCTACTCATTCCAAATTAAGAAGAAATTTATTTTTTTATAAATATTATATTATTTTATTAAAATTGACATTTTTAGTAGTTATTTCTTAAATTCAGTTATAAATTATTAGATTTAAATATAAATTGTATATAATTATTACATTAAATTTTAAAAAATATATAATTATTACATGAAATTTGAAAAAATATATAATTATTAAATGTTTTAGAAAAATATACTAAGATTTCTAAAATTGATATTCAAATCTATTTAATAATTTATTGTGTTTTAGATATTAAAATCTAAAAAATGTCAATTTTAAAAATATTAGTATACTTTTCTAAAATATTTATAATATTTTTAAATGTCAATTTTAAAATATTAGTATTTTAGAATTTAATTATTAGAAAAAATATTTAATAATTACATTCTAATAATATTTTAAATAATTGTATTTTGTTTAAAAATTAAATCTTACAATTATATTCAATTTATAATTAAATATAATAATTTATAATTGAATTTAAAAACTAATTAATAAAAATGTCAATTTTAAAAAAAATATATTAATATATTATTTATATAAAATTAAATTTAATGTTAATTTTGAAGAGGCAAAATTACTTCATTTTAATAAAAATAAAATAAAATAAAACAAAAATAACGAATACATAAATTAAAAAAAAAATTAAAACAAATAAAAAAACTAAAAAATCAGGAACCGAACTATAACATATTTTTTATATACATTAGCTATTTAAACACCATTAAGAAAAAAATAAATCGATTAAAATGAACGAAAATAAAGATATAATAAAACGTAAAAAAAAGTGGTTTAATTACTCGGATGGTACCCACCTTGATACAAGTGTGTCAATTTGGTACCCGCTTTTAAAAAAGTGTCAATTGTATCCCAAATTTTGAAAAAGTGTTTCAATCACGTCCCTTTCAGATGGAGTTGACTAATGTCGCTAGTCAATGTGCCACGTGTCAGTCTGTGGTTTTTTTGATTTTTTTATGGGTTAAATATGTTTTTGGTCCCTTAACTTTCAGTGAATTTTGGAATTAGTCTATTTTGAAACTTTAGACCAATTTAGTCTTTCATCTTTCGAAATATGTGGGTTTAGTCCTTTTAATCAAATTATGTTAGATTTATTTGACATTTTAAGTGTGTTTCATAATAGTATTTGACTTAACATTAAAGTAAAAATGTGTCAAACAGTATAAACAACTTAAATACAATCCTAAAATGCGTACGAACCATCAAACAAACCTACCAAAATTTGATTAAAAGGACTAAATCCACGCATTTTGAAAGATCAATGACTAAATTGGTTCAAAGTTTCGAAATGGACTAATTCCAAAATTTACTGAAAGTTAAGGGACCAAAAACATATTTAACCCTTTTTTTATTTCTTTTTAACTTTTTTAATTTTTTGAAAAAAAAAATAAAAAAAATGCCACGTGTCAGGTCTTTATGTGTGACATGTGGCATTGCAATACCACGTGTCAGTGTCATTATCAAATGTCATTGTGTTGATTTTGATTTAGTCTCATATATGTCTTCTTGTTTCAATTTAGTACATTCTTATGTGTATCTGATTCAATCTTGACCTACTTTTTTTAATAATTAAATCCATTTTTTTATAAAATTAAAAGTAATTAAGTATAAAAAATTTACAAAAATTAAGTATTTGATATTTATATTAAAATTTAGTCGTAAAAGTCATTTTATTAAGTCATTTTTAATAAAAAAAATTAGTATAACATTCAAACAAATAGAAATTTTAGTTTAAAATTAGTAAGAGACAATATTGTTCTATTTTGGGTTAAAAAAATAATAATTAACAAAACATGAGTACTTAATAAAAAAGTAATATGTTAAAAAGTCATTTTTAATAAAAAATATTAGCAAAACATTTTATACAAATAATAAATTTGATCTGAAATTGAGAGAAACAATATAAATATTAGTACTTAATTTTGTAAAATTATTTATACTTAATTAGTTTTAATCTTAAAAAAGTGGATTACAAAAATATTTTCTTATTAAAAAAATTGGGACAAAATTGAATCAGATATACATAAGTGGGTACCAAATTGAAACAAAAAGACATATATAGGGACTAAATCGAAATCAACACAATGGCATCTGATAGTGACACTGACACGTGACATTGCAATGCCACGTGGCACTGACAATGCCACATGGCACTGACAATGCCATGTGTCACACAAAGGGACCTGACACGTGGCATTTTCAATTTTTTTTTAAAAATTTTTTTAAAAAAATAAAAAAAACCACATTCTGACACATGGCTTGTTGATTAATGGCGTTAGTTGGACCTAATTGAAGCATTTTTCAAAAATTGGGATGCAATTGACACTTTTTTAAAAGCGAGTACCAGATTGACACATCAGTCTCAAAGTGGGTATCATCCGAGTAATTAAAAAAAAATTGATATTTAATAATATATAGTAATAAAGAGAAGAGAGAAAGAAGTGCGGAAGTTGTTGAGATATATCGAAAGAGATGTTACTCTTTCCAACCGAGAGACCACTTACTGTGTGAAATTAATGTGCAAAGAAAATGAAACAGAAAGGAAAGAGTATAGAATGCATCTCTGCCTATGCATGTTTTGGTCTGAGTCGTGTACAAATTGGTAAAGAAAAGGTGTGATGACACAAGCAGTGGTGGGGCCACCACCAGCTGGAATACGAGAAAAAACATAAAAACAAATTTTTTTGCCTCCGATCATGATGCCACAACTCTATGCTCTAATCTAACGCCTGCTTCCTTATAAATAAATATACAACGCCCTCAACTGCATTGCATCTCAAGCCATACGTTCTCAATAAATAAACGTCACAGAGACAACTTCCCCTTCCCGGCGCCATCTTCATCCCCCTTCAACTCCGACACACATAACAGGTTTGTCTCTCTTTTTTCCTCTTTCTTAACTCATTCCTCTGTGTCTGTCGTAAATTATGTCTTCCTTTTCTCTGTCTCTCTTCTCCTTTCCCCATTGCCACTTCTTTTTATATACCACAAATCTACATTGGGAATTTTCTCGGCTATATCATCGCCATCTTTTTACTCTTTAACCCTTTCTGATTCATCCTTCACTGCAATTTTCTCACTCCCTGCGCTCACTTCTCTACTAACGCTTTTCCAGATTTTGCACCCTACCTCTACCAGATGAATGGAATACAGAATCTAAACAACAAATGATTCACAAGACTAAAAATATTTACTTTTTTTGCTATTTTTTCTTTTGAGGAGGAGAGTCCTTTTACTTTTTCCTTTACTAAACAATGGATGATTAATATTTTATTCGATTCCATTCTTCTTTTCCACCCTTCTCTTTCTTTTAACCTAAACAGATACACTAAAGCTTAATATTAGTTAGAATTTGAACTGTATTGTATACTTTGAACTGTAATATACGATCGTCGGATTCGTCTACAACCTCGAGTATTGTCACTTTTTTGCCTACTGAAACGAGGTGAAGATTACATATGAGTAATGCTTTTTTAGACACTTTATTTCTTTTTATCTATCATTTTATGTAGTTTATTATGCATTTCTTTTTGTGTCACTAGGAGTTCAACATTATTTCAAGTGTTACTGGAAAACTATAGAAAGATATTAGGAATGGATGAATATGAGTCAGCGAGCTGCTACTGTTTGGTTATGGCCTCACATTTTACTTGCAAGAACTGCTTTTTTATTTCCATTAAAATCAAAAAATTAACCATGCCCACCCATCATTTGTTTTTTTTGATTTTGATTTGGAGCTCCTCTCATGGCTTTTTAATGTTTGTTTTTAGGAAGAGAGCCTGGATTGCTATTTCTTTTGTTTTTCATCGTCCTTTTCCTTTCGGAAAACGAATTTGAGCCATCAGGTAAATTTCTCAAAAGTAAAATTAAGACAGTGGAAGTGTATTAAAAATATGCATGTTGAGGGTGTGTTATTATGTTGTTTTCATTGTAGGTTTATTACTCTTGAGAGCTGTTGACTATCAATAATTGTTAAAGGAATAGTAGATTAGATTTTCTTTTTTAATTAGTGTGTTCATCTTTTTTTATATTCGATACTAGAGAAATGCGTTAAAAGATCTGATAAGAAATTTATAAAGAAGGAAAAAAATTGATCTGTCCATAGAATCTGCGAGCATGCCTGGGTCATCAGAGTTGCTTTATCTGATGTTTTTTTCCAAAATACACAAGGAGAAACTAGTTTTTTCTTCCTTTGTCTGATTTGACATCTTTGAATACTTGGATAGTAAAATGTCGTGAGTAGTCTGGCAAATCGATAAACATTAGTTTGCTTCTTTGCGCTAATCTCGCAAGTTTAAGGGTCATTAATTGACCAAGTTAATGAACCTTTGAGGGATGAAATAAGGAGAATCACTAATGAAACCGACATTTTTTATATTTTAAAGTTCTTGTCAGCTTTATTCAATTTATCTGTGGCTGAATTTTTAATTTACATTGGAAGGTTGTAAATTGAGATAATTATGTTTGTTTTTGGTTCAATTTTCAAATCACAAGTGAATTGTCTTGAACCTGAAGATGAATATTGGTCGATAAGAGTCTTATGTATTCCATGCAATTGAAACTTGAACTAATGTTGCAGATATTCATATTGAGCATAACTGTGATAAAAACTTAGGCCCATTCCTGGAATGAATCCATTGTTTGTCAAAGAATTTGGGAGAGAGTTTTGCAGTTCTATTTAATGGGCTGCTGCTATTCAACTTCAAAGAGAACCAGAACGCCAGGTTATGAGGAACCCACCGTTCTTGCATCTCAGACACCTTGTGAGTATCATGATCCATCATTGAATGGTAAATCCTTGCTGCTTTTCTGTTCAAATTTTGATTTGGCTTCTGCTAAGAACCATCAAGGTCCTTTTACTAGCTTACTAATCTTATACTCTTGGGGGCATTTCAATCTCCGGTTTCAATTCATAAATTTTCTCAATTTACTCAAAATCTAATTTCCAAATTTAGTGACGCAGTTCTTTCAGTTTCTCCTAATTACTGATAATAGTTGATTTTGACAAATTATAATCTAATGATAATGTATGGAAAAATATGGGTTTTCTGTTCAATATTGTAGAACTTTCTATAGGGGCATCGATGTATTGAAGTCTGATTCTTCACCGTATATACAGTTAATTTGCAATTCATATACAGCAGTACTCATTTTGCCACGGATAGTTTCTTGTTTTGTGTTTTATGTTTTTCCGCAAAGGAAAGGTATAGATGTAAGTTCAAGGCCAAGGAAATTCTGAATTAATTGTTTAAAAAGGAACAGAAATATTTTAAAGAAAAAAATTTTATGATCGCAAACTTTCGAGTTTTATGTTTCATACAACTTGTTAGAATGTTATTAATACAGTACCAGTGGATATAGAATCAATGTACTTAATCCTAATATCCTCTGTTATCAGGTTTATAACATTCTAGCACAACTGTGTGTTGAAACCTCGTAACGAGTGATTCGTCATTCTTTAAGAACTCAATATTAAGTTTCAAGCTGATAAAAAGAATCTTTCTTTCTTTTGACAGTTACTGTTAGTGAAGTAGAAGCCTTGCATGAACTCTACAAGAAGTTGAGCAATTCAATTATTGAAGATAATCTTATTCACAGGGTGAGTTAGGCATTTGAAAATTCTAGTTTAGATGAGATGTTCTTAAAGTTGGAACCTAAGTAATTTCTTTGACAATTTGCTTCTTGATCATCCTCTTGCATTCCAGGAAGAATTCCAGTTGGCACTATTCAGGAATAGAAACAAGAAAAATCTGTTTGCAGATAGGGTTTGTAAATCTAATCCATGTTCTATAGTTTAAGATTATTTGCCCATAAAGTTCACGAAGGCTATATGCTAGCTATACTTACAATATCCGAAGTTGCTTACTTTTTTCAGTGAAATCTTTTTATCTGATGTATTCTTTTGTTCTACATTTACAGTCATATCAATTCTTTTGACTCTCATCCTCGCACTGTTTGATTCTGATGCATACTCACATTTTGTTTCTCCATAGATTTTTGACTTGTTTGATCTCAAGCGCAATGGGGTCATTGAGTTCGGCGAATTTGTTCGATCATTGGGTATTTTTCACCCAAATGCCCCTTTAGAAGACAAAATTACTTGTAAGATTGACCTTCCAACATAAAATATTTAATGTTAATTTCTTCTTTCCCCTTAGTCTTGGAGTTTCCTATATGAACATATGCACTGGTTGTTCATGTTCAGTTGCATTAAAGCTTTTCGGTCACCCACGTGATACTTATCTCTCCTTAAATTGGGAATAATGATCTTGCAGTTGCTTTTAGGTTGTATGATCTGAAGCAGACAGGGTTTATTGAAAGAGACGAGGTATGGTTTTCTTTTTTTGTTGAAGTCACAACTTGAATTTCTTTTTCTGGTTATTGATTTAATGTTACATTATTGTTTATTTAGCTTTATCCATATTTATAGATACACATATTTATGCTCGCGCAGTATAAGTTTAGATCAACCAATTTCGCTCCTTAGCATAATGGTCTTGTTTATCTCTGCAGTTGAAGGAGATGGTATTGGCACTTCTGCACGAGTCGGATCTTGAGCTTTCAGATGATATGATTGAAAGCATTGTGGACAAGGTTCATAACTCAGAAAGTTTAGCTTATTCTTGTTACTTTTAAGTTCTGACATGAGCTTCCTTTGAACTTGGCATTCCTCACGATGTTGTACACCTTCTTACCCACAGACTTTTAGTGATGCTGATATAAATGGTGATGGAAAGATCGATCAAGAAGAGTGGAAAGCATTTGTGTCCAAACATCCATCCCTGATAAGGAATATGACTCTTCCATATCTGAAGTCAGTATATTCGTTCTCCATGAACCTTATTTTTTCAGCAACTCAAATTTCAGAAAACTTTCCTTTTCATGCATATCTCTTCCCCCATGTTTCAGGGATATTACGTTGGCATTTCCCAGTTTTGTTGTAAGAACAGAAGTTGAAGAGTCGGATATATGAATTTGGAAGGTTTTGGTCTCACAAAAGATGCTTTATACTATGTTGTACTAGTTTATAGTATCTTTGATTTCGTCTCTTGATATTGTTGCTGTCAAGAGATGACCTTAGCTGCGGTGCTAAAGACAAGAATATAATTTGGTCTATGGTTCCCCCTACAAAGTTTCTAAACCCGGTTTCGCAAAATGCGCAGCTACCAAGTGAAGTTCTTTCTAGTTAGTAGATAAACCTAAGGGTACGAGTTATTCACTTGAATTCTTAATTCCAATTCAAGGTTAGCTTGTACATGCATTTTGTGTATATATGCACACAAGAGATGAAACTAGGGCATAGTAACCCACATATATGTAACTCGGCCATCTTCTACTTTGTTGTAAGTTTGAAGGTATGAGAATTATGGTAGAGGATATTTAATGACCTCTCGTAGTTTGAATAACCGTTAACATGATCACTGTATCTGTGTATCTTGATCACTTAACTCATACAATTTGCTAATCATGGACTGAATTTAGATTCCAGTGTCAGTTTTTTATATGTCATGTTTTTCTGCTGTTTAGTCTTTTGCCCTGTCTTTGCATAACAAAAGTTGGAAGGATATATTTATTGTTGGGTTAAATATGCTTTTAGTTTCTAAATTTGAATTTTTCTATATACCAAACTTTGATAATTTTTGTTCTCAAATTTTATAAACGAATAAATATGATCTTCGACATTAACTTTTTTTCAACTTGTTAAAGGTGTTTCAAATGGACATTTAAGCCAATAGTGGGTCTTAGTATGGACAGAGAAGAGTCATGGCCCCCTTTTTTTTTTCTTATATTTATATAATTTCATATATATTTTTTAAAATTTAATATTTTAATATATATTATATATTTATATTCTAATAAACTTTTATATATTTATATTTATAAGTGGGGAATAGTTTTTATTTCACATTTATTTTTCAATTTTATCTTTTAAATAAAAAAATTATTTTATTAATATTATTTTTTAAGTGATTATTTATTTGATTATTTTTCAACTTAAGAATTATTAATGAAAATTAATTATAATAAAATAAAAATTATTTTATATTTAATTTAATAATTATAATGATTAAAATAATTATAATTTTATTATTTTTTATTACCATAAAAAAAAGTAAATACAATGTTGCTACTAATTTATATAAAAATTTTGGAATTACTTATTTGGTTCTTATTTTTGTTCAAAAATAATAAGTTGGTCCTCAAGTTTTTTTAGTCTCGATTTTGGAAAAAATTATGCAATTTTGTTATTTTTTCATTAAATTTTTTGAATCGGACCAATATTTTGTCATCAAAATTGAAATTGTGAATAAGGATGATTTTTTTTTATTGGTGTAATTGACATAATGCTAATATAAATTTTGGTGAAAATTGTTTGCTTCGCTTTAAATTGACATTATGCAATTTTGTTATTTTTTCATTAAATTTTTTGAATCGGACCAAAATTTTGTCATCAAAATTGAAATTGTGAATAAAGATAATTTGTTTTGTTGGTGTAATTGACATAATGCTAGTATAAATTTTGGTGAAAATTGTTTGCTTCGCTTTAAGAAATTTAATGAAAAATATCAAATTGCATCAATTTTTAAAAAATCAAAACCAATTTGAGACTAAAAAACATTAGACAGCCAACTTGATATTTTTAGACGACCAACTTGATATTTTTAGACGAAAAAATAGACTAAAAGAGTAATTCAACCAAAATTTGGACACCCCTAACATATTAACTGAAGATTCGCCACTGATTTGAGCTAAAATTTGTCAAAACAATATAAACAACTCAAATGTCATTCTAATATGCGTTTGTTACGTAAAAAAAATAACGCGAATGAGTTAGAAGAATTATATTTATCCATTTTTAAAGTTTAGGATCAAACTGTATCAAAATTTAATAATAGAACAAATTATAATTTCATGTCAAAATTTATGAACTAAAAACATATTCATCCTTTCATTCTTCTCTTTCATCTCATTTTTTCCAATTTTCCTTCTTTCCCTTTCTCACATTATTCACATTATTTATCATGTATTCACGCATTTATGATTTCTCTTTCCATATTTTACTTCTTCTAATTTGTCTCTTTCACATACTCTAAATTAAAAAAAAAAAAAATCTTCTAAAATTAGTAAACAATTTTCTCTTTCCATTCATCCAGCCATTACAAAGTAAAGTATCCTAATTTTATTTTTTGTTGTTTAATTTTTTAGACAATTTATAGACATATTTCGTTTCCTTCTATTTGGCATTCCTGTTTTTTCGTTTGTTCAACTTCATGTTTAGTTGTTGCATACGCATATTCTGACATAGTTTTGTTTTTATAAACTAACCAATTTTTTTTATTCATTTTTAACTTTTCAAAATGTTTTTTATTCACAAATTGTACAATTGCCATCCCGGTTAGATGACTTTGCAATTTTATCAAACACGGGTTTATGCACAATACTTTTTTATTAATTTTTTTTACACCTTAGGAAGTTTTCTCGAAATACATTTAAATTTAGTTATTTTTTTTTATTTTACACAAATATTTTATTGGTTTTAAAATTATTATTATTAGACATACCTCATTTTATATACTCATTCACTCCTTTAAAGGAGATCATTGTAATGATGAAAATAAAGCAATAATTGTGGATTTAATTTGATAAAATTTCACAAAGTTTTAATGTACTTTGCTATTTTTTTTTTATAAGTAAAGATAAATGTATATTAATATAATTGGGTATGAAAACAATTTACAAAACTTTTTATTCTTAACCAACAATCTATCTTGCTTGAAAAAAAATTAATTATCGAAACCACATTATCCCAAGCAATATCAATAATTACCAACACAATCTATAGTGATTTGAATATTAAAAGGACCACACAAAGAATATGTATGAAGATAATACGTAATGAAACCTAAGAGGATCAACCAAAGTTTTAGGTATTTGAAAGAAGTAGAAGAACTTTGTAATTACAAGAGCATAATTTGTTATAACTCTTTTTTAGAGTTAGGTTTTTGTTAAGTTGTCGTATTAGTGGTTGTAATCAATACGTGGGTAGTTAAAAATGAAAAAAAGAATGGCCAGAGAATCAATTATAGGATTTAACTTCTTAAGAACCGATTCTGAAATTCACTTCGCACGCGATTAATCATGTCGTTTACTTTCTTTTACTTTTACTTTTTATTAATAATATATTTTGTTTTTACTTTTTACTACTAATAATAGTAATAATAAATAAGAATAATATATTAATTTTTATTATAAGCACAAAATAATAATCTAATATTTTAAGTATTACAATTTTTTTTTCTATCGTATCAATAAATATATTTACAAAAATTTACAAATTTCACTTTAAAATCATTTAAATTTATCTATTCTCTCTCAAATCTACTGTCTCAAAGTAACACACCCTTGAATGTCTAGTATGTTGTGGAGGAAACCGCATCTTAGTATCAATTCAGAGATAGGTATTGAGTTTAGTGACATCGAAGAATTTGTGAAAAATTTGTTAAAAAACAATAATAATTAGTATCAGCAAACTCGGAAAGACGATGACTAGAAAATAATTGAAAAGCAGGGTGGGTACTTTTGGATTATTGAGTTTATTGTTCTATTGTGATTGAGAAATGAAGATGATACAAAATTAAAAGTGAAGAACCATTTTTTTGTTAGTTTTGTTTTAAGTTTGGTAGTTGTGGTTTATTTAATAATTTCATGACTTTTCATGTGTTAGGTTATTTTCTTGTTTTATTGGCTTCCTAAGCCATTACATTTGTTTTTCGCGATTTTATAATTCTTAGTAAATTCATAGTAAGAATTGAACACCATGCCATGTACCCATGGTTGAGAATTTTCTGACGGACAATATTACATATCAAAGTAAACACATGTATTATTTACAATGGGTCAAAATAACTGACCGTCATAGTAGACTACTCTATGAATAACATGATTAGGTTGTTAAATTTGATTACGCAAGGTAATGACAGATTACAAAGTGATTGGGTTAGGTAACAGTTAGATCCTGAAAAAGTAAAAGCTCATTAAGAATATTGATAAGTTAATTAAGTCTATGTTCGATAATACAATTTAGTCCGATATGTTTAAATCCGGCTCATCTTGGCTATTTAAAAATAGGTCAAGTTACCCACCACAAAAAAACGGAGCTAATTTGTCCCACCAAAAGGAAGGTAAAAAAAAACAAGTTAATTTGTTTAGGGATGACAATTCGGGTCGGTCTGGTCCGTTTAAGTTCGGCTCGCATAAGCAGATCGCGGATTGACCCGTCCCACTCACACAATTTATGTGGGTTCCAATCATTGGCCCGTCTCGCACATAACTTGGTCCGCAGGCCCGCAGACTGACCCATTTTTTTTTTAATTTTTATGATAAAACTTTCAATGTTTAAAAATTGAGAAATTTTAAGAAGTTCACAAAATTAAGTGAAGACTTTGGAAAGTTTGATGATAAATTGATAATTCAACATTTTCATCGTATTCATATTCATATTATGACATACACAATGTATTTTTTAAATTTTAGCATATTAAAAAATACATAATATTTGCCTTTTCCAGTTATAAAAGAATTTGGAACGTTAATGCAATAGTCCATAAAAAAAGTAACTAATATACACAAGTATAAGTTTTTTTTTTTTAATGCGGGCTTGCGGGCTGGTCCGCACAGCCTGTGGACATATGCGGGCGAGGCTGTCACAGGCTTGCGAGTTCAACTTCTATGCGAGTTGGCCCGCCGAGCCAGATCCTAACTGCCACCCCTAAATTTGTCCCACCAAAAGAAAGGTCAGTGAGCTGACCTATCAAATTTTTTTAAAATTTAATTTAATATTTTGAAAGTATATTGTAAATATTTTTTACCTTTGAATTAATTAATGAGTGTAAGTATTAATAATTTAAATTACAATTATTATATATTTGTATCATCAAATAATATAATAAAAAAATAACTTTTTAAATAATTTATTAACAAACATGTTCATATCCGTCAATTTGACGAGAAGAGCTAAAACATACTAACAGTTGAAAATTTCGATCCAATGCACTAAATTTTAGCGGATTACGTTAACTAAGATAAAATCTAACTTAAACATTAAAATATCTTATACACTACCCTCCAAGAAGATAAAGAGAAAACTGAGGTTACAAAGTAGTCCAAAAAGAAAAAAAAAAGCAACAAATGGGCCGAATCTGAAGCCGCCTAGCAGAACCAAGGATTATCAAATGGGGTATTTCTTCTTGTACCACCAATATTTTTTTCACACCTCCAAAAAAAATTTAAATCCCAAAAATACTTTTTGATCATTTAAGTAAAATCACGCGCATCACACATCCAAAATTATTTTCGGATGTTGACTTCCAGTGAAGAATACTTTTAGAAGTCAAAATATATAACTGAAAATCGACTTCCGAAAATTAAAATATATTACCGGAAATCGATTACCGAAATTCAAAATATATAATCGGAAGCTAAAATATATTACCAAAAATCAATTTCTAAAAGTCAAAATATATTATCAGAAGTCGACTTCTGAAAGTTAAAATATATTACCATAAATCAACTTCCTGAAATTAAAATATATTATCGGACGTCGACTTTCGGAAGTTAATATATATATATATA
>Ga0214542_1001646_pt1 | contig 45930 bp, 14 predicted proteins | sample CNSS1metaG_FD_160096 | JGI IMG/M metagenome (GOLD analysis project Ga0214542, IMG submission 160096) | Root nodule microbial communities from cowpea collected in UCLA plant growth center, Los Angeles, California, USA - CNSS1 | ecosystem: Host-associated > Plants > Roots > Nodule | place: USA... | reverse complement strand
ATATATGTTGATATTTGATAAGTTTTCTTATATCTCTAAGGTATTTTTCATCTTATCATACCCTTAATTATACATTTTTTTCTTTGTGCGATTTCTTTCAATAGTCTCTCAAATTGTTTCTAAGAAACACATTTGTTAATTTTTTAATATTTTTATTTGTTATTTATTTTCATCATGTACAATATATTTCAATATATTTTATCTAATTATTTTTATTTTCTAACTCATTATCAATCATATTGTAATTTTCACTATAATTGTATAAATAACTTTTATTTATTCCAATATAAAAATTTAATGTAATCGTCATGAATATTTTTTTATCACCATCCAACATATATTGGAGTTCAAAAGATACAAGATCTATGTTAAGATTTTATTATTATGTTTATTATTTGTTCTTTGTGTCATTTTGATAAAAGATCTAGTGATGTATTATCAGTGTATAAAAAAAGATTCATTAAATTTTAACAAATTGAAGTAAACAAATATTTAAAATATATTTTAATTAGAATATTTTTTTTCCTTTTATATTTTCTTAAAAATATTTTTAAATTTTATTAACTAGGATTCATTAATGTTGCACTTTGCAAATTTAATAAATGTTTTGATTCTCATGAAATTTTATTTGGTATTTTAATCTAAATATAAATAATTATATTTTATTTCAAATTATTTGATATCGAAGAAACAACTATCCTCCTAATATTGAATATTTGATAATATTATGTTTTCTTTACCGTAATTTTTATTATTTTATAAAAATTAATTGAAATTAATATTGAAGTAGTAAAAATACGGGTACAAATATGAATACGAGATTATATCCATTACCCGATAAGAATGAGGATGAAACAAAAGTTTGTTGCATGTTGAGTTTAGATATAAAGATATAGATAAATTTTTTTCTATGAGGATGAGTATGAGATAACAAAACTTGTTCCCGTCTCGTTGTTATTTATATGTTAGTAAAGAACCGTAATACATATATTATATTTACGTAATTAATTTTGTTTAATACAATTATGAAATGTTTTAATTAATAGAATAGTTATATTAATCTGCATGTCATGATAAAGGATGTAATCAATAAAACTTTTTAAATAATCAACTTTAACGTATATATTTGTGTCTCAGAATTTAAGGTACTTTATTGTTACAATGGTTGTCATTATTATTTTATTATTATCATCATTATAAATAATCTTCATAGAGACAACTCTGTAATTTGAAAATTCAATGACAAGAGTTTCAGTGTTGTTTCCTTGCGTCCTGGTTTTATTTCTTGTAGTATTTGCATCAGGTATCTTCCACTCATTTTCTTTATACAATTATCTGTATTTTTTATTTATTAAGAATTTATGTACGAATCTAAATTTTACTGAATAAAACAGAAAACTAATATTATATAAAAAAATTTATAATCTTTTAATTTTAAGATTTTATATCAGAAGGGACGTATGATAAAAATTAAATAAAAATGTGATTGATGGGAGTTTTGTGAAAAAAATAATGGATAAAACACCAATTTGATTCAGAAAAATGATGAGATCCTTATTATTTTTACTATTTGTATAATTACTAATTGGAGGAAGATGAGAAATTTGTGTAGGTATGGTGAATGGTTGTAACTACCCATGCCATGGCCCACATGATCCTTGTGGTAATCTGCACTGTCCTGGTTGCGTAAAGCAATGCGTGAAGTCATGCTGCCTTTGTAATTGCAATGGAAATGAAACACCAGAAATAAACATGTAAACATTTAATGTCTTTGATGTGAGATTTATGAGTAATAAATAAGAGAAGTTTAATTCTACTTCATCCGTTGCATTTCATATAACTCATTCTCAAACTGAACTAAAACAAATATATTTTTCCTCTAATAATCTCATATTGCTTATAAATTAATCATAATAACAATAATAATAGTAAATATGTTACTTAAAACATTTATTTTCATTTCAACGACTCTTTTGTTTCGTTAATTTTTTTTATTATATATATATATATATATTTTTTTTTTATATTTGATTTTTTTTTTAAATCTCTAAGGTATTTTTCATTTATCATATCCTTAATTATACATTTCGTTTGTGCGATTTCTTTCAATAGTTTCTCAAATTATTTCTAAGACACACATTTGTTAATTTTTTTTTATATTTTTATTTGTTGTTTATTTTTATCATGTAGAATACTATTTTGATATATTTTCTAATTTTTTTTTCTGACTCATTGTCAATCATACTGTAATTTTTTCACTATAATTGTATAAAAAAAATTATTTATTATAATATAAAAATTTAATGTAATTACCATGAATATTTTTTTATCACCATCCAACATATATTAGAGTTCAGAAGATACAAGATCTATGTTAAAATTTTATTATTATGTTTATTATTTGTTCTTTGCGTCATTTTGATCAAGGATGGATCAAGTGATGTATTATTAGTGTATAAAAAAGAGATTCATTAAATTTTAACAATTTGAAGTAAATAAACATTTAAAATATATTTTAATTAGAATATTTGTTTTCGTTTTATTTTTTTTTTAATATTTTTAAATTTTATCAATTAGGTTTCATTAATGTTTGCAGTTTGCAAATTTAATAAATGTTTTGGTTCACATGAAATTTTATTTGGTATTTTAATCTAAATATAAATAATTAGAATTTATTTCAAAGTATTTCATATCGAATAAACAACTATCCTCCTAATATTAAATATTTGATAATATTATGATTCCTTTGCCATAATTTTTTATTATTTTATAAAATTAATTAAAATTAATAGTAAAAAAACGGGTAGAGGTATGAGTACGAGATTATACTCGTTATCTGATGAGGATGAAGATGAGACAAAAGTTTGTTACACATTGAGTTTGGATATAAAAATGAGAATAAATTTTATCTAAAAAGGTGGATATGAAATAGCGAGACTTGTTCCCATCCTGCTTCGTTACTATTTATATGTGAGTAAAGAGATGTAATACATATATTATATTTATGTAAGTAATTTTGTTTAACACAATTATGAAATGTTTTAATTAATAGAATAGTTATATTAATATGCATGTCATGATAAAGGATGATAAAGGATGCAATAGTTAAAACTTTTTAAACAATCAACTTTAACTTATATCTTTGTGTCTTAGAATTTATGGTACTTTATTGTTACAATGGTTGTCATTATTATTTTATTATTATCATCATTATAAATAATCTTCATAGAGACAACTCTGTAATTTGAAAAATCATTCTGTAATCCCTTTAAACACAGAGACATATCAATGACAAGAGTTTCAGTGTTGTTTCCTTGCGTTCTGGTTTTATTTCTCGTAATATTTGCATCAGGTATCTTCCACTCATTTTTTTTAATACAATTATCTGTATTTTTTTATTTATTAAGAATTTATGTGCGAATCGAAATTTTAATGAATAAAAATGAAAACTAATATTATATAAAAGATTTATAATCTTTTTATTTTAAGATTTTATATCAGAAGGGACGTATGATAAATTAAATCGAAATGTGATTGATGTGAGTTTTGTGAGAAAATAATGGATGAAACACTAATTTTATTCAGGAAAATGATATAATTCTGATATTTTTTTCTGACATTATATAATTTAGTGTGAATTACTCATTTTTTTAAAATAAAAAATAATAATAATACACTAATCAATTATCTACGTTAAATCACGATAAAATGAAAAATTAAAGTTATGAAATACTAGTGTAAACACAGGCGCTATCGCGTCTGTGTGTACGCATTTTTTGAATTATATTAAGAATTGATGATATTGTAATGTTATTAATTTAATAAACAAAATAAAAGTATATTTATAAAAAATAAAATAAAATGTACGAAGAAAATAAGAGAAAAATAACTATTGATGAATAGTAAGAGAAAAAAAGAAAAAAGAGATAAGTAAATAATTTTATAAAAACTTATAAAAATAACCGTTAATTTTTAAAAATTTAATAAATAATTAAATTATAAAGGGTAAAGTTGGAATTATGAAATGTGGACACAAAAGAGGGAATCCCCTTTATATATAGTTATAGATAATATATATTGTATAATTATTGATTGGACGAAGATGAGAAATTTTTGTAGGCATGGTGAATGGTTGTAACTACCCGTGCCGTGGCCCACGTGATCTTTGTCGTAATCTGCACTGTCCTGGTTGCGTAAAGGAATGCGTCAAGTCTTGCTGCCTTTGTAACTGCAATGGAAATGGAAAACCAGAAATAAAGATGTAACAATTTTATGTCTTTGATGTGAGATTTATCAGTAATAAATAAGAGAAGTTTCATATAACTCATTCTCAAACTGAAGTAAAACAAATATATTTCTCCTCTAATAATTTCATATTGCTTAGAGATTAATAATAATAACAACAATAATAATAGTAAATATGTTACTTAAAACATTTTTTCATACATATTAATTTTATTGATTAGCAGCGGAAATGTTTGCTTACGTGTATATATATATATATATATATATATATATATATATATATATATATATATTTATCATGATAAAAGAAAATTATCATATGATTTTTATATTAAAAATATTTAATTGAGTTTAGAAAATATTAATAGAACTTAAAAATAGTGTAATAAAATGAAATATATTAATAGTAAATTTGAGGAAGAGTTGTGTATACTAAAACAACAGTTACAAAATGTTATAAAAGTAAATTAAAAAAATATTTAGAAAATTTAAAAGATAAAATAAAAAAAAAATTATTATAGACAGAGAACAAAAAACGTATATTGTTATATATAGTTATAGATAAATATCTATGATGCAACGATACTTCAACTTGGGTCACGTATCTAAATCTGTATTGTGTTCGATACTTTAGGATACTTTATCGATACTTATCAATAAAGTATCTAATTTATAAAGTAATAGTATACTACAAGTAAATCTTTGAATAATGAACAATTTTAGTGACAAAAAATAATTAGTCACTATATAGTGATCAAATTAACAACTAAAATAGTTCCAAAAAATTATAATTGATCTCTAGATTGATGATTAAAATAGTTTCAATTATGAATTGGTTTCTAAATTGGTTACTAAAATTAGCTGTCAAATTTTAGCTACCAAAATAATTAGTCTCTAAATTGGTCTCTAGCATATTTTTGATTACTAAAATTGATCATTATATAAGAGTTTTCTTTAAATAGTATTTCTACGATGACAATAATTTGTATTGTTATTTTGACAACTTTAGTATATATAGTTTTAATGTTGATTCACATAAAAACAATCCTATATTTATTATGTTTTTAAGAAATATTGTATATTTTTCAATATTCATATACCACGTATATCTCACGTATCTTATTTTGAAAATAAACGTAACTGACATATCAGATACGTGTCGTATCCAATACACATATAGTATTTGTGCATCATAGATAAATATAATTATTGAAGTAATTTATTTAAAATAAACGATTAAAAGTGTTATTTAATAATATAAAAGCATATATTTTACATGTTGGAACTTTGTAATTTAATCCTTTTGAAATGCTAACGACATCTCTGTATTAACATGCTATAAAATTTAAAATTTTGATTATGCATATAAAAAAAAAATTGTATTTTGACAACGTCAATAATCGAATAAAATAGTAGAAAAAATTATAAGCAGATCATCAAAATAATCAGACATATTATATTCACAAAATAAATTAAGTTTTATAATAAAGATAATGTTATGTAATATGAAATTTGGTCAGTCAAACATAACGTACAACCTTCATTAAATTTAGAGTATTAATTGTTGAATAATTTTAAAACAGTATTAAATGTTGAAACTGTAGAATTAATCTTTTAAATTATACATAACCTCCTTTAGGACATTTGGAGTGAAAAAAAATTGAATTTATAGATAAAATTTGTAAAAATATGATGGATGATTCGAATAATATGATAGATAAAAAATAAAATTTTAATATATTAAAGTATAATATTACAATTTTATTCTTATATTTAAAATAAATATTATATTAATATTTTATTTTATTTTTATTATTAACATTATTATTATTTAAAAATATTAGTTATTATATATAAACACAAACCCAATGGAATCGGTTCAACATTATTGGAATCGATTCCTACCACCAAAAACTCAATATTACTATTATTATTATTAATTATTATTATTATTATTATTATTATTATTGTACAAACTTTCAAAACCGTGGAATCAGATCTAGTAGACGGGAAATCAGATCCAATTATATTTATTTAATTATTTTTTGTTTCTAGTAATATTATTAATTATTAATATTATAAATTAATTAAGTATTGGTTTTTTATTACTTAATCATATTATCTATAATTACTTTATATATTATTATTTTTCTACTAAATTGTAATTAAAGTTAATATTACTATATAATTAATTTAAAATTTGTTAGTTCACATCGACAATATGATAAAATTATAATATTAAAACATGGTATAATAGAAAGTTAGTGTGTTTAAAGGTCTCCACCTCATTTTTATCATTAAATATTAAATATTGTTGAAAAAAGTTACCCATATACTAAACGGGTACAAAGATTAGTGTAAACAAATAAGGTTATGTATTATTTTTTTGCTTAATTTCAATTATGAAATGTTTTAATTAATAGAGTAATTATATTAACTTGGATGTTATGTAACAATTAAGACTTTATAAATAATCTTCAAAGCTCCAACTTCAACTTTAACCTATATCTTTGTCTCTTATAATTTAATGCACTTTATTATTATTATTATTATTATTATTATTATTGTTGTTATAATTATAAATAGGGTTAAATATGGTTTGGTATCTTAATTTTAAGTGAATTTTGAAATTAATTCATTTGAAACTTTGGACCAATTTAATTATTTTTTGAAATACGTGGATTTAGTCATTTTAATCAAATTTTGTTAAGTTTATTTGAAATTTCAAACGCGTTTCACATTAGTATTTGACTTAACATTCAAAAAAATGTATTAAACAATATAAACAACTCAAATACAATCCTGAAATGCGTACCAAAACATCAAATAAACCTAATAAAATTTAATTAAAATGACTAAATCCACGTATTTCAAAAGATGAAAAACTAAATTGGTCCAAACTTTCGAAATAAACTAATTTCCCTGAAGGGACAAAAATATATTTAACTCTTATAAATAATTTAAGACACACACAATTCTCTAACTTGCAAAACTATTCTAAAAATTCCTTCAAACACAGATACACACCAATGACAAGAGCTTCAGTCTTGTTTCCTTATTTAATGATTTTATTTCTCGTAATATTTACCATAAGTATGTTCCATTCTCTTCGTTTATAAAGTTATCTACATTTTATTTTATTTTTATTGAGAATTTATATGTGAATCTAAATTTTATTGTGTAAAAATTAAAACTGAATATTACGTAAAAGAAGGTTATATATTTTTTATTATTATTAGATTTTATATTAGAAGTGATGTATGATGAATTGAATTGATATATGATTGATGTGAGTTTTGTGAAATGGATGAAAATTTTTTGTAGGTTTTGTGAATGGTTGTTACTACCCGTGCCATGGCCTACATGCTTGTGGTAATCTGCACTGCCCTGGTTGCACCAAGCAATGCGTCAACTTTTGCTGTCTCTGTACCTGTAGTGGAAATGAAAAACCTCAATTAAACGTAACAATTTAATGTCTTTCTTGTAAAATTTATCGGTAATAAATAAGAGAAGTTCAATTCTTCTTCATCAATTGCATTCCACATAACTCGTTCTCAAATTGTATAAAACTAAAACAAATATATTTCTTCTCTAATAATTTCATATTATTTATAGATTAATAATAAGAATAATAAGTATGTTATCATTTTTTTATACATATATTAATTTTATTGATTATTAGCGGAAACATGTGCTTACGTTATAATATATATAATGAGATTAGAAGATCATCTAATTATAAAAGAAATAAGTAAAATAGATAAAATAATATATGTTTCTCAAAATAAAAAAAATGTACGTAAAAAATCAACACTTTTTATCATCTCCTCAATCATTCTCTTTCTTTTTTGTAAAATATATTTTTGGTCTTGAATTTTGGAATTAGCCCATCTCCGAAACTTGATACTAATTTAGTCTTTCATCTTTATAAATGTGTGAATTTACACATTTCTAAAAATAAAAGACTAAATTGATAAATTTCGAAAAAAAACTAATTTCAAAATTCACTAAAATTTGATAGACCAAAACATATTTAACCCTTCTTTTTTGTATATGTGTACACGAACACTTAATGAAACCAGTACATCAAATTACCCGTAGGGAACACAATCCCGTTCAAAAATACCTTTGAACTTACAACAATTCAGTTTTTTTTTTTCTTTAGAACTTTGTTTTCTCCCAGGTCTATCTATGTATATGTATATACGAATGTCGGTATCGGTTTATTTTACATTATTTTAATTTAATTTAATTTAATTTATTAAAATTTTATATATCCTATATTATTTTAATTAAATAAAAAATATTTTTGTAATTAACAAATAACATAATTTTAATATATAGTATATAAAAAATATTACACTATAAATCTTTGAATGTTAAAAAAATATGATTGTAAAATGAAATATAATTCCTCTAAAAGTGAATTTGTGAGAAAATATTGTATAATAAAATAGAAGTATTATGTTACTATATATATATATATATATATATATATATATATATATATATATATATATATATATTATAACTGTCTTTTTTCGTTTATTTATAATAGCGATGATGTAAAAAAACTCGTTAAATTTTGATGACATGAAAAACATTATTTGGTAATAAAAAATTAAAATTTTAATTTGTTTGATTCTGGTATCATTGGATTCCAAATTTTGAAGCTTCAATAAACATATAATTTGTTGGAATTGTAGTTCTCTACTATTTTTTTACATTTCTTAGAAGTTGAGATATATTTGTTGAAATTTTATAAAAAAACTCCTTATATTAATTTTTGTTTATATTAACTTAAATTTTTATAATTGGATTTATAGTTGTTATTAGAGCACATTATTAGACCCACATTTTCTTCAATACTTAGAGTTCATATAATGCCCAATCGTGCTTAAAATAAGTTGACAAAAATCATTTTTTAAATTTTCAAACTATTTTTATTTTTGTCTTCTCAACTTTTTTTGGTTGTATTTCTGTTTTACAATAATAGATAACTCAACTCAACCTTTGAGGATCAGCGAATGGAAACAAGATTAAACAAATCGAATGGAGTTTTGTACTAATCATTCATCATTCTAAGTTTGTTTTTCTTTTTTCTAATTTTCTTTTTTTTTCTTTGTAATATCACATTGTGTGTCTGAAATTTGAATTCAAATTAGAAATCTAATGAATTTTGATAATTAAATACGAATGAGATGGAATGACATTTAATTTGTATAATCGTTTTATTTGATTAATTATTCATACTTGGATATGAATCTTTAGAGATCTATGAAATTTTGGTTGTTTAATTCTTGCATTTGTTGTTGATCTGTTTTTGTTTTCTACAATTTTCACATTTGATATTTGAATTTGTTTTCCAATTTACATTTTGTCTTTTTCAATCACTAAGCTCTCAAATTTATTTATACCGAAAAAATACAAAAAACTGAATACAATTCTTGGAGAATTAATTTAGTTGTCCTCTATATTGCAAAATTAAAAAAAAAAACTTAGTATCTTGAATTTTATTGGACATTGAAAATCACTTTTGTTAGGTCAAGTTGGATTAGACCCATGTTGGTAAAGACTATGTGTATTTGAGTTAATCTAAGGTAAAGATGGACAAGAGTGTATTGGATTGAAGTCAAGTAGATTGATCCCAAGTCAAGATGAATAAGGTTGAGTCACACCTAGATCAAGCCGAATTGAGTTTTTCCTGAGTTGGGATAAGTTAAGTTGGTCTAAGTTCAATTAGATCGAGTCAGACTGGGAGAGGTTGGATTTATACCAAACCAAGTCGAATCAAGGTAAGATAAGCAAGTTAAGACTTTCTTAGGTCAAATGAGTCAAATCAAACCCGAATTAGTCCAAGTCAGGGTTGGGACGAGTTGGGCCAAATTAAAGCCTTGTGTCAAGCTAAGTCAAGTTAGATCAACATCGAGTCGAGTCATATTGTACCAAGTCGAGTTTGTCCCACACTGATTAAGCAGAGTGAAACTTACAATGGGCCACATAAAATTGTGCCATGTTTGACCGAGTAGAGTTGAACTCACCCCAAATGGAGTCAAGTCAAACCCACATTAGGTTGAGTTTAGTTGGACACCAACAGGCTAAGTCAAGTCAAGCTTACCTCGTACCAAGTCTAACAGGGCCTACCTTAAGTCAAGTGAAGTTGGACCCACCTTGTACTAAGATGGGTTTGACCCACCTTAGGTCGAGTTACGTCAAGTCTACATCACACTGAGTCGAATCGAACTCCATGTTGGCTCTAATCGAGTCATAACCATGTAGGGTTGAGTTGTGTTAAGGGTACATCAAGTTGATTAGTTTTGGTTTCATGTTGACCTAGTCAAATCGAATTATCTCGAATCAAATCAAATTAGATCAAGTCAAGGCAGATTCATATTAGACCCAATTCACATTAGCTTATGTTAATTTAGCCTTAGATAGGGTTGATCTAGAAGTTAGATGCAAGTTTGACAATATCACAAGTTAGGTCATATCCAAGTTGAATTAAGTCCATTCGATCAAACAAGTTGACATTAATCCTAACCTTCCAATTAAGTTACAAATAATAAAAATCAATTATGGACCAATTTATAATTGATGTATACTATTTTGTACTTACAAATATTTTAAGGAATCGGTGCACTTTATATGTTAACAATTAATTCTTGATTTTGATTTGTTTTTGTCATATGAAAATTAATGAACTTACACGCTTAATCGGTATTTCTTTCTAATTGTAGTGCTACTGTGATAACACTACCCCATGACTTAATGCATTCCGAAAAGTATACATTTTACCCTTATTGTTATTATTAGTGTACTTAATTTGAAAAGACAAAAAGCTTTTATTATGAAGAATTAATGCACTTGATTATTATTACTATTATAAATAATTCCAATAGACACACAACTCCACAAGTGAGAAAAATTGATTATAAAAAAAAAAAAATTCCCTTTCAACACAGACTTACACAAAATGGCAAAAGCTTCATTGTTGTTTCCTTGTTTGATAGTTTTATTTCTGATAGCACTTGAAACAGGTATTTTCCTCTTTGTTTTTCTTTGTCTGTGTATACAATTATCTACACTTACGTTATCTGTGTGCTCTCATAAAACATTTTTTTTAATGAAGGTTTTGACAAGGATAAACAAATTTTGCAGGTTTTGTGAATGCATGTCAATTCAACTGCCAAACGGCAAATGATTGCAAAAATTTACGATGCTTTAAGCCTACTTGCAAAAAGTATTGCCTCAATGGATGTTGCATTTGCGGTTGTACCGGACTCGGTGAAAATGGGAATGTTTCATAAATAATTAATGATAATGAAATAAAGTTGAGGTTTAATGTAACAATTTCATGCCTTGTCGTGGAATTTATATAAGAGAAGAAATAAGATCTTGATTCTCTTCATCGATAACATTCCATAAACACTTGTGGAGTTTAATTGAAAATTATAAAAGTTAAAATCTTGAAGTAAAATTTTGAAGAATCAAAATATCTCTGCATCTACTATATTCATATCTTCTTCTATATATAAATCCATAAATTGAGGCATTCCTGTCTATATTTACTTTTTAAAATTAAAATAATTATTTTATTAATTTCTTTTTTCTTTAAATTAAATCATTTTCTAATTTGACTGTCTTATAATTTAAGCCTTTTTTTAATTATAAAATTATCTATAAATTTTTGATTTTATGACTTTTTAATTTTATAATTTTTAAACATTAAAAAACGAATGAATAATCATTTTAACTACATTACTTGAAAAAAAATTTACGTGTTAAGTGTGTTTTTCGCTTAGATTGAATGGAAACATATTAAATGACATAAACAACTTAAATATTATTCTGAGATGTATTTGACATGTAAAATAAAATCAATATAACTGAAAATCTCTTCTAATTATATTCATTTATTTTAAAATTTAAAGACTAAAATATATTAAAATTTTGAATATAAATATATAAACGAATTTGAATTTTACAAAGCATAAATCTTTTATATAAAAATCATGCTTAATACAAGTAAGCAAGTACACAAACTAAAATATATTATACTAGCGTATACACATCACATATGTGTGTATGCATTTTTTAAATATACATGATATTATATTAATAGATGATGATAATATAATATTATTAAGTTAATATATAAAATAAAATTATACTTATTAAAAATAAAGTGAAATATATAAGAAAAGATGAAAAAATAAATATTGATAAATAAAAAAAAAGAGAATAAGTAAAAATAGATAATTTTATAAAAAATTTTAATAAATAATTATATTTTAAAGAATAAAATTAGTGTTTTGAAATATGGACACAAAAGAAAAAATCTATTTATCTATCTATATATATAATACAGATAATTAAACATTAATTTCGTCTTACTTCCAGAGCCTATAGGAAGCACGACATATTTCTTGAAAGTTAACACTCAATTTTCAATTATGATCACTCTTTATCTACGGCTAACTTAACAACCAACACAACACGATTCAAAGTATATATGCATTTTGCGTTTACCAAATAGTTAGGGTGACCTTGTTTAGAGTATATTTTTTAAACCATTAATGATGAAAAAGAAAACGTAAATGAAGTTAGTTATATAACTCAATTTTTAATCATCTCCCTTAGAACGGTTGAGCACAAGGTAGCTACATAACTACCATTCAAAGTTTACACATATCGCATATCGCATATCTCTATTAATATACCAATTTTCCCATTTCTTAGTGCTTCACTTCACAATGGGGGTTTCATGGGAAGAAAGTGTGACTTATTCCATCAACGCAATCTACCTTCTGTTCTCAGCGTACCTCGTCTTTGTGATGCAAATTGGGTTTGCCATGATATGTGCAGGTTCGGTGCGTGCCAAAAATGCTATGAACATAATGCTCACAAACGTGGTTGATGCAGTGGTTGGTAGCATCTCCTTCTACCTCTTCGGTTTTGCATTTGCATATGGCACTTCCAACGCTTTCATCGGCACTCATTTGTTTGCTCTAGCCCACATTCCAAATGCCACTTACGACTATGCTTTCTTCCTTTACCAATGGGCTTTTGCTATAGCTGTCACAGGCATCACAAGTGGATCCATAGCTGAGAGAACTCAATTCAGTGCCTATCTTGTTTTCTCGTTTTTCCTCAGTGGCTTTGTGTACCCAGTTGCGGTTCATTGGGTGTGGTCATCCAGTGGTTGGCTCAGTCCAAGTTCAACTCACTTGTTGTTGGGCTCAGGAGCCATTGACTTTGCCGGGAGTGGAGTGGTGCATTTGGTTGGTGCAGTTGCCGGGCTTTGGGGGTCCATCATAGAAGGCCCACGGACCGGAAGATTCGATGCTTCGGGCAGGCCCATGCCTCTGAGAGGCCATAGTGCAACACTTGTTGTGCTTGGAACGTTTTTGCTGTGGTTTGGTTGGTTTGGATTCAATCCAGGATCCTTTGACAAGATCCTTGTATCCTATCCCGGCACGTCGGATCAGGGTAATTGGACCTCGGTGGGTCGAACTGCCGTGACAACCATATTAGCTGGTTCGACGGCTGGGATAGTTACCCTGTTTGGTCGACGGTTGTTAGTCGGCCACTGGGATGCGATGGATGTGTGCAATGGCTTGCTTGGTGGGTTTGTTGCCATCACCTCCGGATGCTCTGTTGTTGAGCCGTGGGCCGCCATTATTTGCGGGTTTGTGTCGGCTTGGGTTCTGATTGGGCTGAACATTGTGGCCCTAAAGTTGAACTATGATGATCCATTAGAGGCAGCCCAATTGCATGGAGGGTGTGGCACTTGGGGTTTGTTGTTTACTGGGTTGTTTGCCAAAGAGGAGTTTGTGATTCAAGTGTATAATTCTGGTGAGATTGGGGTTTCAAGACCCTATGGTGTCCTACTTGGAGGTGGTTGGGGATTGTTTGGAGCCCAAGTGATTGAGATTTTGACAATCTTTGGATGGGTAAGTGTAACAATGGGCCCTATATTCTATGCCCTGCACAAGCTTGAGATATTGAGAATTCCTGTTCATGAGGAAGTTACTGGCCTTGACATTTCTTGTCATGGAGGCTATGCTTATGCTCCAGAAAACTATCATCCCAGACTTTATGGAGATTACATGCCTATTCAACATACCCTGTCCTAGTTTCATTTCTGTGTGACATGTCTGTTACTTTTTCCTTGGTTATGTTGTGGATTCGCATTGTTTAATAATTGGAATAATTTTAATTACTGAATAATATTCATTAAACTCTAGCTCTCAGATAAATTTCCATTTTCGGTAAGAACACAGATACAAGAGTTATTTTCTGAATTTTTAGCAAAAGATTAACATTGTGTAACTGAAGGAAATAAATGAAATTTTGTGAGTGGCACTACATGTGTTTGGTTCACTCGTTTTGGATGAGACTTTTAACCAGGGAACACGAACAAAAAAGGCATTAACATCAAAGTAGATGATGAGAGGGACAAGTTCAGTTGGGTTCGTGTTATGCTTCAACATGCTTCGAAATATCATGAATAAAAGGAATCTTGTAAGTGAGTGGATCCCACACAGTGGATAGACATGATTCTGTCACTTTCACGTCCTTTTCAATAGTCATTTGCTGCATCCGTAGTAATGAGTATCATTGAATTTGGATAAAAAGAATTTGTATCATTGACTTATCAGGCCTAACCGTGTTAAGTACAGTTTATGGTTGAATAAAATTTTGGTTTACCTAAAAAACTAGGAACATTATTATATAATATAACGAGTAAATCACGAAATCATAACAGAATACTGGAACTTGGGTTAGGACTAAATCACCCACTTGAAGCAGGTTGGAACAAAGGCAATTAAATATATACAACTAAATTCTGGTCTAAAATGCATGTACAAGTAAGGTGAACCAACACTGTTTTCCAAAATCCTTGGTGCAGCCCACACAACACATCTCAGAAACTCATCTCAGAAATGGATCATAGAACACGTATCTGGGATCTGGAACAATTAAAGGCAACTTCTCTATGTAAAGAAACAGCCTCTTGCAATTCTCTCTGGAAATTGTCCCAATATCAACAACATCATTCATGTCTGTGTAAATCCAAAGGTCCCCGGAGTTGATTCTCTTCAGGCTATTCCGGCAAAAGGGGCAAGACTGAGACCTCTGACACCTGAATCAACAAGCACAATTGTCATAATATGTCATACCAACTAACTAGTATAATAAGTAAACTAATTTTGGTTGGTGGGGTGTGGTGGGTAAAAAAGAGGATGACATTGATGAAATCAAGGATTTGGTTTTTTATAAAGTAAAAGCAATATGATAACAATTTATGAACTTAACCATTCTCAACCTTTTTAGTCAACAATTATTCTGTCTTCAAAAAAGTCGGTGAAGAATTAATGCTCCCCACCTATTTTGACATACAACATTTTCTCATTGATATAATTTTGGTTATAAATTTAGATCACAGAAACATCTGCACCACATGATTTACATCACAGAGGAGACAGACATCCTCTTCTTTTAATGTCACATGTTTCATTCATGAAAAGACTTGGTTTTACCTCAAAAATATAATCAACAGCAAAATATAGAATATGACTGTAAAGAATATAATATTTGTGAGATTATGAAATTGTGTAATTGAATCAGAACCAGAGAAATTTACCAATCTCTGTAGCACTGCAAACACATATGGTGGCAGCAATCTGGCAACACAACTTTAGCTTTCACCTCTAAGCAAACTCCACATTCCTCTTCTCTTTCAATGTCAATATCAGACAGTGTTCTCTCCGTGAAGCCACTCTTTCCTTTGTACCTAAGAGCCACTTCTTTCTGCTTCCTTTCCTCCAAATCCGTGATGCCTTTCTCAAGTTGCAACAGAGCAGGAAATATAACAGCTGTTTATCATCAAAACAAAAAAACAGAAAAAAAAAATGTTACTTTTATGCTAATCATCAAGAACATATAGCTAGCTGCTCCTAGAGTGAGCAACAAGCATAAAGCTATACAAGTATACATTTTCTTCACAGCATATACTTACTGTAAAATTGTCTGATGCTTGCTTTCCTTTCATATATTGACATTGTATTATTCCCATTTCCATAAGTCTGCACATACATATGTTAAACGAAAATTAAGTCTGCAAACAGATGATGACAATTTCAGAACAAGAAATGAAAAACTAGGAAGGAAACATGAACATCAGGTTAGTGTCAAAACAGGGAAAGTGTTTTAAATTTATCAGAGTATCTCAGATTATACTTCAGGATTAGATTTCATATTTCTGAGCAGCTACCATGATAAGTAAGGGTTAGTGACTCAGTCTTTTCCACAAGCACATCATATTCTTAAACAAAGTTATTATCTTTTTTTTTTTTCTCTCCAAAACCTTGTAACTTCAACATTTAGAACATACATACCACATAAATTAGAACTCTGAGCAAACCCAGAGCACCAGCCAAGCGGTAATCAGCCCACTGAACAAGAAATAGAAAAATTGGAGCTGCTGGACTGTAAGATATCCTCATCTGAAAGCACCCTCCATCTCTTTCCCTTGGATGGTCCAATGCCCTAACAAAGAGAGAACAGCAAAGAGGGGAAAAAGAAGAAGCACATTAAGCACAGACTCACATCAGAAAAGGGCCATAGTCTGCTAAAAGAATCTGTGAGACTGATCCAAGTACAAGCATGTCAATGCTATCAAGTTCCAACAAGGAAATTGGGTTTCATACAAATTCAGAGGTGCAGATCATGAACCTTTTCTTTAAAAAAATCCCAGCTTCAAGGTCCCACTTTACCACCTCAAGAAAAACTGAGTAGCATTCAGCTTCAAATGACAAAAAGGCACAATATTTACATGGATTACAGAAAAGGTGTAAAAAGTGGTAGACGGAACAATCAATTCTTAAAAATCAGATAAAAAAAGTGCTGAACTTCAGTGATTAGCATGAGAGACCCTCAATTATGCAGAGAGAGAGAAAAGAAAAAAGATCAAATTTTGATCTGGGAATAGGAAGAGTATGCATATAAGGTTTTGAAGCTGAACTTCTCACTCAATCAATGAATTGCCCCTAAAGAGAAAGACAAGATAGGAAGAGAGAACATACAGAGTATTAGCATACTGAATATCAGCTTCCAGAGCCTTTAGAGAGTCCTTGAAGGAACACTTTCCCATGGATGTTTTCCAGAAAAAGATTCTGCATGCAACCAAGGATAATCCACAAAGATGATGGTATTATACTATACCAAGATATATATGATATCATCTGCTTATAACACTCTAATAATGGCACTGTTACCCTTTTTAACTGATTAAGGTTAATTCAGTTGGTGAAATATATAAGTTGATATATTTTAAGAATATAAAGTTGACTTTGTTTAACATATTTAAATTGATTTAGTTAGTAAAAAAAACACAAATTCGTTTTTTTAATATATATGGTCGGCTTTTTTGGGTTTTGAGAAATTTACTGGTAACTATCTCTTTACGCGTTTTTTATTTGGATTTTAAGGTCTGTTTTAATTTTAGGTAATACTCCAAAATCTAACTTTTTTTTAAATATCCTTTTTTGTGTTAATTACTTATGTTTTAGTTTGTGATACTTTTTTCATTCCAAAAAAGTTTAAGAACTTTGCTAATATTAAATACATTTTCTTAAATTCGGGAATCTACGCACTAGCTGACCAATTCACTTAAATTTTTTTTTTTTTTTCATTTTAACTACTTTTTTTGGTTAATGAAAGTTACCCATATGAGAGAATTTTGTTACCAAGAATACCATGTTATTTAATGTTAACAACCAAACTAATTAAACCCTCTTTTGACAAAAAAAGTAAAACACTCTTTTTCTGTCTCAACTTATCCTGTTTTAGTTAACTGCATTCATTTTTAAAAGATTTAACATCTTAAACCTTAATTACTTCTACTAATGACCCAACTTGCATGAATAGTTTTCCAAAAGAAAATAATAATAATAATACCATTCAATTCTATGTACTCTTTATAGCCAGTGGTATTGAAAAGTGGGTTACCATGTTGGAGATAGCACATTGCATATTTCAATGAAGCAGAAGACGATTTTGCCCCTGCATATCTTTTTTAAAGGGAAAGAAAAGCCCTTTTGATGAGCTTTGATATAAAAGATTTGATATTTAAAAGTGGGATTGTCTGAAGAGGACCCACATTGAATGAATCTTCTTAGGATAAGATTGTACAAAAGTTATAAGTACAAATGAAAGATATCAGACAGATTTTTTTTTTTTTTTTAATGTCAGTTTTTTGTTTCAGAATAAACGGAGGGAAAACCTAGCATTTATTTGAAAGGATAAGGTTTGGTGGTTTTTTTAATATATAGTAACTAGAAACTTCGCTCTCTAGATAATATAAATATTGATAGCCATCATCTATATTATTCCAGAGAATAACCGAAGATACACTGCATTAATATTTTCAATAGGAGATTTTCTTAAGAAATTTTTTTTCCCAGTTTTAGAGTCAAATTATTTTTAGAGGTTTTTTTAACTTTTATATTCTGTTATTATCTATATTAAAACAAAGTTATAATACTTTTAGGAATATATCAATAACAAAACTAATGTTACATAATCTTATATCCACAATTTTAAAAGAATAAAAAACAAACAATTTACAGAAGAGAAATAGTTATCGTTATTCGTGTATATATATATATATATATATATAACTATTTCTTTTATATACATTCGTTCACATTCATTTATCATAATCTCATATTTCAAGTGGTATAATCAGGTAATTTTATCTCAAAATATTTATAAATATTATATATATAATTATTTCTTTTATATATATATTTGTTCATATTCATTTATCATAATTTCATATTTTAAGTGGTACAATGAATTTAAGATAATTTTATCGCAAGATATTTATAAATATATTATATCACCGAGATAAATTATTTATCTAATTTCTTTTAGTGGTGGTATCAAAGTAAGGGATGTTAAAGTGGATTAGTTCGTCAGTCTCTTAAGAAAAGAACAAGTTGGATTGAAGTTTTCAATCCGTTAACTTGCTTTGGTCCGACTCACTTAATCCATCAATTTGGTGGGTCAAAGACAGGTCAGTTCGTCCTGGTTCATTGGTCCTTTTTTAAATATTTTTATGTTTAAATATTAAAAATAAATAAATTTTTTATATTTTTTTTATAAATGTTAATATACAATACTATTATAATTTAAATCATTGACACTTACAAATCAAGTTCTAATTATTAATGATAATAAAGTAATTTAACATATAAATTTAATAATTAGTTTAATTTATCCAATTAAAGATATTAATCGATCAATTAAAAGCTTAAAAAAACATATATGATTAAATATGCTCTAAATATGTATTTATAAGTATATATGTAAACAAATTTTATAAAAAAAAAATTATAGAAATTAAAAAATAAAAGGTGGCGGGTCAGCCCACTTGGGGCGGGTTGCAATTTTGAACCCGTTTTCCAGTAGCAAGCCAGTCTAGCCTAGTCTATTTTGGCAGGCTAAAGGTGAGGAGAGCCAAAATATGACAAATTGACTGGTTTTGCGATTTTTTTGTCAAAGTCACTTAACCAAACTTATATAAATTGACTTATTATTGAGCTGCAAAATGATTCATTTAATTCAGTTTATTTTGATAGATTAAAAATTTTATAATTCAACCTAACCTACCACGTATTAGTAAGTTAATAGTTTGACTTATTTGCAAATATTTTATTTTATATTTATTTATATATTTATTGTAATACTGTAAAAAATTGTACAAAGTAAGAAACTTATCATTACGTTGTTGCATTAAGATATAATCAGTGTGATGTACAATGTCAAAAGTAAACCTGACTCAGAATATTGTATTTAACATAAAAAAAAATCTAACGTCGAGTGTAATGAACAATTAGTACATGGTACTGTGGTAAATTTAATTATTTGACATTCAGAAACTGTTCAATATACAATGGTGGTCGAATTGGGTGCACTCTGTGAAATAACTATTGCACAAAATGTTTGACTAATTGAAAATGAAAAAAAAAAGTTCGAAAAATATAGTGAGTATTTTGACTCAAATAAAACCTAAGATCTATTTTATCCATTTATCTTTTATGAGCTACCTCATTTCAGTGCATTGTGGTTAGGACCATGGTTAGTGTCATTGTCCAATGCCACAATTCTAAATTGTTGATGGATGATAATGCACTATAACTAAAAATTCAAGAAACAATTCCCATAATACATTTTTGAAATTCTTTATTTTCTCGTGATTAATAAAGATAACAAAAATAAATATTTTTTAAAATATTTAATATCTAGTCACATTTGAAGATGTTTAAATATCTAGTCAAACTAATACTTGTATACTTCTATAAAAATCTAATAAATTTATTTTAACAAAACAGCATACATTAGTAAAAACACAATCTATTTAATATTCTGATTGTCTAATTTAAATTATATATAAAAACGGACATTAAAAATATTTACCGCATAATAATGTTATTTTAAGAAAATATACATTATTTTTTAAACTATAAAGCCTTGAACACCACCACTAATATTTATTATTTTAAATCTTATTATTTACTATTTACAAATTTACATAAAATAATAATTAATAATTTTATTAAAAATCCTTTTTAAATAAAGAAATAAAAAATTCGTGCTTACACCAAGGCTCTCTGAGACAGGTTTATGATAAAAGGTGGTTTCTATCATATTGCTGTATTAGATAGCGGCGCCCCTAAGTTTTGTTGGGCCCAAAATGGTATTATGTGAAAAGACAATACTATCCACCAAACAACTACTTCATTTGTGCCAATTTCACCAAACAATCATTAGTTTATTAATTAATAATTCAAATTTGAAAAATTTAAAATTAAGCCCCTCATATATATATATATATATATATATATATAATTATAAAAATATTATTTTGATTTTGTTTTATGTTCAATTTTTTTGAAATTATTTAAAATAATAATAATAATATTATTATTATTATTATTATTATTATTATTATTTCGAACGAATTGTATTTTCTTCCATGACAGTAGGCACCGTCACCATTTGTTGCTTCACTATAAATTTCACAAAGCACAATTTAATTTTCTTGTAATTTCTAAGAGTTTTTTATGCATTTAAAATATCGTGTTAATTAATCGGTATAAAATTGGTGACATGTGGTTTAATTCTTACCGTTATAAATAAAGATATCTTGTGAAATGTTTTACTAAAGAGAAAACAAAGGAGATAAATCATCAAATTAATCAATGTCATATTGAAAACTTATATCAATTTACTCTCCCTTAGTTCTTTATTTTAATCATGCTAGTTAATCGTCTTCCTTCACTTATGAGTATTTCCTTGATCATTTAACTCTTTTATTTGAAAACATGAAATATATAGCAAATAAGACTTTTAATAAATATAACATTTGTTTAGTTGAAAAAGAGTTGTTTTTATGACCGTTAAAATCAAATCCTATAATAATTTTATAATTAATTAAAAATATACTATGACGGCTTTTATCCAACCATTATAAAAAGTGATGCTGTAACATTTTTTAATTAACTACAATATATATTATGCGGTTCTAAATCCAACCTCCATATAACGATAACATTTTGTAATTAATCACAAAACATATCATAAGGTTCTAAATCCATCAGTCATATAACATTTTTATAATTAATTACAAAATATATTATCTAATTGTCAGAGAGTGATACAGTTCTATTTCTTTCTTCTGATTATCCTTCATTCTGGACATTCTTGCGTGAAATTAGCTTTTTATAAACATTTTTTGTATTTTAAATAAAAACACATTTTTGTAAGAGTGACAAAAATTACAAAACTTTTGTTTTTGGTTCTTGAAACATATGGTCATTTCTTAATGGTGAAATTTTTTCAAGAGATAGCGCATGCATCTATCAATTAATATATTTTGAACTTCAAAATAAGTATCGGTCAATATTATTAAAGACGAATTTATATTATATATAAGTAAAAATCCTACTTTACAAATTTATTTTATGTAATAAAATTAGATTTAAAATTTATTTTTTTGAATTAGATTTAAAGTTTGCTTTTTAATAAATATATTTTAAAAGTTTACTAGAAAAACAATACTATGTATTATGCAAAGAGTCTAAAACAAAAGAACTACTTATACATATATTATTTCGGGTTAAGTAGGTGTGTGGTCTTTGAACTTTAACCCAAAATTAAAATTCGTCTGTGTCTGAAACTTTGATACATTTTGGTCCCTAAACTTAAAAAATGAATGAATATAGTCATTTAAACCCAATTATGTTAACTTTTTTTAGGTGTCAAATACATTTTTCAATAGATATTGAACCATGAATATGTTAAACAGTGTAAATAACTTCAATACTAACATGAGAAGCATTCGACACGTCAAAAAAAGTTAACATAATTGAGTTAAAATAACTATATTCATTCATTTCTAAAGTTTAGGATCAAAATGCATCAAAATTTCAAACAGACAAATTTCAATTTTAGATCAAAATTCAGAAAGTAAAAACATACTTAATCCTGGTATTTTTGTCGACCAATGGTCACAATTTTAATCAACATTTATGAAAATTTATCTTCAAGCATGACACCCAAACAATTGTATGATTATTTTTACCACACATATTCATAAGTTCATCCAATCTCCAAGTACAAGAGTATCATATATAAACTGCTTATGTGGGGTACTTCTTCTTATACCTCGACATTTTGTAAATCCAGATTCTTTAATAATTTTTTTGTGTTATTTTCTGCTGATCAATAAAAATATATTATGTTATTATTTAAAAAAAAATTAAAATATTTTAAAATTTTAAAATAGTAACCATCAATGTGTTTTGAACAGAAAATCTAACACAAAAAAACCGGGTAAAGAACCCAAATTTTTTCCTTGCACCTCCATAAGTATAGTGAAAAGTCATTTTTGCGCATATCTTTTTCCTTTCATTCTTTTTCCTCCTCCACGCCATGCACATGGCTCTGCCCCTTCTTCTTCCTCCACCGCCCACCGTCGATGCCGACCCTCGGCCAAATCTCCCAAGCCTCCGCCGTATCCACCCTTTTCACCACCGTCCAAGGCTGAAGTTCACAGCAGCGGCTTGTCTGATCTAGTCCATCGCGTGCAAAGATGGTTCTTGAAGTTCATAGCACTGGCTGCCTGATCTACTCGTCCACGGTGTGTTCTTAAAGTTTACGCACATCATGAACATCCATATCTTCATATAATCTTTAATATTGGATAATGATATTTTGACTAGTAAATTTTAACAATTCTTTTTTATAAAATGAGACGATATCTTCTAAATAATTTTAAAATATCGAAAATGATAAAATGCAAAGATGGAAAACCACTTAAAAAATAACACCTAAAATTGTTAAAAAAATTTATCAAAATTTAGTTGTCAAAAAATTATTTTCGTATGATCTTAAAAAATAAAATACAACATATTAAAGAAAAGAGATCATATCCATTTTTATATGTTTCAACCATATGTATATAATACCTTAAAAATGACAAAAAAGAAAGATGTCATTTATATTATATAAAGTGTGAGTTGAATTAAACCTTCTATCAAGAAGATTAATTAAAAACTGAATATTGTTAGGATAATAAGTGTGAGGAAAGGTTTTTTACAAAATTGCATTACAATTGTACAAGCATTATTTGTATCCACGAAAGGAAACAGACAAATGTTACGCTAACTTTTTTTCTTGGAAACAAAAACCATTGCATGCATAAGACTCGGTCCCTCCCTCCTCTCGTCATGCATATAAATACCTAATCTCAAAACTTTAATCTTTGCATTCATTTTCCCCCTAAAACTCTTCCTTAGATTTTTAACATTTCTCTTTTTTCCCCTTGTGTTTTCTCTGATAGAGAAATAACTCAGTAGGAAGTAGTGTTCTTCCTCCTCTTTTCGGAGGTTCTTTCTTTGTTAAAGAGAAAGAAATCTGAAGAAAAGAGGAGGAAAGAGGAGGGGACTTTCTTAGGAAAAAGAGAAAAAGATGGCGATAGCAGGTTTTAGTTTCGACATGTCCTCGGAACCGGGGAAGGAGTCGTTTGCTAAGGCTTCAAATGCAGAATGGGTGGAGGAGGACGAGGAGGAGCTTCAAATGGCGGCGCTGCTGCGGTTGCCGTCGCAGAAGCGTGTCAACACGGCGTTGATAAGGAGAGCATCTTCCAGAGTTAACGATGAAGGGGAGAAAAAAGGCAAGGGTTTGGAGCAAGTTGATGTCAGGAAGCTGGATCGCTTCAACCGTGAACGCGTCGTCAAGGATGCTTTGGCTACCAACGAACAAGACAATTACAAGCTTCTTTCTGCCATCAAGGAACGCTATAACAAGTAAAACACTTTCTCATCTTCTATGTTAGATCAAATAGTTATCAGATTAAGAACTACACTTTTTCTTGCGAAATATATGAGAAAAAGTTCATACTGACACTTTCAGAAAATTAATATAAGCACCAGAAAACTAAATTCATACTGAGGCTTGTTTTTGAATATTATACACATGCATGAAAAGTTGTACATATGATTTTGCTTTTAAATTATTTGTGTTGCTGAATGCAAAAGGGTTGGATTGGATGTTCCAAGCATCGAGGTGAGATACAGAAACTTGACAATCGGAGCTGAGGTTCAGATAGGTTCAAGAGCTCTGCCAACTTTGATCAATCACACACGGGATTTGTTTGAGGTTAATACCTTTTACTCACTCTCATACAATATATATATAGATACACACACATACACATTCAAGATAAAAGCATTTACTATCAAATTACTTTTTTAAGAAAATACTGATTATGTTCTATATATGTTTAATAACATTAGTTCAATTATATAACTCTTTAGAATCAGTCTTGTAATAGAAGAATTTGAACAGCATGCATAAGATCATAACTTCCAACAGCAGTGTTTCTTTATAAGTACTTGTGCATAAAGAATGTTAATAAGAAAAGTGAAACAAGCTTTTCTGAAAACTGTGAAACACTATTATCATATTATCGTATACAAAAGTTATTTTAATGTATAGATAACTTACTTTAAGTTTATAAGATGAATTTATTTATGTTTTTTCTTATTGTTCTATCCGATATTGTTAGTGATTAGTGAAAAAACTTACAATGCAAACTGATTTATATTGGTGATAATGGCATCCAGGGTATGCTAGCCGGCATAGGGATAGGTCGACCTCAGAGACATTCCTTGACCATCTTGAATAACATCAGTGGTGTTATCAAGCCTGGAAGGTAATGTTTTTTCTGTTATGTTACATTATTTATGTATTTTCTTCATGGAAGTATATATATACTAATCTAGCTTCACCTCATTGTGTAGAAATGAAAAAACAAAGTACTTAAATTTAGCTAAAAAAAATGCAGCGGGCTAGTGAATTGAGTCGATTAGTATAATAATGTATGAAGCATATACTGTTTCTAATGAGAAGTGTTTTATAATAGTTTTTTAAATGTGGAGAAATTCCAGTTTCATATATGCTTGCATTGTGATGAAAATGAAGCTTAATGTTATGTGTTGTTTGTAGGATGACGTTGTTGTTAGGACCTCCTGGATCGGGCAAAACTACCTTACTTTTGGCTCTTTCGGGAAAGCTTGATAGCAATCTCAAGGTAGTACAAATTCTATATATATACACACACATAAATATATATATTACTCTACATTTTGTAATTTCTAATGTTTTTTATTTTGTGAAGTATTATAGTTACAGTGTGGTTCTTTGAAATAAATACTACTAAACTATTATGCAGCACAACCTAACTTGGTCAAATTTTTTATATATATAGGATTTCTTCAAAAACTGGTGTCTATAGTAACCATTTTGTCTGTGTACTCCAATTATTGTACAGCAAAAAGGAAAGTATGAAACCAATGTGTTATAATCATTATACCATTGGTTCGGTTTGTATAGCCTTTATCTAACTGGAATGAGCCAAATTCTGAATTTTGAGACGTTAAATCATTTTCAAAATTTCATTCTCATCTTAGAATTATATTACAACTTTGTTTTTGTAATACCTTTGCAGAAAAGTGGAAGTATCACATACAATGGCCATGAGCAAAGCGAGTTTTGCGTTCAAAGGGCTTCTGCATACACTGGCCAAACTGATAATCACATTGCAGAACTGACAGTGAGAGAAACTTTTGATTTTGCTAACAGATGTCAAGGTTCCAGTGATGCAGGTATGTGTATGATGTACTAATTTCATTATTTTTATTTTCCATTTCACAGTTCTAATACTAATTTACTTGTCTAATGTCACAAACAGAAATTGTGAAAAATCTGGAACGCTTGGAGAAGGAAAAGAACATCATGCCAAGTCCAGAAATTGATGCCTTCATGAAGGTCGTCTCATCTTAAATAATATGTGAAAAATCATGCATATACTCAAGTTCATGGATGTTCTCTAATTCGTGTCTTTTGAAACGGATTTTACTCAACAGGCATCACTTGTTGGTGGGAAAAGGCACAATGTGATGACAGATTATGTTTTGAAAGTGCTTGGTCTTGATGTATGTTCAGATACTGTAGTGGGAAATGAAATGTTAAGGGGTGTCTCTGGTGGCCAAAAAAGGAGAGTTACAACAGGTGATCTCTCACCCCTGTCTTGGAATTTATTGCAATTTTCTTTGGAATTTGACTCTTGTGGTGATATATCCTTATGTTAAATCTAACTGGATTAGCTCTTTGATATTACATGCAAAAAGGGTCCAATTTCAGTCCCTATATTTTTTGGATGAAGTTAATTCTTTCCACTTTTAATGTAAAAGGTATAGCTTTGACTGAATCAATTGCAACTTTGCTTTTTATTCGTAAGATAGAGCACTAATATATAATGGAACAGAGAAACTAACACATCAGGAATTTGAATCCATGTTCGTTTTGACTGTTTATATACATACCAGAAGATTAAGGCATTACCAGAGGCACCAATTGAAGCTGAAAATTGTAGCTAGCAATGACAAACTTTTTGGTTTTCAAATTTTTTCTTCAGGAGAAATGATTGTTGGACCTCGAAAGGCTCTATTTTTGGACGAAATATCAACTGGACTTGATAGCTCTACAACATTCCAGATTGTTAAATGCATAAGAAATTTTGTTCATCAAATGGAAGCTACTGTACTCGTGGCTCTACTTCAGCCTGCACCAGAAACATTTGAGCTCTTTGATGATCTTTTGCTTCTGTCAGATGGATATGTGGTATATCAAGGTCCCAGAGAAGATGTGCTGGAGTTCTTTGAATCATTAGGTTTTAAACTTCCACCCCGCAAGGGAGTTGCAGATTTTCTTCAGGAGGTATTTGTAAATTTTTTGGTTTTTAACTTTCAAACTCAAATGCTTTAAGAAGTTATTATTGCTTAAAACTTGGTATTTTCCTATGTCAGGTGACCTCCAAGAAAGATCAAGCTCAATACTGGGCTGATCCTTCAAAGCCCTATAAATTTATCTCAGTGCCAGAGATTGCAGAAGCCTTTAACAACTCTAGATTTGGAAAGTCTGTGGAATCCATGGTTACTGCACCCTTTGATAAATCAAAGAGTCATCCTTCAGCTTTGCCCACATCTAGATTTGCTGTGCCAAAATGGGAGCTCTTTAAGGCTTGTTTGTCACGAGAGTTGACCTTGCTCAACGGACACAAGTTTCTTTACATTTTCAGGACCTGCCAGGTATATACAAACCCAATTAAATTGTGATCCACTGCTTCTATTAATAGTTTTTTCAATTCTTAATTTTATCCAAGTTATAAAGGCTCCAACCATTAATTTCTTACAACTTAAAAGTATATTTCATATTTAAATGTAGATTATAGATTATCTCCAACACATTTCCAATCAAGCAATTCAACATGGAAAACATATAAACAAGCTGATCATTAGTTTACAGTTCAAAATACACTATACACAAACAGAGTTCTTAATCATTGTTTGAAGGCAACTTATAATTTTAAATTTGACAAATTCTCTTGCTGTAAAAGGTCACATTTGTTGGACTTGTCACATGCACAATGTTCTTAGAAACAAGGTTTCATGAAAAGGATGAGACTTATGGCAATCTCTATCAATCCGCACTATTTTTTGGACTGGTGCACATGATGTTTAATGGATATTCTGAGTTGTCACTCATGATAGCTCGGCTACCAGTCTTCTACAAACAAAGAGGCAATTTATTTTACCCTGGATGGGCATGGTCTTTGGCCACTTGGATTCTTGGGGTACCATATTCCCTTGTTGAAGCTGTTGTATGGACTTGTGTTGTGTACTACTCTGTTGGATTTGCCCCAGCTCCTGGAAGGTACTTATCTTTACACCCTTTGTTGGGAATTTTTTTCATTTAGAAAATATTCAAGACTAATACCCTTTGCATTCTGATTACTATTTCAGGTTTTTCCGCTACATGCTTCTCCTACTTATGCTTCACCAAATGGCACTAGGTCTCTTCCGGTTCATGGCTGCTCTTGCACGTGATATGGTCATTGCTAATACATTTGGATCAGCTGCATTGATGATCATCTTCTTGCTGGGAGGATTTATTATCCCAAAAGGTAGGCTGCAGCCACAACCATTAAATAAAAGGCAGATATTAAGGCAGTTTTGTTGTTAATGATTTGATTGTTACTCTTTCAGCTATGATTAAGCCATGGTGGATTTGGGGTTACTGGTTGTCACCTCTTACCTATGGACAAAGAGCAATTTCAGTCAATGAGTTTACTGCTACTAGATGGATGCAGGTATTTCATACATGCTAATTAATTTATTCTAGCTTCTCCATCCTTATTGCTAGTGGTTTTGTAGAAGATTTATGTAACTATGAAAACTGTGTTCTAGCATTCTGCTTTTGGGGGAGACACAGTTGGTCACAATATTCTCAACGGATACAGCTTACCATCTGATGATTACTGGTATTGGATTGGTTTTGGAGTCTTAACACTCTACACAATTATTTTCAACTGCTTGGTCACGTGGGGCTTGAGCTATCTAAATCGTAAGTTTAGAACAGTTTTTCTCATCTTTCTATTCACATTTTCATCAATGGAGTTTCTTTTTGTATGCAATGGTTGATTTCCAAAGACTATCATTTTCTCCAGTCAAATACCAGTTTAATAATCTTGTTGCTTTGCTTGCCACAGCACTCCAAAAAGCACGATCTATTCTTCTAGCTGATGAAGATGACTCACAAAAGAGTTCTGATAAAAATGGATCCAAATCTAGTGGTGATGAAGGAAAAGCCTCGGGAATGATTCTTCCTTTTGAACCTATGACAATGACATTCCATGGTGTCAATTATTACGTTGATATGCCACAGGTGGGGGCATTTCAGTTTCAGTTTCATGAATGCAGCGTTTTCAAAGACAAGTAGAAGTTGTTTCATGATTAACTTTTTCTGAATAAACTTGCTTTCACCAGGAGATTGCAAAACAAGGCGTAGGAGAAACTAGGCTGAAGCTCTTGTCAAACGTGAGCGGCGTTTTTGCACCTGGTGTCCTTACAGCTTTGATGGGATCAAGTGGAGCTGGAAAGACCACTTTGATGGATGTTCTTGCTGGAAGGAAAACAGGAGGATATATTGAGGGTGAAATTAAAATATCTGGCCATCCCAAAGTGCAACAAACGTTTGCCAGAATTTCAGGATATGTTGAACAAAATGACATACATTCTCCTCAGCTTACAGTTGAGGAGTCCTTGTGGTTTTCTGCCTCATTAAGGCTTCCAAAGGAAGTAAGCATGGAGAAAAAGCTTGTAAGTTCCTCACTGAACCAGTGACAATAATGAATAGCTTAGCATGCCTAATTATGATCGATCATTGACATGGTGATCTCTTCTTCAGGAATTTGTTGAACAAGTAATGAAACTGGTGGAGCTTGATAGTTTAAGGAATGCTTTGGTTGGAATGCCTGGTAGTTCTGGCTTATCAACAGAGCAGAGAAAGAGACTGACAATTGCAGTGGAGCTTGTAGCAAACCCTTCCATAATCTTCATGGATGAACCTACATCTGGACTTGATGCACGTGCAGCAGCCATTGTTATGAGAACTGTTCGCAATACAGTTGATACTGGTAGAACAGTGGTGTGCACCATCCATCAGCCAAGTATTGATATCTTTGAAGCATTTGATGAGGTTAGTTGTTCAATTACTATCTCCAGTCAATTTACCATTGTTATAACTAATGATTAGGTAGGTCTAAACTTTGATTCTTCATTCTCAGTTACTTCTGATGAAACGTGGAGGACGAGTCATCTATGGAGGAAAGATTGGTAAGCAATCAGATGTCATGATAAAATATTTCCAGGTAACACTCTCTTCAATCATTTCTTATATATTTTCACATTCCATTCCTACTTTTATCTTGTTGAGTTTATTATTTCTTAAAGTGTTAAATTCCATTCCTATTTGTTCTGCAGTCCCTTGAAGGAATCACTCCAATCCCCAATGGCTACAATCCAGCTACATGGATGCTTGAGGTTACCACACCAGCTATTGAACAGAAACTTGGTGTAGACTTTGCCGAAGTTTACGATAATTCCGAACAATTCAGGTTCTTATTTATTTTCTTGTGTGCTAATGGCGTGATCTCCCTTACAATTTTTGTATTTGAGGAATAGATAAGGTCTATGAATATGATCAACAATAACAATAATAACACTTTTAATAACAAAAGCTCACAGAAAGATTGTTTTCCATGTGGGATAAATGATTCTGACACATCTTTACCTCAGGGGGGTGTTATCTTCCATTAAGGAACATGGTCAACCTCCTCCTGGCTCACAACCTTTGAAGTTTGACACACTATACTCCCAAGACACAATGGCACAATTTTTCAAGTGTTTATGGAAGCAGAATATAGTATACTGGAGGAGTCCACCCTACAATGCAATGAGAATATTCTTTACAATAATATGCGCCCTGATATTTGGTACTGTATTTTGGGACATCGGCACAAAGAGGTATGCATTCGTCATAATCTCATTTGCCATCAGAAAAAGTATCTTATCAATGAAAACAGAAGCAAAAGTATTTATGATAACTATGTCACTGAATGTTCTGCAGGGGAACAACACATGAAGTGTATGTAATTATGGGTGCACTCTTTTCTGCATGCCTTTTCCTTGGAGTAAACAATGCATCCTCTGTACAACCTGTTGTTTCAATAGAAAGGACAGTGTTTTATAGAGAGAAAGCAGCTGGAATGTACTCTCCAATCTCATATGCAATGGCCCAGGTAAGTGCCATTTTACCAGGAATGATTTTCAGGACTATATTTCATTTTCAGATTGCATATTTCACAGTTACTTTATCTTATTATCAGGGACTGGTGGAGATCCCATACGTTGCTGTTCAGACAATAGTATTTGGTGTAATCACATACTACATGGTCAATTTTGAAAGGGATGCTGGTAAGATCTCAAGTTTCCATATTGATATAAGATGTTCAACATGAATAAAATCGGTGGTCCCAGCTGCCAAATGCTGAGAAATTTTCTACCTACATATTTATATTTTCTCATGTTGGATTCCTAAATTTGTCCTCAGACAAACTCTAACACAAGACTACGGCTTTATTCTCGAATGCAGGAAAGTTTTTGCTCTATCTTGTGTTCTTGTTCCTTACATTCATGTACTTTACCTTCTACGGTATGATGGCTGTTGGAATTACACCTACCCAACACTTTGCAGCAGTTATTTCTTCTGCATTTTACTCTCTATGGAATCTTGTATCCGGGTTTCTTATTCCAAAATCTGTGAGTAAAACAACAGCCTATATAACTTTGTACATTAGATGTATCTTAACATTTTTTTTTTTGTGTCTTGGCCTAATATCAACGAGTCTTGCAATGTTCCAGCATATTCCGGTATGGTGGATTTGGTTCCATTATCTCTGCCCAGTTTCATGGACACTTCGTGGCATTATCACATCTCAGCTTGGCGATGTGGAAGAAATGATTCAGGGTCCTGGATTCCAAGGCACTGTGAAAGAGTATATTTCTGTTACTCTTGGATATGACCAAACCATTAATGGAATGTCATCAGTGTTGCTCTCAGTCGTTGTGCTTATTTGCTTCAACATCCTCTTCTTTGGTTCCTTTGCCGTGTCAGTTAAAGTCTTGAACTTCCAAAAGAGGTGATTCAAGAATTTAGAAAGTTCAAGATCAGAGAAGACACTGCTAAACATCAATGATTGATGATTTTTGCATTATTGGACAATCTTCAAATAAAGTCATCAGGAACTAAACATGAATTTCAGTTTATTATGGGGATCAAATCGTGCCATCGACCCTATTCTTGTTTAGCCTGGTCCTTTCTCAATCAATTCTTGTAGAAGCTCCAATTTCTGTTCTTATTTTACCTAGATTTTATCCTTGTAAGCCAGCAATTAGGAAGAGTTATCATTAAAAATGAATGTCAATCCTTTTCTGAGGGTATTCTTACCTGATCATCTGTTAAATTTCAGCTATGTACATGAAGTTATTAGTTATAAATATACATCATGTTGAGCTGAGTTTTTTTTTCTTTTACTATCAATTTAATACTGCATAATATAGTCAGAAAAAGAGTCATATGATATAAAAGAGTTAAGCAAAATTGTATAAATATTCATAATACAAAATCAGAATACTTGCAATGTGTAATTGATTTATCCAAGAGATATCAAGGACTCTTAGAACACATGGTTGTTGGCATTCTAGCACTGTCATAAGGAAAAAGGAAAGAATGGAAATTTTGGGGAAGAATCAGTCTTCACCATTACTTTAAATAATTTATCTAAAATTATCAGTGCACTACAAAGAACTGAAATTTCTCATAATATTCTCTTATAGATCTTCCTTGTCACTAAATGTAAAAGATTTGAATGTTTTTTATACTTAAGATGTTTAGAGAAATATTCAAGGGAAAAACTAAAAAGGAAAAATGAGTTAGATTTTTCTGATGATGTAAAATCCAATGTTATAGAAAAAAAAAACTTTTTTCATTTAACTACTCTTAAAACTAAGACACTAAATTAATTTTAGCTTGTGAAACAGCTCCACACCTTTTTCTTCTTCTTTTTTTTCCTTAAAATGTTCTTTTTAAACAAAAGGCTAAATAAATCAAGTACTCAAGTTAACATGGTCTCAAATATGATCAGAAGAAAGGACTCAAAAGAGAACTACCTGAAAATTTGATAAACTGATATGAGAACTTATTAAAATTTTCTTTTAATCAGTATGTGATTACTGCAAAATCTGAAAAAAAAAAAAATGTGGAAAGTGATTACAGAGACTAAAACCAAAGATAGGGTTAGTTAATGTCAATGGATGAAGACAAAGCAACTCCTCCACCTGTATCAATACATAAGTGACACAAAGGGACATTGATCTAGAAAATAAGTTATATACATTATTAAATCGGATCTTCCATCTGTATATAAACTAGTAAACTATGCAGAAATAAAGGGTCTGGTCAACTATCACATGCAAAACCAAACCCTGCCACTAAACTCCATATTCTGGTGCTCCATAAACTTCTGTTACCAAAAACTTAAAAGTTGAAGTCAAAGCCACCAAGAAGCCTAGGGAATCAGCTTCTCATCTTTCATGCAATCAATCCAATACATTATTGAATCCACTGTCTTATACCTTTCACCAAAACCAAGTCCATCAACTTTGTCTCTGCTCCCCAAGAGTTTGAAAGGTAAACGAAACAATGCATCTAAAAACTCCCAGTTGGCCAAATTCTCCACAGTTGTATGAACCAACCCATTTTCTTCCACAATCTCTTCCCAAACTTTCTGCTTCCCAGCCATGGCTTTTGAGAACCAAAAGTTTTCCACAAGCATGTCTTGTGGAACCTGCACCCCCAATTTCTTCCCAACAATAGGCCAAACCTCTTTCCAAGTGAAAGTTGAGCCATTGATTGAGTTGAAGGCTTGGCCATTGGTGGAAACTATGTCACTGTTTGTTGCTGCCCAAATGTGCTGATCAGCCACAAGCCTAGCATCTGATCCATCAATATAAGCCTCCTCCCAGCATTTCCTTGTGCCCCCAAACACAAAGGGTAGCCTTAAATGTTTACAAATAGCCCCATAAACACACAAGCTCCCCATGAAGTTATAAGTTGATCTGACAGAACTTCCCAACAATAAACCAGGTCTGTGCACAGACCAACACACCTTACCACTGAGTTTCTCAATGAGCAAATCTTCCAGGGCATAGTAGAAATTAAGGGATCTACTCATTCTGGGGAACTCTTCATGGTAGCAGTAACAATGGAGCTTCTCTTCATCAAAGGGGGGATGCAGTGACACATAGTGCTTAGTTCCTGTCTGAAGGGAAACATGCTTTAGATTGTTAGGTATTGAAAGCATAGAGTTCAAAGCATTGGACATCATGGCCTTGTTCTGGTCCCAACTTTCTTGAGTCTCTAACTGGAACTGGCTAGCCCATGTGACCCAGAACACATGAGTCACATCTTGTAAAGCAGAGAGCTTCTTCTGGGTCTCCAAAGGGTTCAGCAAATTGCAAGAGATGAAATGGTAACAAGGGCTTATAAGGGTTTGTGGGGTTTCAGGCTTTCTAGCTATACCATAAACCTTCCAAGAAGGTTCCAAGAGTAGCAACCTCTTAGCCAATTCTCTCCCAACAAGTCCAGTGACCCCAAAGATGATAGCAACATGGTTTGTGTCCTCTGTTGTTGCCATTGCCATATGGGGGACTCTAGATGCTGACCCTTCTTCCCAAATTGAAAGCATTTTATACTAATGAATGTGGTGCCTCATTGTGTGGATTTGGAAACTTGGGTTGCAATAATGTGGACTTTCTAACTGCCCTAACACCCATCAACTTGTTTATATTGCTCTTCTTTTGAGGAGTGTTTCTGGGCTGGCATTGTTGTGGCTTGTAAGGTAGAGAGGTTTGAGTTTAAAATTCCAAGTAAGATAGATGCTGGTTGTTGCCAAGATAAGAGACATGAATGTGTTATTTTATAGAGCTCTTCAAATATGGCTACAAATATGTACTTTATCACCAACAACCACATTATTATATTATACTAGTTAATACCATTGCTTCAAACTACTTCTAGCTTCTGTTAATGTTTGGCATAAAATTTGTTAGACACAAAAAATAATAGCAAGTATGGAGTTTATGATTGAATAAAATTTGACCAAAGCCACTTGGTAATTGAAAATAGGTGGAGGAATCAAGGAGTGCTGAGTTCCAAACTCTACCGGCAGGTTATGCCAATGCCGTTGCAATGTTGGCTTTGCGGTCCCAAGCAAGTTATATATATATATATTAATAAACTCATAAGTCACACATTATTATCTATTGATATCTCATATATGTTAAAAGTACACGGTATGTTTATAATCTCTAAAATTTTAATATATTTTGTTCTTCAAACTTTAAAAATCAATAGATATAATATTTTTAATTTAATTACGTTAAATTTTCATAATATATCAAATACATTTTATACTAGCATTGAGCTGTTAACACAATTTGACAAATTTTCTCTTTAATGTCATAAAAAATGTATTTGATACTTCAACAAAATTTAATGTGTAATTGAGTTCAAAGAACTATATCCATTCATTTTAAAAGTTTGAACATTAAAATGCATCAAGATTTCAGACAATGACAAATTTCAATTTTATATCAAATTTCATGGACGAAAAACATATTCAACTTTTTTTTTAATTGGTTACATGTTAAAAAGTGTGAGATTTTGTTATGAAATAAAACAATATTCTCATGAGTGTAAAACTATGTGACTTGTATTCATGTTGGATAACAAATTAGATACTTCATTCGTCATTACTTACTGTTATAATGAAAATAATAAGAAGTAAATTGATAATATCATTTTATATTAATTACAAAATCCGAAACAATATGACAATCACTTGATGTTAACAAAAAATTAAAAATTAGAAGATAAAAGTTCAATAAAATAATATAAACTTTTAATACATAATAAATAAATAAAATAATAGAAACTCAATTAAAAATATTAAAATTTATAAAAAACTTAAATCTTAATTAAGTCTAGTAATAATAATATAGAGATATTTATTCGAGTTGTATATAATCTTTTTAATTTTTTTTACTAATTGAAAATAATATATATATATATATATACTCATTTATTTATTTATTAATTTACATAAACTATTTTTTATAGTTGCTTTACATTTTTATTTTTGTTACTTCCCAATTTAATAGAATAAATAAAGTATCACAAAATTATAATAAAATGGAACAATGACGATAGCATATCAGAATTAACCTAGTATAGTTATCCAAAATATACTGAATTAAAAGTACGAAGACACAAAACAATGTCATTAGACATAACTTAAACATAAAACAATCTAATAAAGATCGCTCACTGAGCAAGCAATGAATTATAAATAACATTGTTCTTCGAGAGGAGCTCAACTTAGAGCAAGATCTAACGTTTCTAACTAAACCGGAGCATTTCCATCACCATGGTGATCACTAGAAGTCCCACATCTGCTCACACCAAGTATTTGGTGATCATTGCAAAAAGAAAAATCATACAAAAATAGACACAGAGGGAAATGGTAAGTTAGATAAAAAAAATAATGTTTTTGAACATATGAATTAGTAAGTAGATTATAAACAAATGAATCAGTAAGCATACAAGGCATGTGATGACAAACAATATAAGATCCTCTAACTAAATTATCTGGATACATGTAAAATGATCAGATTCACTATATGTTTGCACTTGTGGTGACCTCTATTGCTCTGCAAAGTCATTGCCAATGAATGGGTTTCACCCTACCACGCACAAAGTTAGTCCATGATCATCTAAGGCCATTATCCTGTCAAAGACTAGGACCTCCTACTACTTTCACCACTTGAATCAGTCTGCTTTATGTGAGTCCGACTAATTCTTTAGAGTGTCAGGATGCAACCTTGCTTGAATCCTTATCTAATTACATATACTACAACACCATCATAAGGTCTTCCCAAGAGATTCATGGAATTACGTCTAGCCCATACCACATACATGTTCTCACACCAAATTCACATATTATCACAAAGCATTATAATCTCATGCCAATGTACAACCAACCAACCAATTCATGTTTCATTTCATACCAAGCACAACAATTCCTATTCATAAAATCTCATAATACATGCATAGTCATATACTTCATGCTTTATCAAGATATATAGCCAACCATATATTAAATAAGAGAATTGAAAACAAGTTTGCATCATTCTCGCTCAAGCTTGAGCGAGTTTCTGCTACTCTCGTGTAGGGGAGAGCTGCTCGCTTGAGCGAGAATAACAACTTTCTCACATGCTCACGCATGCACAGCCAAAATCCAAAATCAAACCACAGACTGTTCATTCTCATAAACACACAAGCATCATCCAAGCATTTTAAGTAGGAAATAGAACCAAAAACAAGCAAGATAGTTCAAAAACGTTAAAATCCTAACTTCCCTTACCTTGACAGGTGTTAACCAAGCAAACAAGCTCCAACAACAAAGCATCGTAGCACGACTACTACTCAAGGAGGTGACAACCAAGAGCAAGAAAGGAACAGTGAGACCATGACCACAAACAGAATCAGGCCAAAACTTCGGAACAAAGATAAAACGAAAGAAGAGACAGAGGTTTTGTTCAACTTACATGGAGGAAGAGCGTTCAGTATGCTCGGAAGATGTCGTAGCTCAAGTCCTAGCAGAGTTCCTGTTTCAGAAGAGGGGGAAGTGAGTATTTTTAGTTTCAGGAGACATGTGAGAAAGTGAGTGACTGAAAGGAGTCTTAGAGTTAACAAGTGAACTGACTATATATCCTCTAATAAAACAAAATGAGACTCAAAACTTTTTAAAATATAAAGTGGGTCTCACAAATTTAATATATACATAAACTAATTTTAGATTAAAAGAAATTTTTTCATATATTTCTTTGTAGTGTAAGTTTCCTACGAAATATCCAATCGAACTACTTTAATAAATATGTAGTCACATCTCACATGAAGTAAGTCGTCATCTTCATTGTCCGGAAATTATTTAAAAAATAAATGGAGTTGCAGGAGAAATCTTTGAAATTTATGAACAAAGTGGAGAAACATGAAATCAATATATAAATTATTTTATACTTTTTAACAAGTTTTAAATCGAAAATTCCTTGCAAGAAATAAACTAGTTTGGTTTATAAGTATATAAAAAATATGGACGAGAGGATTTCAAAAAACAAAATATGCAAATTAGTTCTAATATGTAACGTTTGATTTAGTCTATTTTTTAGTTATTTTTATACATATTAATTAAAAATCTATTTATATTAAGTTAGCCCTACCACTATGTAGTGCACCTTAAGAAAAATGTTTGAATATATATAGCGTTTATGATTCCAAGGGTTGAATCATTATTATTATTATTTTTAATTTGGAGGAAACGGTGTTCCCTCGTTCTGTGGGAATAATAGTGATAATATGTAATAGCGGTGGGTCTAAAGTTCAACGTTTCCATTTTGGAGGGTAAAAAGAAATTATACACATCCTAAAATTAAAAGTTGTAATTATTAACAGTATATACCCTTTTTACTAAAAAGTTAAATAACTATGAGAAATTAATAATCAGTCAAGTAATAAGTGATATCTTCACTAATGAATCCATTATTTTTTTAAATTATTCTTATAACTATTTTTTATGAACTTATAAAAATTGAAACCCAATTTTTTGAACATTTAAAAATTAAGATTTTTTTTTACCATAACATTATTGTGAACTATATGTTATTTTTGTTGATGTTTAATGAAATAAAATTTTACTATCATTTAAAATCAACGACATATTACTAATTAGTATTTTAAATAAAAGAGTAATTATTCTTTTATAGATTGTTTAATTTAATAGTAGTGCTTCTTTTAGGAAGGAAAAAACAATAGGTTAGTAGAACCATTATGATATAGTTGCGTTAGTTGAGGATTAGTTAAATCAGCTATTTTAGTTAGATGCACATGTGATTAATTATGTTCTTAGTCTTTCTTCTCTTTTGTAATGAATTTTTCTAAGTCTATGAAGTCAAAACGTTAGTTGTAGTAATTTTATTTGCTTATTTGCGATAATTTGATTAATAAGAAAAAGGTTAATGCTAATAATTACTGTATGCGTGCATAATAATTTTACTTAGTTCATCAAACACTTCTATTCATTAAATTAAATTCATGATTTTCGGAGGAAACTTTTCCTTGAACTTTTTTGTGTTTTATATTCGAAACTTGAGAAAATTTTATTTGCAACAGGCTAAGGCAGAGAAAAATCTCGTCTCTTTGAAATAAACTATATATGTTAATTTAAAAAAAAAATTAAGTATAAATATGATTTATAAAAAAATATTTAAAAATATTTGTGCATAATGTTCTATAAATAAGTTTAATTTTACGTGATATTTATATAGTTTTTCTACATTATATATCAATAATAAATCACATAAGTTTGATTTTTAATAAATTTACCATAAGTTGCTTGAATGATAGTTCCACTATGTATACATTATTTGCACTTTATTAGTTAAAATTTGATTAAATATTTTATTGTTTAACTTTCATTTCACTCAAATTTTTTTCTATCATATTTTAATTTTTGCTTAATGACATCAATATATTAAATTTATAACAGTTTTATTTTTTTTCTTATCATATTTTTAATTGTTGTTTATTATATTAAATGTATAATAATTTTATCAGTCAGTTTTACTATCATATTTAACTCATACTTTATTACGATACACAACAACATTAACATTTTTTGCAAAAAACAAAAGTAATTACCATATCATTCTTTTATTTTGTTTATGACACGTTAACAAGTCGTTAGATATTTATGTATTTATAACAATATATAATTTTTTTTTAAAATTTTATTTTTTTAGTTATATCCTTAATTATTATTTTAATAATTAATTATTTTATAAATAATTTATTTTTAATTTTTATTTTAAAAATTCTTTTTATCTTTAAAAGTTATTTTAAAAATTTATTTTATATATATATATTTTATTTTTTTAATTTTATATTTAATAACTATTTTAAAAATTAATTATATATTTTTTTATTAATTTTAATTCAAATTTTTATGAAAAATAAAAAAAAATTGTGAACATCGACATACTATCTCACCTGTATTTTCGGTAGTTAATTGATAAAAGTGGTATTGATTTACAGATTCATTTCTGACGACAATTATGTTAAATATGAAATAAATTATATTGGGGAGAATAAATGTTAAAAAAATATAATGTAATTATTTATTTATATATATGACAAAATGTACACAAAAAAAAGTAATAAATGTGTGGTTAAGTTTAAATCAAAATAATCATGATTTGTTTCCATTAATAAATAAAAAAAAAATAGTAATGAGAAACTTTGGAAAGAGAGTTTGTGTATAAAGGCAAGAAATAAGGAAACATGATACTTTATTTACTGATTAACTATTTTCTACATTGAGTGAAGAAAGATGTGATTATGGAGTAACCGGGAAACATGGAAAAGGAGAAGAAAAGAGAAAAGGGGTTTCAAATTATCACCCTAAATTTCACACTGTTATGTGTATATACCTTATTATTATCATAGGGAAACAAACATCAAAAGCTATGTTCTATGGTTTTCTGACATTCTGGTGGACCTTCAAGCTTTAGTTTCACAGACACAACCATCCACCTAAAAGGGCATGCACCTCTCATCCCAATTCATGGTCTACCTCAGAATTTCACCCTACTCTATGCTTCATCTGTAACACAGATAATTAACACAGTCAAATCCACCATCATTTCATGTCAACATGGTAAAACTCATTATTTCTTTCTGTCCTTTTATTTTATTCTCCTTCTATCTAATGTACTATATTCTGCTTCAGCTTTGAAATTGGAGCCTGATAAATAAAGATGAACAAAGTAATGTGGCTTCATGCATTGGATTAGACAGATTTATACTTACTAATTAGTGGGGTTTTGAGAACAAAAAAGCATGCAGCAATGATGATGTAGCACAGGAAAAGAACCACTCCTTTCATGTAGTGTGAAGTTCCATCCTATATGAGATCATGTTAGAAAAAAACAAAGAAAAGAAAGAAAAAGTGATCAAATATATATGCAGAATGTGTTATGTTATGCATAGTTTACCTGCAAAGTGAATGCTGTAACAATGATTGTAAAAGCAAGACACCCAGTTTCAAGGAGATTGAAATCCAAGTCCATTTCTATACCCATTATCCATGCAACAACCACACTCAATGGAATCTGTCATTCATAATTAGTTCATCAAAATTTGGTGTCATCACATTATGTATTTTCCACATTCATACCTTGCATTGTGCACAATATTAACAATAGTTTAGCCTCACCACAAACATAGAAATTTGAGTTGCAGATCCCATTGCAACACCCAATGATATGTCCTGCATTAAGTTAAACACAGTTGACAAGCTTAACCTTATATGAAAAATTGAAAGTTATGCTTAGCAAAATAATTGATGTGGAAACCATACCAACTTGTTCTTGAAAGCAAAAATGATTGAGCCAGCATGCTCTGCAGCATTCCCCACAATTGGTAGCAAAATTATGCTAATGAAGCTAACAGAAATGCCCCAAGAATCTGAAGCAGCCTGGTTAAGCATGAAAGGATCTATAACTCATTAATCTAAGTTCAAGCCTTTGAAATTTCTGAACATATACACTTCAAGAATAAGATAGTGAAAATACTTATTCATATGTACCTCAATGGTTGCAACAACGTATTCAGAAAGCAGAGATATGATAAGTGTCATACCAACCAACCAAGTAAATGCACTCCAAAATCCTATCACAGCCTTCTCTTCTTCGTTTTCATCTTCCTGTGATCAAGTCACATGCTTAATTATCACTGTATCCAAAATCTTACTCTTACGTCAAAAAACAAAGAGTTTTTAACCAGACCAAGTTATTCTATGAAATATAAAATGTCAAAGCTTGTTTTACATCCTAAATAAGTCAAAATTAGTGTCATTTATTGAGGAATTGTTGGTTTTTTTATTGCAAAAATGTTGGAGTAGTGCTGATCAAATGTGCTGAATCAGGGGCAAAATATCAATCACCTCTTGTGCATCAAAAAATTGTCGATGTGTTTTTAATTGAAAGAAGATGTATCCGGCATATGCTAGAAGCATAACAATGCTGCTTGCTCTGGATAACTGTAGAGTGTTAGTGGCTATTGAATGATATTCTCCTGCTAAGGCATATCTGAACATTAATGGCAGCAAATGGCACAGCAACCCCAGCAACAAGACCAGTGAGTTTACATCAGCTTGTTTCTACTCATTTGATCACCAAATAACAAAACACATTGAGGGTCAATATTAAACAGTGAAAATCTTCAAACTGAAATAAAATGATAAGAAGCATTGTGTATTGTACTCTGTCATATATTTGCTCCTTCCTTAGGTTGGCTAAGCCTCCACAAAGGAGTGAACTTCCAAGAACTAATAGAAGGTTTGAGAGAATGGAACCCAGCAGAGAGAACTTCACAACATTTACTTTGTTTTGGTAAAGTGCTAGCAAAGATATGATCATCTCAGTTGCATTACCACAGGTTGCATTTAGAAGCCCTCCAACTGAAAAATATTCAATCACTTTTCATTCTCACAATGTTATTTACAAAAATTTACTGCTGCATTTTTTCTTCGATTTGAAAAGAAAAAATTAAGGCTTTTTATTCAAACATGTTAGATTGAAATCCTTGTAATTGGTTGAAACTCAACTCGATGTAATGTCACATAATTTCTCACATGTTAGGTGATTGGCTTTTGTAAGAAAATTTCAGCTTAATTAACCTTTTTAAAGTAGAACTTTGTAGATTTAGAGAATCAAAGTTAAAAAAAGCACATTAACCTTTTAGTTATCATTATCCTGTACTTAATTACCTAACTCACTATTTAAATTTCAATTGCATGTAGATGACGATAGATAACATGGTTTATAAACTTTTACCTGTGGGCCCAGTGTAATACGCAATTTGCCTTCCATTATGAACGAAAAATCAAACAGAGTCAGAGAATTAGAAACATGAACATCAAGATAATTTATTTGCAGTAACTACTACATAATCTTCACATAGGAAGTGACATGCAAACTCACTCAGTAAGGAAGCTGACACGTTCAGCTAGAGGAGCGAGTCCAAGCAGGCTCAGAGCAAAAATCCAAGGCTACATATAGTAGAAAATTAATCAAACACTTTCATGTTAATAAACCATTCTTATGTAGACTAATTAACATTATGGTATCTATGGAAGAAGTAATAACTTGAAAATGATGGAACATTTTGCTTCATGTATATAAATATATGTATATACTTACCCTTCCAAGGCCATAAAAATCTGCAACAACAGCTAAAGGGACAGCAGGAAAAAGCACTGCAAGCTTAGTGCCAAAAACAACCACTTTCAAATTTGCTGTGAAACTCCTAAGCATTTGGCAGTGAAATTTGGTGACCAGAAATGGACACTTCTTTGTGACAGTTGAAGATGTGAGGCTGTTCTGTTCCTGTGGTGGTGGTGCTGTCTTTGCACATGTTGTTGCATTGCTGTTGTTACAAGGCTCGGTGTTCATCTCCAAGATGTTCAAGTTCAAGTCCTCCTCCATGGTGTGGTGTGCCATTTTTATGGAACCAAACCAAGACTTGTCAATTCTCTATAGTGAATATGTGAATTGAATCAGGTAAAATATGTATATATCCTCTATTGTTGAGTTGAATGGTTATAGTGAGAAATGCATTGTGCAGACCCCTATTATTCGCACGTACAATGTAGCTTCCATGTACAATTAATGAAGCTCTTTTGAAGAACTTTGAAGTTTCGAGGAATTTTCAGCTCTTGCTAGCTAGCATGAGTGTTTTTTACACTGGAGAGTGTTGAATGCTTCACTATTGGATGTTAGTAGTGAATATGAGGTGCTTAACTTTTGCAGTGTAAATGATTATTACTATTACTACTGTTACTAATGATAATAACAGTAATAATAATTATAATTTATAATATTTGAAAGAAACAATGCATTTGATTCCATTGTTAACTAGCACTAATATATATGTTTCTGCTGTGACGTAAATTAAGCATTAAAATCCGTAAGTAAAATTCTGGTGTTTATGCAGAGAAACAACGAATTGGAACTTGGACTATGTAGCAGTTAGCTTCTTCTTAAAGACTCGCTAAAGGGACGAAGTTTCCTTCTATATAGTACTCTATATACATATGTGCTACGTATCTTGATAAAAAAACAATTATTGACGATAATTTGTATTGTTTAGATTTAAATTTAACATAGTAAATCATGTAATTGAAATTCAATCACGTTTCTATAACAAAAATAATATTTACTGCAAAAAGAAATAATATGCGTTGCAATATAAAAATTGTAAAGATTGTCCAAGTAGGAAACTATACAGTTTTAATGCTAATTAATAATTAAAATTCTTAATTTCAAGTAATTATGGGATGGGTGAACTGTGGCACATTTCTTCAAAAATTATTCTAGAAATTTGTTAGTTTAACATTTATTTTCATAACTTAGTTGTTTGAGAGATTCTTTATTATTTCTCACATATATAATGGAAAGTTTTGGGCCGACGGCCGCTATTTTTTTTTTTTTTTTTTTTTTTTTTTTTTCTTTTTCTCTTGCGTCCCTTTCTTTATCTTTTTTTTTCTCTTTAACTATCATTTGGTTTTTCATCTGTTTCGATATACAGTACGAGATAACTAATTACAGGACATTTTTTCAATCATAATTAAATTTAAAATAAGTTTAATTTTCCTTTTAAAAGAATTGCTTTTAATTATTTAGCTTTATCTGTAAGTGTCTTGGTGTTTTATTGTTCCTGTAATTGAGAAATAATATTCTCTCAACTATTTCATTTTATATTTGAGTTTTAGTTGTTTTTCATGATTGTTATCATATATCTAGCTATTTTAGTGCAATTTTCGCTCCCTATAATCGAACACTTAAAACAAACAATTATCGAGTAAAGGGAAAATTTTATAAATGATTTGTTGATTCTAATTGATTCAGTGTATTACCGCTTAAGTGTTGTAGCCAAAACAATTTCATATTGAAATTGTAGCCAAAATAAAAATTATAGTTATGATAAAGAAAACAAGTGTTATTAAATGAGTTAGAATTACATTTCAATATGAAAAACTTTAATTTGAAAAATGTTTTTGAAAATTTGAACAAATTGTTATTTTGTATAACTCGTTTAAGTGTTAAGTTTGTCAAGATGTTGTTCAAACGATAAATATTATTATTTGAACAACTGAGTGCAATGACACATTTTATGGTATCTCATTGCACTTATTATTGTTTGAAATGTCAACTAAATTAAAAAAATTTGACTTAAATGATTAAATTTATACATTTTTAAAGACAATGGATTAAATTAGTTTAAGGTTTACAAGATGACTAATTCTAATTTTCATTAAAAATTGAATGTTCAAAATATATTTAACCACGTTTTTTTAATGTGGACCAGCGAACTTTCGCGGGCTTAATACCTGTTTCGCATTTTTTTGGCGGTCCTACAAGTCGACCAGTTGGGTCAAACTCAAATTGTCATCCCCCATATATATATATATATATA
>Ga0214542_1001644_pt1 | contig 45982 bp, 23 predicted proteins | sample CNSS1metaG_FD_160096 | JGI IMG/M metagenome (GOLD analysis project Ga0214542, IMG submission 160096) | Root nodule microbial communities from cowpea collected in UCLA plant growth center, Los Angeles, California, USA - CNSS1 | ecosystem: Host-associated > Plants > Roots > Nodule | place: USA... | reverse complement strand
ATATATATATATATATATATATATATATATATATATATATATATATATATATATATATATATAATAACAGCCTAAGTTCAGAATTTAACCTTCATATTTATGTATAAAGCTTCTAAATTTATAATCAATGTCTTATAATTAATAGAAAGTCACGTGAGCATTTTTGAATAAGAAATCAATTTGAACTTTTGAAAACTGTGTTTCTTCAAGTGAAAATGTTGTTGCTTATTACCTGTATCAATTCACTTTTTCTTCTCTGGCCTTCCTAGAGCTTCAATGGAGTGTGGCAAGAGAGTTGGTCCTAAATGATTTTAATCAACTTCTCTAGTATATTTTGTAAGGTAGTCACAATAGTATCTTATCATTTTTACACTCCATTTATCAATTTGTGTCTTCTCTCGTCATGATTGTTATTTCATTTCTTGCATATTTTATATGTTATTATTATTATTTTGTGTGTCTTTCCAATAACTTAAAAATTACATAGAACCACCAAAATTCCAAGAGTCTTCGACCAAACTTTATACAATATAGTTAACCAAATTTATCCAAAAAAGTCAATAAAAATTAAATGTTAAGAAGTGGATTTTAAGCTTAACTCATTTTTATAAAATCAAATTGTAAAGTGAGGTATGCATTCTTTTATATGTTTTAAATTGACTTTATTTCTGGTCAATATGCTTCCCTCATGTCGAGACATATATATCTCGAGTATGAGAGTAAACTTCAATGGATAGTCAACAGTGGGTGGAGCAATAGACTCAAAAATCAACAAATTTACTTATGATAGACTTTAATTGATATGTTTGATATAATTTTAAGAAGTGAACTTTAAGTTTGTTTTGGTACATTCAATAAATCCCATATCGATTAGAAGTCGAGGTCAAACACAGTTTAAATAATCCTTCCTTCCTCCACCTTTTGAGGCATCTTTTAAGGAAAAAACTGTAACAGAACTTCACGTTCCAAAGAGAACAAAACCTTGGGAACGTGGTGATTTTTCTTAACGATGTTGTCAAACAAACTTGAGTTGGATCGGAACAAAGCCTAACTCAAGAACTTCTCAATAAATCTTACCAAGCTTTAACCACACCAAAATCCCAACCAAAGATCCTCAAGAACATAATTCTTTACCCAAAACATAACTTTTGGAAATGTTAGTTGAGTCCCTCTTCAAAAATTCATAAGAAAAACCAACGAAAACCTTAAAAAAGCTTTCTAAGATCACCTATACATCTTCCTTTATCCATCTCAAATCCAGCCAAGGCCACAAGCACACACAAACAACCAAGAATCAAGGTAAGAAACCAAGTCTTTGTTAAATGAGAGAGAATAAAATATAAAAGGAGAGTTTAGAGCAAAAGAAGTTATTGCTTTTATATATTTTTTTTTCTCCCATTTAAGAGTGGTATCAGAGTTTATGTTTAGTCTTGGAGATTGACTTGTACAAGTGTGAACCCATTTTCGAAAAAAACTGCGTGTCTCATTAAAGAGAACTACAATACAAAAGGGTTATTCATAGTTGAAAATGTTTATCGTGAAAAATGTAGACCTTATATAAAAGGAATAAAAAAATAAAAAAATAATAAAAATACAGCTGAGAAAAATTTTATATATATATAAAGATTGTTTTTTTTCTTTTCTATTAGATCACACAAATATGTAAAATAACATGAAAGTTTCCAATTAAAATTTGGATAGAATAGTATTAATTTCTTGTTGTTAACCTTCACGGCTTTGAAGTTAAATTTCAATATAAAAATAATAAGTAATTTTTTAGACAAATAAATAATAAATTAATTTTAATATATTAAAATATAATATATATTGTTAATTCTAAAAATATATATTAATATATTCTTAACTTAAAACATTAAAAAATATTTATTTTTCATCTATTTTAGTCTTTATTATCCAAACTTATCCATAGACCAACTCAATTATTTTAGATAATTTATTTAAAAATCAATAAATAATAAAAATATTATTATATAGTATTCATATATATATATATATATATATATATATATATATATATATATATATATAATATGTTATTTGATAGTGAGGTAATTATATAAATTTAGAGAGGTGAGAAAAAGAACTTTGAATATTTAGTTGTAGTTTTATACCAATGCTTAACCTCGCCTGACCAGGAATATACGCCCACCGATGGTATCTATTTTCCATTTAATTTAATTTATTTTATACTTTTTTATAAACTATTTAAATTATATTATACTATTTATTTAACAATTAAAGGAATAATTATATAACGGGAACGAATAATTTATGAAAGAATAAATGAATCAATATGATAAGTTTTCTATCAACACATGTCAAAGAAATATAAAGTGTTTAATAAATTAAACTCGACTCCTTAACGTTTATCCAATAATTTGATTAGAGATAAAAAATAAAACAATTCATTAAAAGTTAGACGAGATATTATAGTGAAGAAATCATAATAAAAGTACATTGAAAACAGTTATTTAATATATTTTTTTATCAGATCACTTTCATGAGATTATTGTAGCGTTTACCAGAAATAAATAATTCTTTACCATTATTAACTAATAACATTCAACCAATAAGAAACCCACAGACATCTTTATACTTCGTTATACTTTATACGTTCACATTATCTTATAAAAAGCCAAAACGAAATAAAAAGCTAATCTGGACAGAAAGTTTTTAAAAAACCTTTAAAGAGGTTTTATTTACAAACTTATGCTATTTTTATTTTAAAATTAATCTCGGAATTTTATTTCCCCACAATTAAACAATAAAACCCTCAAATTTATTTATTTTTTCTCAAACCAAAATGTAATCAATGTATCAGTGCCAGTCAGTGGCAATTGAAATTTGCCTGCAAAAAAACTTTGAAATTCATCGTTGAAAAATAAGTGTACTACTCCAAATTTAAATACCAGCAAATTATTTTCACAAAAAAAAAAATTATATATAAATAAATTATATTTTAACTAATTTATAAATTTGGTGATTTTCATTTTTTTTTCGACTCGTTTTATTTATGATATTAAATTTAAAAAAAAATTGAATATTAAAGATAAAAGGGATTGTTTAGGTTTATTTTGAAGTGGGAAGGATAATTAAGGATGGAGGCTTTCCCACAGAAACTCACGTGGTCTCATCTACCCATCCAGAGGGGAGACAAATATCAGAAGCAAAGGTTTGGTAGGAAAAACCATTAATACCATCTTTAATTAATTTTTAAAATTTTTCAGAACTTAAATTTGTAGTTTGAACATATATTATTTAAATTAAAAATAATTAATATTTTTAAGATCCATTGAGAAAAGCGTTGCAGTGAGTTAGTGAAAGGGTATGATAGTAAGTCCACACTCTCTTTCCATGGAAGGCTCTTGTTATAAACCAAAGCCACACTCTTCTCTTCTCAAAAACGCCAAGGGAAAACAAACATAGCCACCGCTTCTGTCTCTCTCTCTCTCTCTGTGTTTGTCTCTCTTTCTCTCTCTCCGTGTTCAGGATTCTGTCTTGGCTCTGGTGTTGGAATTGGGTCTCTCTCGTCGTTGTTGGTGTTCTGAGTGATGGGTATGCCCTGCCGCTGTTCCCACACCTCGCACATCACCGAAATCATCATCACCAGCTTCTTCCGCCATAAGTCTTAGATCCTCACCTCAATTATTTATAACTCCCTTACTCACCTTCTTTCATGGCACCTTGAGATCCAACTTCGTTGGACTTACCAACGCTTACTCACATGGCGGCTGGAAGGGCTTTTTCCGACATCACTGCCTTTCTTCGCAACCAAACACCTCCTCCCACTTCCCAACCTCTCGATTCTCTCTTCCTCTCTTCTTCCACCGCTCCTTTTCTTGGTCAGTCATAATTATTTCTTTCTTACCCTCCCCTCCTTAATTTTCACCACTCATCACGCTTTAACCGTGTTTGACCTTTTTTGCTATTTGATTCAGGTTCGAGATCCATGATGAGCTTCGAAGGAGAAGGAGGAAAGGGGTGTAACGGCTCCTTCTTCCGCGCGTTTGACATAGACGAGAATGGAGATGAGTGCATGGACGAGTACTTTCATCAGCCTGAGAAGAAGCGCCGTCTCTCTGCCAACCAGGTTCAGTTTCTCGAGAAGAGCTTCGAGGAAGAGAACAAACTTGAACCCGAGAGAAAAACCAAGTTAGCCAAAGACCTCGGTCTGCAGCCACGACAAGTCGCTATTTGGTTCCAGAACCGTCGTGCTCGCTGGAAGACCAAACAGCTCGAGAAGGACTACGAGATTCTGCATGAGAGCTATGAGAGTCTCAAGGCCAACTACGAAAACCTCCTCAAGGAGAAAGACAAGTTGAAATCTGAGGTAATCAAATCGATAACATAACTCAATTTAGATCCAAAAATGACTATTTTTCTATCAAAATTGAAGTTTGATCTTAACAACAGATGTTTAACAGAGCTAACAAGACTTAAGAAACAGCATATATAAGTTATCCATGAATTATAATGTTGGGTTATTCATGTTTTGGTTAAATCAGGTGGCGCACCTGAGTGAGAAGGTGCTTGCAAGAGAGAAAGAAGAGGGGCAGTTGAAGCAGGCCGAAAGTGGAGCAAAGAGGTTGCAGGAACAGGATCAGGAAGCACCCCAAAGGCCCGTACTTGAATCAGTTTCGGAAGGTGAAGGATCCAAAGTGTCTTGTGTTGTTGGGGGTTGCAAGCAGGAAGATATCAGCTCAGCCAGGAGTGACATTTTGGACTCGGATAGCCCGCATTACACGGATGGAGTTCACTCAGCGGTGCTAGAGCATGGTGATTCTTCTTATGTGTTTGAGCCTGATCAATCGGACATGTCACAAGACGAAGAAGACAACCTCAGCAAGAGTCTGTACCCTTCCTACCTCTTTCCCAAACTCGAAGATGCGGATTACTCCGACCCAACGGAAAGTTCTTGTAATTTTGGATTCTCGGAGGAAGATCACGCTCTTTGGAACTGGGAGTACTAAGTTTGCTACCATGTATCTGTGTCTGTGCTGTGTGTAGCGTTTATTTAGTATTTGCACTTTTTTAGTGGAGACATTATAAATGGGCAATAAGTCAGATGAATCACTATAGCTTTATTAGGACAATAGAGATGGTGGTTTTTGCCGCATTTTGCTACTTGTAATGAAAGTGTTGGTTCCAATGTAATTAAATAATGCGTTCCCGTTAAGAATGTAATTGTGGATTTAGTTTAATGAAGAAATTTAAATTGGAAAGCTGAAGAAATGGAAAAAGATAGTGAGGCAAGGAAGGAAGATTTAGGAGTGTGAGTATGATTGTTGATGATTGTGTTGTGGAGTTCTGGGTCCCTGTTGTTTGGACTGGTAAGGAACCCTGCATGTCCAAGTTGACTTGCCTGCACTTGAAATTGTTTCCAAGTTCAGAGCATTTAAGCTTTGTGAAAGAAGGAGTGTCACTTTCGTTACGACTTGGCCAAAAATGTATGGCTATCCATTCAACCAGGATCACCGACTTCTCTTCTTTATGTGCTCTTACTCGAGAATATCTGTGAGAACCTTGGCATCTTGGAACATTTTTCTTCAAGGCAAAGGGGGTGTATTTTTTTTTCCTTTCTTTTCTTTAATACAAAGAGAACACAACATTTTTATAATTTATTCCTTTTGGGGAGAATTTTGTACGTACTCGGAGAAATTAATAATTTTTTTTTCAGTAACATCTTTTTCTTTTTTTCTTCCTTCTTATTATATGAGCATTTCTTTGGATGATCGTAAAGATGGAGTGGAGGAAAATTAAAGTTGGTAGGTAAAGAGGATGACAAAGAATTGAAGAGCATGGAATAAAATATTGAAAATAAATTTTATTTTATTTTATTTTATCTCTGGGTGTTTTTTCACCGGTAACGTAAAATATTTTTTTCTGAATTTATATATTTTCTATTTCCCTCTGTTTATTCAGACATTAATTTCTTTTTTCATGAATTAATCTCGTCTAAATGAATAGGTAGACCATTATTTACTAATGTTTACCATAAAGATTAGACTCTTTCGATGCAAAAGTGAAATGATAAAATAGATAAAGGCTAATAATTTTATCACATATATAATATTGCTAACTAAATATAAAATATGAGTAATTACTCGTCCCCTAATTTTTTAGTTTAGTTCAATTTGGTTTTCATATTGATTGGTTCAATTTAGTACTTCAATTATTTAAAAGGTTCAATTTGTTCCTTTTTCGTTAAGTTATAATTAACACTGTGTTTGTACATGACACATGTCAATCTGTGAAAATCTTTAACATTTTAAATTTTTAAATTTTTTAAAATTTTTTTTTTTCTAAAAATTTATAATCTGTCACGTGTCAGGTTATTGACGTGCCATATGGCAGTTTACAGTCATGACATGTGACAATGATATTAGTTGTTTTCAATTTAGTTCTCTATTTAAATTTTTGATTCAATTTAATACTTTAATTCTTTAAAACAATCCAATCTTGTCCTTTTCAATTTGAGACAAAATTAGTAAATAATTATAACTTATATATACATGTTAAAATAATTCTTTTAAATTTATACATCAAATCACTATGTCTAAATATTCAAATTATTTTATTTTTTACAAGTGAAGAAATTTGAAGTGTAAAACATTATAAAGGTAAAAATGTTAAAAATAAAATAATTTGAGTATTTAGGTGAAGTGATTTGATGTATATATTAAAAAAATTATTGTAACATGTATATATAAGTTGTAATTAAACTTATTTACTAATTTGATCTCAAATTGGAGAGGATAACATTAGATAGTTTTAGGAAATAGGGTTAATAAATTGAACAAAAAATTTAAATAGAGAACTAAATTGAAAATAACTAAAACCATTGCATGTGTCATGACTGTAAACTGTCACGTGACACGACGGTAACCTGACACATGACAATTTATAAATTTTTAGAAAAAAAAATTAAAAAATAAAAAATTTCATGGTTTAACATGTGTCCTGTACAGATACAGTGTTAATTTCAACTTAACGGAAATAACCAAATTGAATACTTTTAAATAATTGGGATATTAAATTGAACTAATCAATAATATAAAGACTAAATTAAACTAAACCAAACAATTAGGAGACCAAATCAATAATTATACTTATAAAATATTAAGTAATCAAAATAGTTATCACAGGATGAAGTTAATCATAATTATTTTTATTTAACCAGTACTCTGCAGTGAAAATAATTCAATACTATACTTTGTTATTGTTTCGAATCCAAGTCGGTCAAAATAATATAATCAAGATTAATTACCATAATTGAAATATTTTAGTTTTATAACTTAAAATTTTGTCATCATTTTATTTTTGAGAGACATTTTAATGACTAAAGGTGGAAGAGATATTCAAATACCTGTTGAAGAAAAAAAAATTGTCACGTTATAAGAAGAATATGCATGTCTATTCCAAAAGTAAAACAGATTATTAAAGAGTAATAAAACCGCCATTAATTCACACAATACATGTACTTCTAAGTAAGATTTTAATTTCGGACAGTGAATATAAATGATTTTTATTTGGAAAAATAGATAGTTATATTTATAGCAATATTGGTACATACACGCGTATAGGGATGTCAAAAAAATCCGTACCCGTGAGTATCTGTGGATAAAACTTGCAACGGGTAAGAAACAGATATTAAAAATAGATACCCGCTACCCGCGGGTACGAATATTTTTGATACCCGCATGTTAACGGGGCGGGTACGGGTATCATGGTATCCGTACCCGTGGATACCCGTACCCGCTAAACTTTAATTCACACAAATATCCTCTGGAGGCATTGATGTGTATTCAAGACTGGTCATGGACCAGCTAATGAAATTAACACTTCTACTCATATATTTTAATTAAGTGATTGTTAGAAATTTTTAATGAACTTATGTTTTCATGTTCTTCTAGATTAAAATTGGACAACATGAAACTTTATACAACATTGCAAGATGTGGACATTGATGAAGTTAATAATTTCTTTAATATTTCATTCAAAAATAAACTACAATATAAATTGTTAGTAATTTTTTATTTGTTTGTTTTTCAAGAATCAATAGAGTGGGCTTATTGATCCAAGTACTAATTATAATTAAATATTTACTTTTGTAAATACATGTGGGTACCGTGATACCTACGGATATGAAAAAAATAGACAGATACTCGCATAACGGATACCCAACGAATATGGATACGGGTACGAGACGAATATTTATCCAACAAATAGGATATGGAGGAGCTACTACCTGTACCCTACTCGCTCCATTGACATCCCTATACGTCACATAGTTTATGTTTTGATTAGTTAATTATAATGTAAATATTCATAACTTTAAATCTTTTAGGAAACATAAAAGAAGTAAAATTGAAGATTGGTACTGAATCTCTTGACTATAAAACAAGAAACAATTAAATAAAACAAAAAAGTACTATAATCCCGATGCAAACATTAAACATCAGTCACATGTCTGAGCTGATTTTTTTAAAAGAATAACAAGATATGGATGATTACGAACCAAAGGAAAATTTAGGGAAAGAAAAAATGGTGTTTATTAGATGATGAAAGAGTGACACTGTCTTAATCTTTTGTCTCTTTTACTGTTCCTCGTTTTTTTATTGGGAGTATTTGTAATACCTGAGTAGTAAATATCGATGAAAAAGAATGAAACGCTAAAACAAAACCCTAAAAAAACTAGGGTCTACGATGAAGATGATGATGATAATGATGTTACATATGATTATTTTGAATACTAATTAACAGAGGAGAGAAGAGGATGTTAATGGTAGAATAATTGAAATTGGTGGCTGAGATTGGTTGTGATTAGGGTCAACATGTTGTTGTTCACATTCATCTCTGGTGTTAATTACGAATTTAATTTAGTTTAATTTAATTTAATTTACTTGATTAGGATTTGGAAGGAAATTGCGTGAGGAAAGGTCCATGCTTTACGGCGTGTCAAGAAAGATCCACTCACAAAGTGCCACACGCCCCTGCCTTCCAAAAACGCTTTCCTACCAACCGAGTCAACCCCACCACAACGGCTCCACCCAGATTCTGCCACGTGTACGGCCACCATGCCACCACCTGCCACTTTTTTTTTTTCTGTCCTCTTCGGTCAAACAAAAAAATTGGGGAAAATGAAGAGAAACGAGCCAGATTCAAGAGCAGCCACACCAAATGCCTTGTGCAAACTCCGCACTGGAATCTACACATCATACTGGGCCCCACCCGACGTTGACCTCTTGTGCCACGTGCCCTTTAATCTGCGATAGTTTATGAACCACCACATAAAAAAATCTCCAGTATTTTATTATATAAAATACAGACAATAATATTTTTATTATTAAATTTTGATAACTTTTTTTTATGATATAAGCTACCATTTTTTAAATAATTTTTAAATATTAAAAATATGAAAAATAAAAAATAACTTAAGAAATAACATTTAAAATTGTAAGAAAAAGTTATTAAAATTTAAAATTTAATAGATTTAAAATATCATTTTTCATAAAATACTATATAAACTTATACATATTACATAAAAGATAAGCATCATTGCTACTCTAAACAGTACAATGTATACAGCCTTCTATCTAAGAACCTTTCTTAATACAGAGATAAAGTGTGCCAATTTAATACATTTTTTCTAAGCACTCAAATTCCTCTGTCTGTAGTTATATATATATATATATATATATATATATATATATATATATATATATATATATAATTGTTTATGATTCTTTTAGAGATTAAATGTTTTTATTTCATAAATCATAGATTTTTTCGTTAATTTAATTTCCATAAAATAATGTAATTGTTAGCTTAGTATTTAAATTTGTAGTTATTAATTTGCAGTTAGTTTGAGTGGTATGTGACCCAGAATTTGATGTTAAAACTTTATAAATGAAAGAAAATGCTATAGAAATAGAAAAAAGTTACTAAAATTATTGTGCTGAATTATAATGATTCGGAGTGAGGTGATGAACACACCATGTTGGTTGATGATTTTGTGTTGGGTACGGTCGTACATAGAGTCATTTATTTATTTTGTAAACGGATCTGGTACTGAAAATGATAAATTTAATTGGCACATTTTAAAATAGGTTAGATTTATTAAGGGGTAGATGGATAATGTATAGAAAAATTTGTAGTTTAGCGAAAAATAAAAATGAAGGAATCAAAATAAATGACAAGACGGAGACAGCAGTGGCATTGATTTATGGCGCATTTTTTGTTCTATTTTATGTAATAAAGGAAAGAGGTGTGAGATGATTGATTATTGAAGTTTAAATGTGTCTTCTTTTAAGAAGAATAATCAGAAGAGGAGTGAGAAGGAGAAACCGGAAATATTAGAAGGTAAAGTTGGCGTTGTTTTTAGTGTTTTTTTTTTTTTAATAAATGGAAAGTAAGGGAAAGTGATGATTTGGGAAATCTTTCTCCATATGATATCTCAATACATTCTTATATATTGTCATGTATGTGCTTCTTTAGATATTATGTGATTTTTTGAATTAACTTCTATTAATGGTGTGATTACAAATGTTTTTTTTTTGTTTTAATATTGAAAATTAAAATATTTAATTTTTATAATCAAATATATTATAATATTTTTTTTCAATTAATAAATATTATTAATAATCTTATTCATCATAAAAAATTTAAAATTAATTACAACTTATTTAAATATCATTTTATATTACTTTTAATATTAAGGACAATTTAGTAATCATAATTTTTCATCTATCAAATTTTATTTTGTATTAGTTACATCAATCCAATTTTCTTACAAAATTTATTCTTAAATCAATTCTACTATTACCTCCAAATCCCTTATAAAGAACAACATAAATTTCACCCTCAAATCCATCTAAATCAATCATCTTCCTCTCTTTCAAAGCATTCCTCTCAACCGCACACCCTTAAGGGATTTAGGTTGTGTTCTTTTGAAAGAAAGGATTAAAGGGAGAGGAAAAGTAAGAGATCAAAAGGATTAGAGGGTGAAGTTGATATTGTTTCTTTTAAGGGATTCAAAGGTGATTTTATAGTGGATTAGAGAGAAGTTCCTGAAAATAATTGATTGAATTGACTGAGATATTAAAAAAACTTTGAATAGAAAAAAAAAGTTAGATTACCAAAATGTTCCTATTGTTATACATAATATAAAATTATATATAAATAATTTAAAATTATTTTATAAATTTTATTGAATGATTGAAAATATAATAAAATTATTTATAAAAAATGAATAATACAATATATTTTGTATGAAAATAAATTTAATATATAAGGTGGAAAATAATCTATTTACATGGAACTTTTTTTTTCATTTTTAATAGTAATTTTGGAAGTAATAAATTTTTATTATAAGCATAATAAATTATTATTATAGTTAACATAGAATTAAAGAAGTGAATTGAAACCACGTGTATTGATTTTAACAACTAAATCACATACAACAAAAATTAAATAATGAAGGGATAATTTGATAAATCCAGTTGTGTCACCATCTATTCTCACTATGGATAGTGAGATTGAATTTTCAGTGAATCCTCTTAATCATCATCTATCTCCTCTCATCACCTTGTATAACTTCCAAAAGAACATGTCACTCATTGTATCGTTTCTCATTCTTTGTTAATAGTACATTAACCCAAAAGAACACAGTGTCAAAGTGGATTAGAGAATGAAGTTTGTAACTACTGTGACATATTAAAAAACTTTTAATAAATATAGAATGATATATAAATGATTTAGAATTATTTTTATAAATTTTATTGAATGATTGAGATTATAAAAAAATTATTTATAAAAAAAATGAAAAATACAATATATTTGGTATGAAAATAAAGTTAATGTGTAAGGTGGAAAATAACTTATTTACATGGTGATTTTGTTTTATTTTTAATAGTAATTTTAGCAATAATAAATTTTTATTATAACCATAATAAATTTTTATTTGTGTTATTAATTTTTATTATGTTTTCATAGTAAAGATGAATGAATAAATCACGTGTAGAAAAATTGAAATATGAGAGGGTAATTTTGTAAATTAGAGTGTGTCACCCTTTAATCTCACCATGTATAAAGGAATTGCATTTTGAATGAATCTCTTTGGTCATGTCTCGACATCACCTACTCCTAACCCACCAGAAATACTTCATTATAACATAGGGAAGCCAAGACTTCCCCCACCCCCCTTCCCCTTCCAAATGTTTTTATTTTATGTCATATATATATATATATATATATATATATATATATATATATATATAAATTATATTTATGTTTTATTATACTATTCATATTAAGTTTAGGAAATTTTCTTACAACTTTATTTGTATATTTTTATTGTTTAAAAAATAAAATAAAAATCAATAGGATGTTGGTAAATAAAATGAATTAGGATTTTGTCTCCAGTCATAAGGTTTTTTCTCATTAGGTTATCAAGAAAGTATAAGAATAGAAAGAAAAGTAAAGAGATAAATCAAGAAACAGATATTGGAGGATAGAGAGATTTAAGAATGCATTATTAGAATATCTCTCATTATTCAAGATTAGTATTCTACTATGATTCATGTATCTTCGATTTATGATTCTCCTGTTATGATGTTCCTCCCAAATCAAGTTTTCTCCAAATTAGTATGAAGCCTAATTATGATTTTAGAGATTCTTTAATGAAATTGACATGAATCATAATTATTATTTTAAAGATTCTTTTATGAAATTGACATGAACCCTAGTTATATTTGTTCCAAAGTATTATAACCCTAAATTATGAGATATAAGGATTTTGTGTTTTCTGTTGCATATGATACAATTTTGTAAAATGCATGGATGTATCTTGGACTACATTAGAAATTTCACTGCACATAATGAATTAGTTGGATAGTCTTAGATTGAATTGGAATAGAAATTAGAATATTTCTCTTGCGTGAATTCACAATTCACAGAATTAGAAAGATTAGAAATTGAAAAGTGCATATGAGAATTACTGTGTGAAAATGATTTAAATAGAGAAAATGAAGAATTTTTTTTATTTAATTTAAAAAAATAATTTATATATAAAAAAAATTAATTTGGCATCCCTAAATATTTTCTCCAAATTTTGCATTGTCAAAACTGATAATTCATCTTGGTGACGACTCGAAAAAATATGGTATAAATAAGTGAAAAATCCTAAAATTAAGAGTTTTTTTGTATAAAAAATCTTTTGTTTTAAGAAAGCGTGTGATGTTGTAAAAAGACGATACAAACGAATAGTTACTACTAAAACATTAGTGCTTGAGAAAAATATTATAACCCTTAAATCAATTATCTTTTAACTTTTGAGTTAAAAATAACATTCTAATCTTTTATATAAATTTATTGCTAGCACATTAGTGTCATTAGTGTCGCATCTCTCAACATCTTCCCTCGCAATAAACTTTCCGGTTACGCAATCTTTGTGAGTGATCAAATAGATTAAAAAGTTTAAAAATATTGGCCACGTTTTAACCTTAGACTAGACATGATAAGAGATTACACATATAGGTTGGGTTGCTCTCGTTAGACCCATTGTAAGTAGGGGTGTCAAAACAGGCCAGTTCGGCTCGTTTTTGCCCACCAAAAATGGGTCGGGTCGGGCTAGCCTGCCATAGCAAAACAGGTTGAATTTTTTAACACAAAAAATACATATTTTATGAAAATCATCACCTAAAAAAATTTCTTCAATAAATAATATGTTTTTTCATATCATAAACAAACTTTTCATAATAAATTATAGTGGTAAATGTACTTTTGGTCTCTTAGCTTTCAGTGAAATATGAAATTACTCCCTCTTCAAAATTTTGATTCAATTTACTCCTTCAACTTTAGAAATGAGTAAATTTAGTTGTTTTAACATAAATTTATTAAGTTTATTTAATGTTTCAAATGTGTTTCTGAGTTAACATTGAAACAAAAATGTGTCAAACGATGTAAACAATTCAAATGTTATCATGAAACACCTTTGAAATACCAAATAAACTTAACAAAATTTGGTTAAAAAAACTAAATTATTAATCACCAATGAGATATTTAACTAAATATATCCTTTACATAAAAAACTAAAAAAACTTAACAAAATTTAAAAGAAAAACTAATTCTAATTTTCATAGAAAGTTAAGGACCATTAAAATGTTTAACTAAATATATCCTTTACATGTACTTTGTTAAATAAGATATTTTAAGTAACTTTTATAAAATATAAAGATGAAATAAATATATAATTTATATTAAGAATGAAACACAGTATTTTAAAATAATTTGAGACTGTAAAACATATTTAATCTTTCTTTTCATTATGAATTATACCATATTATCTGTTTCCCATATGTGGTCTCGTGAAAGAAATTCCTTGGATACCTAGGAATGATTTTATAACCATTATAGGTGCTTTAAAAGAGAGATGAAAAAAGATAGGAATGGAAGAAAGCATCCAATTTAAGAGAGTTAAAAGAGAAGTGTTCCCTTTTTCCAAAAAAGATAATCTTTCCAAGCATCTTGTCCAAAATGCACAAAATCTTCTTGGATTCACACCAATAGACATCTTCATGTGAGTGAGAAAGAAACACACTCTACAAATAAAAAGAAAACAAAGAAAGCAATAGCCATCAACAACGTCTTGTCTATTTTAGCACCCACCCATTTGGTTTTCTCACTTTATGGCTTATATTACTTCACTCATTCAAAAGAATTACCTTTATATTTTTTCCCAAACTTTAAAATGATTTTCTAAGATTATTCTGGAGTTAGAAAATATATTCAGTACTAAAAGGACTATCCTTAAACTTGGAAATCACAGATATATCAACGAAAGAATATAATTGGTGCAATTAGAAAGCAATTGTGAAACTATTCATATGAAAGAGGTTTATTAGGGAAATATTATATATATATATATATATATATATATATAATATTTTAATTTGTCATTTTTATCTTATGTGTCACTCTGACTCTCATTTGAATTATTTTTTACATTACAAAGGTAAAAATTTAATAATTATATTTTCTCAACAAAAAGTAACTTTAGACAGTTTTAACTTGTGAAAAAAAATATTTATATAACTACTTTAATATTGTGGGAATATGATCATGGGCGTTAAACTAATAAATTTGAAAATATTATAGGGGATATTTTACTCGTATCTTAAAAAATACACTGTTCATTAATCTAAGTTTATTTAATAAAATATCAACCAGTTTTGAAAATGTATAAATTTTGAAGACTTCTTTTTATCAGCATAAATTTTGGAGACTTGATCTAGTTATAATAAATTTTTAATTTAATAGTTGCATTGATAAAATTTAATATGAAGAGATAGTAATAGAGTAACATTAGTTAATTTTTTTCATGAAATAACTTGGTTGCTCTTTGTATTCTTTAAAAGTATAAGTAAATCGTGATTATAATAATACACGGTTACATAATGTTTAACTTATCTACTTTTTCTATGCATAATTTTGAGAAAATATAAAAATATATAATAAAAGAAGTTAAAAGGGAGTAATTATATCAAGAGTAAGTCGTAACTTAAATTCCTTCCATTAACTTTAAATATAGTGGAGGTGTATTAACTTATAACCCCTACAAGTAAAAACAAAAAAAAGTGACAACTCTATTAGTGAAAAATAAGAATTAAATTTTGGCAAAATAATAAGTTAAGGAAATCTCTCGTTAATAACCATTATTAACCACCAATTTCAGTGACAAAAAGATGTTAGTAATTACAGTAATAAATTTAGATATTAATTTATAAAATAAAAAATTATAAATAAAAAATTATAATTAATTTCTAAAATTTAACTATCAAGGTTTTGGCTATCAAATGGATTAGTTTATAAATTAGTCATTAAACATTAGCTACTAATATTTTGGCTACTAAAGGAATTAGTTTCTAAATTAGTTTCTAATTAATTAGTGATCAATTATATTTTTTTATTCATAATAGTGACTATTATAATAACCAATAATTTTTTATTTTGTAAATTGGTATCTAAATTGGTTACTACAGTGACTAACAATTTTTTTTCCTAAAATTGGTTATTATTTAAGAATTTTTTTGTATAAATATCAATCTATAAATGGTTAACCATATCAAAAGTACTTAAAAAGTTATATAAGTTTACTTCTAAACGTTGATATGATTTAAATGTCTACACTTTTTCCTTTCATTTTCAAAAGAAAGAAAAAACAAAGACGTTGTTAATATCATTTTTGTATGTTCCATAATAAGATTTATTAATATTTTTTGTATATGTATCCAACATATCAAGTTAGGATATTTATCATTGAGAGTATCTTGTTATTAGTTGAAAATGCAGTAAAAGAAATTAAAAAGAGCAAAAATAGAAAAAAAAAGATAAAAAAAAAGGAGAGAGGTAATTGAACTCAGGTATTGAGAAGTAGCAAAGTGGGACATGTCTTAAAATTAAGGATTAAATATGTTTTTGATCTCTCAAGTTTAAATAAAGTTTGGAATTAGTCCCTCTTCAAAATTTTATACCAATTTAGTCATTTATCTTTAGACATGCGTGAATTTAGTCCTTCTTACCAAATTTTGTTAAGTTTATTTGACATTTTAAACGCATTTTGTGATAATATTTGAGTTAACATTGAAGCGAAAATATGTCAAACGGTGTAAACAATTCAAATTACTATCATAAAATGCACTTGAAACGTCAAATAAACTTAACAAAATTTGGTTAAAATGACTAAATTCACGCATTTTACGCATTTTTTAAGATGAAGTACTAAATTAATTTGGTATCTATAGGAACCAGGCTATCTATCGCTTTTAATCCTGTTTGCATAGGCTCGTGCACAAATTTACGTTCAATAATATCAAGGGCTTTCACTTCGACACGTCTTCGCTCATGATCGCTTAGAGCCCCTCTTCCATCAATAGGTACTCCCAACGCGTCGACCACACGTCCTAAAAAACATACTTAACCCTAAAATTAACAATTATCTTATACATTAATAACACTTTCTCCTTGCGAATTCTATGGGATTGAAAATTATAAATATATTCAACAAGATCAAGTTTGAAACACAAAAATCAAAAATCAATTTAGAGAAAGACGTTCAGTAAGAACATCATCCTATATTTATCTATGGTAGGGATATGATAAAATTGAAACTTCTTGAACAAAATTTTCTCTTTGACAAAAAAGTCATTAATTTTCATGTTTACTTCTACCGGATTATGAGTAATTGCCACAAGACTTTAACCATCTAGTGAGAATCATAGAATTTGCCATAAACTAACACACCTCACAACATAACTCAACTCTGGTTGAATAGTAGTAACAATTGATCTATAGAGAAGGATCATTAAAGTACATGTAACAATTGATTTAGAACAAAAGAAACTTGAGAATTTAGAGGAGAAGAAGATTTACTGGAACCTGAAGATTGAACAAGAAATCCTTGGCCATTGGCTATGTAATTTTGATCATGACCTTCAAATGATTCCAATTGCTGAATATTTTGAGATTCACATATGAGATAAGAAGTTCACCAAAATCATGAGCTCACAAAGCAAGATTTGGATTCTAATTTTCAGAGTTAAGAAACATGGCGCTTGGACAAGAATTATTGTTCTATGACATATTCAGTCAAACATTGGAAATGATTGATACATTGTTGAAGAACAAAAGTTCTTGAAGATTGAGAGACGAGTTCGGTTGATAATCAGAATCACATTGATATGACATACAACTGTTGATATGACCAAACTTAAACAAACTTGCCATTAAAAATTGACAATGACCTCGTCCTTTTCTACTACTGTTGTCGCTACGATTACAACTATTTCCACGACCAAAACCACTGATTTGTAACAAAATGTTGAAGTTTATGGCCTTTAATCACTGATAACTTGTTACCTCCATAGAAGAAAATTAGAACCATACAATTTTTCCAAAATTGGATGAAACAAAGAAGTAGCGAAGGTGAGAAACATACAATTTTTGAATAACTTCAATGATGGATCTTCAAGTTCTGACACCGTAATAGAAATAAAGAAGAACAGAAGCAAAAAAAGAAGATGAACCCAAACAAAGGGAGGTAACTAAATTTTCTTATATTGAAAAGTTGATTTACAAGAAATGCAAATTCTTCTCAAACAAAATACTACTAACATAGCAGAGTGACAAAATGACAACAGTCTTAAATTTGAGAGCTTTCTTAACACTGACGATTGTACCATAAAGTAATATGCAAAAATAATGATAAATTACTTCTAAGGCATGAGCTATTGCAATTTTTGGCAACGAAACCTCTTACCTTATAGAACATTTTTAGAAGATTTACGCATACTTCAATTTAACATCTAACACAAAAAACAAGTAATGTAAACTTCAAAAGTGATTCACCTTAACACTGAATAAAAATAAAAAAAGAAGAAAAAAGTAAAGGAGAAATAATATAACACTCAACCCAAACTCTATCCATTGACATCACCGCTCATGTTCATGCATCACCTGTGGGCTCCTCTTTGTCGTGCATCATCTCATGCATCGCATTAACTCAGCTTTGTGATTTGGCTCTGTTTTTTCCCTTTCATTTCTGGTTTATTCAAAGTGAATGATGCGTACAAATGAAGTAGTGTGGCCAAGAAGTCGTAGTAGAGACAAAATTCACTTGAGAAATCAGACCCTAATGAATGATTGGATTTATTGACCTAATTAACAAGGGATGCTATGTTGGTATTTGAGATTTGAGATAGGAGCATTGTACAATTATGACCCACTCACTGATCCAGTATTTCTGCTATTAAAAAGAAGGGAATTAGTGATGTTTAAGATCCCACTCTAACAAGCTTGCATCACAATTGGCACATTAGAATTCAGAATGTGATAGCGCGTTCACGAACCTTAACACCAACCACCCATTTTTGCGCAACAGAACAGAATCAACAACCATTTTCTCTGAGTCAATATGTTCCACTGTGGTGCCCCAAATAAAATAAAAGGGTGTTTATGTGTCGTGTGTTTCAACTTTTAGGAGACCATGCCACCGGGTGCTGTAGTTGGCTTAGTGGGTTCTTGTTTGTGGACCCTTTAGCTTTATCATTCAACTCTTCTTCTTCTTCTGCTGCTGCTTTGTTTCTGTTCAAATTGCACGGGTATCTCATAAAGATTGCCACAGCATTACCCAATCCAATCATTTATATTCACATTTACATTTTCATCAAAATTCACTACTTGCCCTTTAATTTTAATATGGGATTAATTCTATTTTGGTTCTTGGATTTCAATTCTACAAAGCAACTCTTCCGTCAATTCAAATATTTAATTTAAGTCTTTGAATTCACATAGTTAGATATTGAGGAGTGAACTGCACAATTGCAATGTAGAGATAAAAAAAATGTAATTAAGTTTTTTAATATATTATTAGTAAAAATATTACTTTCTTGATTCATTAGAAACTATTATTCTACACATAACTTTTAGAGTAATTATTCAAAAACAAATAATCGTATCACAATGATAACTTAAGATTGGATGATAATGTAAATAATCTTTACCCTGTCATTTTAATTTAACTTTTTATACCACAGCTTTTTCTTTTAATTATAAATGTTTCACTAGCACTTTACATCATTCCTTTACAAGGACAGGTTTGGAATACCTTATTTCATAAATTAGTTAAATTTAAAATTAACTTCCTTTGAAAAAATTGGAATAGGAACTATTTCCCTGACAACAAGCACAAAAAAGCATATGAAATGTTCATAATGGGTACGAATAATCTTTTATAATGTTTTTTGCTCCAGTGAAAGTTGAGCTGTGTTCTTGCATGTGGGTTCATGTTAAGCCCACAAGGAAGTCAATAATTACGAAGATGTTAGATGAGGATGGATTACATGTCATTAACATTATTGGAGCAACTTTTGGATTTGGCGCTCCCATTTTGGCCCAACCACTGGTTTCCTTGGCAAAGATATCAAAGAAATTTGCAGCAGGCCATGATTTTGGATAATGTACTGTGTTATTCACTTATTTGTCACAATTTTATTGCACTTTGTTCCGGTTTTTGATGATTCAGATCCCTTTTAAATATGTATATTATGTTAGGCTTTGGACTGTACAATAGAGGAGGCACAGTTTGATATATGCAATGCTTACAAGTCATTATAGTCAAATAATTTTCGGATCTAATACACTCAATGAACACATTACAAGACCAATATCTGGACCTGAGAAGATCCATCTAATCTCCATTTTTGGCCTTGCCTCGTGAAGGAAAATCCAGGACAAATTTACTTTGGTGAAGGAAAATCCAGGACAAATTTACTTTGGTTTGAGGATGCTCTCTACTTACAATTATGATTCTGATCAAAGAATGTTCTTCTTGGCCCTTCGGCAAATCAAATTAGAAGAGACAGCAGAAGCGATGTATCAATGTGCATAGCAGCTGTCAAAATTTGAAATTTTTCTTCAAGTATATAACCACCTCTTGCTGAAAAAACATTTGGGGTCTTTCAATTAGCAAACTTTTGCACTGAATAACTCATTTAGCAGCAATGTATGTTTCAAGTAACAACAAATTCCTTACCACCAAACTAAGCAGAATGCATGCCGCAGCCCCGGGATACAAAGCATACCAGAAATTCAAGTGATGGAACTTTGGACCATCAATGAAAAGCAATGGCATGCTAGCAGCTGCATGTATCATTGGAATAAAGTTAAGCAGAAAATTTGGAAGCTTTAATGAGTTTATTCAAACTACAACAAAATAACCTTGAGGAAAAAATACCTGGGGGGTGCACGGAGTTGGTGCAAATCATGTAAGCAACGGATGCTGCAATACTAGCACTCCTGGCAAGCCATCCGGGTCCAAATATTGTCAATGCCAAAACACCAATTGCTGCACAACCTATTTGAGCCATGAACATGCTGTACTTCTGCATAATCACATGTGGGTTATCTAATTCTGAAGTAAACAATGAGATATCACATGATTGGCACAAGATATGCATAGGGCAAAAGTGCCATAATGGTGCAATTTTGACTTCAAAATTACCGAAAATAATGTAATTTTGAAGTTGTGCCAAGCTTGGTACGACCGAAGAAATCATGTCAGTTTGATACGGACTTCAGTTCATTATAATTTTATGAATTTAAATCGAAATTATGCCAATCTGGTACGATTTTAGTATATTGTAATATAAATTGGAATTGTGTCAATTTGATACTATTTTAGTGTATTGTGATATAAAGTTATCTTAGGTATGACTTCAATTTATTGTAATTTATTTTTTTAATTTTAACTGATATCGTGTTAGTTTGTTACTAGACCAAGTGTTTTGTGGGATGATTTTAATTTTTGTCTATCTATGTTATAAACGGAAAACATGCAAGTCTTATTTCTTATTTCTTTTGCAATTAGTTTGAACATACGAGTCTATCAACTAGGCGAACCCTAGTAAGTAAGCAAGATTCTGCTAAATTGTTTTTCACTAGTAATTAGTAAAAAATAAACATTTGTAATAGTTGACAATGTGGAAGAGCATATGAAAATTTAGACACAGTGCATTGAATTGGTTAAAAGCAATTATACCCTGGCAGAAGGGGCAGTGGGAGTGGCAAAGAGGACAGTGGAAACAGCCCCAAATGGCGCAAATGCGATTGAGAGTCCTTTTGGTGCCAATAACTGATCCAGCTTCCCCAATACTGCCATTGCCGCAAACGCCCCTGTTCAATTAACTTCTTTGATTAAAAGGAGAAAACACTTAAAGCTGTCTAGATTAATTGGTGTAGTTAGGAAGATCCTACAGTGGGTGGTTCCAGTTAAATTATGACTTCAAATTTCCTGAAAACAAAGGAGAGAGAGAAAAAGAGGGAAAAAAAAAAAAAACTAACCAGCAGAGGGCCAAAGAATGTCACTGAGGGAAGGAGTGGAAGGGGCTTTGAGAGGTTTCCAATCATCCCATATAGACGGAGAAGCAACGTTGGTTGATGCCACAATCCCATGTTCTCTCTTCCTTCCTTTTTGAACATCTCTATGATTACAGTTACCAATTGCCCAATAATCCAACACTGCTACTCCCTTGCGTTTGATGATGGTGGTGTTAGAACAGAAGGAAGCAAATGAAGATGATGAAGGGAACAATAATGGAAGCATATAATTGGTGGCAACATTGCCAACACCAACCATTCCAGACGACATTTGACTCATGATTCTCAAATTCTCAGAGTCCCTCTATTATCAAATAACAGAGAGGGTGAGGTCAGGATCGTCGAAAAGCAACGGCCGTTGAGAGTTGAAAAAACGAATAGGCCTTTGAAGAGACCCAAAGGACGTCCGTTAAGACCATCCAACCTACTAATAAACCACCTTTTCTTTTTTCTTTCCTATTACTTTAATTCCAATGCTCTAACTAACTTCCTATTATTATTTTTTTTTCATCATACAACAAGACAAAATCTTATCACATCCACCACCACTACCATTTCATTTCACTTTTGGGACCGAAACTCTGCTTGGGTTTTTATAATTTTTTTTTTCTCAAATCATCATTGTAAGCCTAAGTTTCAGATTTTCTTCCTACACCTCCAAATATTTTGTCTGCACCCCCAAACATTTCTAAATTTCTAAAATACTCTTTTGACTATTTGAGTAATGCCACATACATCACATCTTCAAAATTATTTTTGAATTTCGATTTTCGGTAAAAGATATTTCCAAAAGTCCACATTCAACTAAAATTTTAGACTTTCAGATGTCAATTTTTTTTAATATATATATATATATATATATGTATGAATTTTTTAATTCTCTTTAAAATTTAAATATTTAATTTTAGTCATATATTTTCAATTTTTTCAATTATAAATTTTTTTTATTTTATATTTTCAAATTTAAATTCATTTTAATATAATTTATTAAAAATTTAATAAAAATTAAAAAAAATCAAAAAAAACTTTATATTTAATATATAAATATATATTTATATAATGAAACTTTAAATTTAAAAAAACGAAATATATATATTCTTTTTGTTTAATTTTAAGTTTTATTATTTTAAACAAAATTTAAATATTAAATAAAATTAAATAAAACATAATAATTTTTTTGTTTTTTGTTTTTTATTGAAAGTTTAATATTATTTTAATTTTATTTATTTTTATACTTATATTTAATTTTTAGTATATTGAATAAAAGAAAATTATATATATAGATATTAATATTTTTTTATTTTTTAAATATATATTAAGAAATATGAAAACATAAAAAATAAATAAAATAATAAATAATAAACTAAAAAATATTTAAAACTTAGAAAACAAAAATTTTAAATAAAATAAAAAATATTTAAAATAGAATTAACTTTTGGACTTTTGGAAATCGACTTCCAATAACATATTTTGACTTATGGAAGTCGACTTTCGATATTATTTTTTTATTTTCGAAAGTCGACTTCCGGTAATATATTTTGACTTTTGGAAAGACGATTTTTGATAATAATTTTTACTTCTGAAAATTGACTTCCGATAATATATTTTAACTTTCGGAAGTTGACTTCTTATCATATATTTTGACTTCAATAATATATTTTGACTTCCGGAAGTCGACATTCGAAAATAATCTTGAGAGTGTGATATCCGTAACTTTACTTAAATGGTCAAAAAAGTTTTTTTTTTTAGGATTTAAAGAAATTTTGGAGATACAGGAAGAAAGACCCTTCTTCTTTTCTTGCTTCCAAATAATTAGAGGCATTTGATTAAAAAATAAAACTGTATTGTTAAATAACAAAAGTAGAAATTAATTTGAAAGATTTTTTATACTATCCTCTGTAATAAAAATGCCAATTTTTGCAATCATATATATATATATATAAAATGACTTTTAGTTATTAATTCGTTGACCACGTAAACTATTATACTAACAGTTCATGAGAACTAAACTAAAAATAATATTAAGCTCCGAATTCAACTCATTCATTCATATGAATTATTAAAAATTGGTGACCTACTTATACTTAGACACGGACTTTGTATCAATCTGGCACAAGATTTTTAAGACTCCAATCAGACTTCCGATGCAAGTTTATGAATTTCAGGATTTTTTTTTTCAATTACCCTGTAAATTGACAAACAGTTTTGACATGCTCAAATGTTCAGAGACTAGGGATAAATTGTGTCATAAATGGTTTTCATAGTTGTGATTCAAAGTTTGTTTGGAAAAAAATTATAAACAGTTTTCGTAGTTGTGATTCGAAGTTTGTTTGGAAAAAAATTATTACGCATTTCATAAGTTTTGACGTGCACAAATGTTCAGAGGCTAGGGATAAATTGTGTTAATTAACAGTTTTCATAGTTGTGATTTGAAGTTTGTTTGGAAAAGTTGTGATTTGAAATTACGCACAAGAGACTGTAATAACGCAGACGAAACTATTCTGGCATCTTTTGCGCACATAGGTCAATCCACTTTGTCCGCGGTTAATGGTTGTAGAAAATTGTTGACAAAAAAACTCACCTTAAAGAACCTCTAATTGACCAAAATTGCATGAGAAAGTGATAACATTGCTAGAATGGAGGTCATTCCAAATACAAAAGCCCACTGCTATATCTAAGTTGTCCCTTTGGTTATTGAACGGAAAAACAAGTGTTTCAGTTTCAGATAACTGAAACTTTTATTCACAAGGGATTGCTGCAGGACATCTGCTGCAAAGTAAAACTAGAATGCAACACAAAGGAAAAGGGACACACACAAAGGGTGCAGTGGATAGGATTACTTTTATCATCAGTAATCGAACTCAGACTCATAAAACAAGATTGGAGGAGGATACTTAACGTCTTGTTCCAGCGACTGTAACACCTGGTTCATTGATGGACGATCATCTGCATTTCCATCAGTGCATCTTGCTGCTAGCTCAAGAATTACCTCAACGGTTTCTGGATCTACTTTTCTGCATCTTTTGTCCACCACGTCTTCCAATCTGTTATCCCTCATTAATGTGTTCACCTGCAAATGATTGAATAAGGTTCAGAAAATTATGTTCGAAAAACTTTCCTGTGTTACCAGAGATTTTCATTGAGGGTTAAAAAGCTTAGCTTACCCAGCCAACAACATTTAAACCTCTTTTCACAAATGATGGATCTGTTGGCCTCTTCCCAGTTACAAGTTCGAGTAAAAGAACTCCGAAGCTATACACATCTGACTTCTCAGTTGCTCTTCCACTTTGTAGATACTCTGGTTGACACGTAAATAACAGTAGTTTACCTCTTTACATTCAGAAAATCACTTGATATACAGTATTGAATAAATTAACAAGATCTTGGTAGGGAGAACTTGAGGAATGCTTTGAATAGTCTAGTATCCTTAGCATTTGACCAATTATTACATACTATATACATTAGAAATAACTATCTAGCATATCATTCAGCACTCTTTTAGCACATTTGGTATAGGTCAATTGAAAATTTGATTAGTGAATGAAGTATCATCATCTTGCACCCAAAAGACCAAAACAAAGGAAAACCAGGCCACTTACAAGTATCCAAAAGCACTAAATACATACCTGGTGCCAAATAACCAAATGTGCCAGCTACCACTGTGGTAACATGTGCCTTCTCATCGACCAAAAGGTCTGCAAGGCCAAAATCAGATATATATGGCTCCAAACATTCATCAAGGAGTACGTTGCTAGATTTTATGTTACGGTGAACGATCTTTGGGTTGCATTCATGGTGCAAGTAAGCCAAACCCCGGGCAGAACCAAGAGCTATCCTTAGGCGATCACCCCACCTATGAACTCGTCCTTGTTGATCTTCTTCTGAAGAAAGAATTGAGGAGCATTTAGAAAATTGCACAGCTACAGGACGAGTCATCACAAATATACAATACATTTTATAAAATTTACTGGCTTGAATCGTACCATGCAAGAGATCATCTACACTGCCCATGGGGAAATAGGTATAGATAAGGAGTCTTGAAGAAGGAAGCCTGAGGTAACCACGCATATTTACTAGATTTCTGTGTTTGATGCTCCCCAAGACCTCTAATTCCCTTTCAAACACTTGATCAGACCCTTCACAACTTCCATCAATCTGTTTAACAGCCAATAAACGATTATATCTTATCCTCATACAGTAAACAGTACCATATCCTCCGGATCCTACTATATCCGCTTCATCTAGATACTCTAGCTTCTCTACGATCTCAGACGATGTATATGGCAGATCACCATGGAAAGCAATAAGTTTTGCGCCTGTTAAAGATTATGTTAGCATCTATGAGTAGAGAGAAGATTTTCTTTTCTTTTTTCCTTCTGGTAGTTAATAGGAGATTGTCAAATTTGAAACATCACTCTTCTTACTTGTTCTTGGATGAACTTGTTTCTTTTGTTTCTTGACTACCGTGTGTCTCTTTGCAGCTTGTTCATTCTTTGGTATCAAACGAGTCCACAGATATGCAAAGACCATGACAAGTGCGACACACATAATTGCTATTGCATAAATTAGCATAATGGTCATGAAATGTGAAGACCTTTTGGCAGGGACTGCATACATTGAAGTGAGAAGGATTATCATACAAAACAGTGACCATAATTCTTTAATATGTATGGTAGTTCTAAATCAAGGAAATTAGATAGTATTTAGGAAAATCAAATCCAAGGGTGAGACTTGCCTGCAGCTTGATCACTTTCAGCATGGGGGAGCACAACAGGAAAACCAAGTGATGTCCGACATGGCTTTTCGATTTGCCGCCCACAGAGACCTGGATTTCCCTCAAACCTATTTACATACAATGAATTTGTCATTACAAAAGTACACATATAATAGAACCACCTTGCTGTTCATAGTGCAAATACATTAACATAATCTCGTTATTCATGTCCAACTACAAAATTAGCTGCTGTCTGCGATCACATGAACTAACTCTAACAGCAAAGAAAACTTCAACACAAAATGAATTTTTTTTTTTTTACCTTACATATTAAAAAGATATAGGGTACAAGTTCAGAAATCAAAAGTGAAATGTTGACTTCAATCTTTGATACACAATTTTTACCATTCAAATAGTTTACAAGTAATCAAACACTATGCTTGACTTCGATAATTTAAAACGCAACAGTCACATTGTAAGGTAAGGTTATCACCTTACTGTAATCCATGAGTGCGAATAATTAGTCTGCATGTTACAAGGTATAATATAAACCGCAATAAGGAAGGTGTACATACGAGTATATGCCAAAGTTGCTCAGTACTCCATATTCAGGAATTTCACCAGACAAGGAATTGATAGTCAAGTTCCTAAGACAGGGAGGAAAAAATGAATCATAAAGTTATTAATATCATTATGCCAGAGAGGTTTAGGCTACACTGACTTACAGAATTTGCAACTGTGAGAGATGGCCAATAGAGCAAGGTATGGCACCTTTCAATGAGTTACTGGATAAATCCCTGTATTTAAATTATGTAGTAAATTCCAGATAAATTAAAATGCAGCTGAGAACAAAGTGTAGAAGCAAGCTCAAAGAATCATAAAGAAATAGTGAGAAAAGCAAGGAACAAGGAATTACAGTATATTCAAATATGGAATATTTCCAATGTTTGACGGTATGCATCCTCGGAAAAAGTTACCCCTCAAGTACCTTTGAAGACAATCAGACGAGACACATCACCATGGACATAACATAAAAGCACTGCAATTTATAATAAATTAATAAATACTTCTTTAGGAGTGAACCATTTCACTTACAGTGCTCTTAGATCAGAACAATCGGTAAGTTCTTTAGGAATGGTTCCATGCAAGTTGTTATGATGAAGTGCCCTGATTCATTGCAAGCCATCATATGGAATGAGAATGATAAAAGTATCATGCGCAAGCTTAGCAATGAAGAGAGAAACTTGTTTTCTACTTACAGTCTTTGTAGTCCACTGAGTTTACCAATGCTGGGAGATAAAATTCCGCCAAGTTGCAAGTATGGCAGATTTCTGAAGAACAAAACACAAAGTGTCATACTCAGCTGAGAAAGTGGGGAAAAAACTAAACAGAATGAAGTGCATGTGTTGTTTGCATACATTATGCGAACTCTTTGCTCATCGCCAGGGTGGCAATAGATACCAGTCCAGTTACAATGAGTCTCATCAGACTCTTGCCAGTTGCTCAGAGCATTCGTAGTATCCTTCAAAGCACTTTTGATTTCCAACAAGGTCAGGCCTAAAAGATAAAAAAAAAAAAAATGCTTAAGAGAGTTAAAGTTCACAACTTTAAACTCCAGTTCTCACAAGAAACATTTTACAAAGATTTGGAGAGAGAATGACAAAGATAAACTTCCAAGTAGGAAGCCGAAAAAGTACCCAGAATGCATTTATTCTCCCCCCACAAAAAGAAAAAAAAAACTAAACAAAAGTATAGAAGAGAATTTGTAGCATAGAAAAAAAGAAGAGATTCATAGTTCTAACCATCCTTGGTGAGAGCAAGAGAAGAAGGACAGAAAACTGTCACCATAATCACCAGAGAAATGCATGCTACAATCCCCATTTCAATTTTCAGTCTCAGAAAATTTGAACTTTCTATGAGTGAAACTGAAACTAGCCACCAACAGAGTATGGCTTTAAAGTGATGATTCAGTAGGAAAAAAGTGTGGGTAGGGTAGGGAGTGTGATAACAATGGAGACCCAGATGTTACCATATGGTTTAACTTTCATGTTTGAACTCAACATAACTAGTGTATCTTATAGGGAAAACAGTGAGAATAATTCCATGCAAAGGTAAGAGAGTGCTCTGGTCCTACTCTGATATTTTACTTTATTTTATTTGTTATAAAACTTAATTACTCAAATATTTGATATAGATAGGGAAAAAGGACAAGTATTTTGAAAATCGGAATGAAAAGTGGTGCAGGTTGAAGCAATCGTTGTTCAGAACGAAATTCCGAAATTCAAAAATACACTCTTAAACCACTCGAGTTTGTGTGGGTGTAAACTTACTCGCCAACTCAAACAAAACTGTGATCTGTAGGTGCCAAATCAAACAAAACTGTAATCTGTAGGAGCCAAATACTAGAGAAGTAAGAAGCACATCAGCAGTAGCGCGTGATGATTGTTTTACGGTGGCAGATAAATGTCAGATATATTTATCTTTAAATTTTAACGATAATACAATTAGATTAAATTGAAAAAAAAAAAAACTATCGATAGTTCCTATGTTCTTGTTTTTTCCTACTTCTTCAACACGTTAAAAAAAAAGTGACACTTGTGAATTAATTGACACGTCTTTAAAAATAGTATTAAACTGATATATTTAAACAAGTCTCGATAATTATTTAGTTAAAAATAAATAAAAGTTGGTTTTATTTTTTCTAAAGATCTTAATAAGTTTTTCAAAAAATGTTTGTTTATTTAGCGGTCAAGTTCAAACTAAGTTTTATTATGGTGCTTTTATTTTATTGGGTGCAACTCAAATTTTATAAATTTGTAACATTTTCATCTAATCAAATTTTATAAGACTGAACATTTTAAGCATTATATTATTTTCATATGAAATACTAATTAAGGTTAATTATAACTATATTTTTCAAAATAATATGTTGCAAGATAATATTGTGGCTAACAAATAATTTAAAAATATGTAGGTAAAATGTTGATAATGGGATTATGTATTCAACAATAAGCTCTAATTGAATAAACTGAAATATAATTTTTCTTTTACAAAACAAAAATAAAAATCATCATTAAAATAAATATTTTCAATGGTACAAGATCGCACAAAAACACATCTAAGTAAAAAGGACAAATTTTAAAAGTTATAAATTTCATGTATTTTAATAAACGATAATATATATATATATATATATATATATATATATAACAAAAAAAATAAGGCGAGAAGATGAAAAAATTGTGATATAAGAATGATAGAGTTTAAGTTTTATTTAACATTCCACCTTAAGTTGATGTACAAAGATTAAACATGTCAAACTTTGGATTGGAGTTGTATAAAGAAGATGAGGACCTAAAGATCAAACATTTTTTATGAACAATGTAAATAATCTATCCTTAGGTGGTTAATTCTCTCTTGAAAAAACACCATTAAAATCATATTTATTTTCACAATATAATATAATAGGGTCATCTAAGTATAAATAAATAAAAATTAGGAAGGTCATGTGTTTCACAACCAGCTTGAGTCATTGTTATATTTTTTACTTCATACAAAGATTTGTATTATATATAATAATGTAACATAAATAATTCACTATAAGAGTGACATCAAATTTATATACGACATGCAAGAGTGTTTCAATATGTCGTTTATACGAAGAAGAGAGTTTATATTCTTGATATAGTTCGATAAATGTCTAGTTTAATTAAAATTATATATTATTTAGACACTTATTTTATATGAATTTTAAGTAAATTATAATAAAACAACATTTTTGTCTTAAATTATAAAATAAGGAGTAGAGAAGTTATAAAACATGAAATTTGACGTGTTTATAATGTTTTTACATGTAAATTGAAAGAAATCAAGAAGATGATGTTGAACCCAAAAGTTGACATTGAGCATCGTAAGATAATTAACTCAATATTCAAATACGAGTCTTGCGATTGAGTAACAATGTTGACATTGAGCCACACATGAAGAAACTTTCACTACAAAAAGAAGTCTCAAGCTCCAGAAATGGCAGCTAAGTTTCAAAGAAAATCCACCTGGAGGTGAAAGCTTCATTGCTGACAACCAAGTCAAAAGCTCAAGCATGATGGAAACCCACCTAGGGAGGAAACGTCATGCCTGACCAACATTTTGGGAGCTGAAGCAGTAATTATTTTTCTATAAAAACATAAATTTGCTTTGTTATTTGTATATTGCCATTGACACTAGTTTTGTCATACCATCGGAGGATGACAACATCTCTTTGCGCTTGTATTAGAAACCATTATGAGCAGATATATTCTTTTTTGTTAGGATTGGATGTAACTCTTTAACTTTTTGTAATGCACTTGATTCAATATAGATGTTATGCTCTTTCTTTACTATTGGTTATTTGATTTGCTTTGATGACTTGATCAATCATCTTACAACATCAGCTTAACTTGTGTGGGTGTATGTTGGGTTTATATTTTATCATACGTGTTTTAGACACTTATTTTATATGAACTTTATGTAAATTATAGTAAAACAACATATTTTGTCTTAAATTACAAAATACGGAATAGAGAAGTTATAAAACATGAAATTTAACGTGTTTGTATGAAAGAAATCAAGAAGATGATGTTGAACCCAAAAGTTGACGTTGAGCACCGTAAGACGGTTTGCTGCAAGTCCTGCCGTTGAGCAACGATATTGATATTGAGCCACATATGAAAAAACTTTCACTGCAAAAAGAAATCTCAAGCTCCAGAAATGGCAACTAAGCTTCAAAGAAAACTCACCTGAAGATGAAAGCTTAATTGCTGACCACTAAGTCAAAAGCTCAAGCGTGATAGAAACCCACCTAGGGAGGAAACGTCATGCTTGACCAACATTTTGGGAGCTGAAGTAGTAATTATTTTTCTATAAAAACATAAATTTGCTTTGTTATTTGTATATTGATATTGACACTGGTTTTGTAATATTCAACTGTAAAGTTCCTAGGATATATTGTAATACGCTTAAAAAGAACTATCGGAGGATGACAACATCTCCTTGCACTTGTATTAGAAACCATTATGAGCAGATATATTTTTTTTTGTTAGGATTGGATGTAACTCCTTAACTCTTTGTAGTGCACTTAATTCAATATAGATGTTATGCTCTTTCTTTACATATTGGTGATTTGATTTGCTTTGATGACTTGATCAATCATCTTACAACATCAGCTTAACTTGTGTGGGTGTATGTTGGGTTTATATTTTATCATACGGGTTTTAGTCATTGAGAGATTATAGTTCTATATATATGACATTGGTCTTATACATATAAGGTATTTGATACCATTTTTATCCTAAAACCTTAAGGCAATGAGATTATGGGTCTTTCATCTTATATAGTGTTTAATTTTGTCTATTTGATCCAGACTTTGACTCACTTGGACTATTCCTAACAATCTCCCCTTAAAGGTGAGTTCCTTTTTTTTATGTTATATATTTTCTTTCAAGTGTATGGTAACCCTTTTGGTTATGATAATGCGATCCGTCACTCTACTTTAAACTATTATTTTCATATATTACAATTAATGGATGAGATAATTTGAAAACATGTACAGTTATTTATTCATTAATTATATTACCTCAAGAATAAGAAAATTTAGTTTTAATATTTTTCTAAAAATCTTAAAATAATTTTTTCCATACATGTTTGTTTATATAGACGTCAAGTTCAAACTAATTTATGTTAGTGCTTTTATTTTATAGTAATTATTTTTTATTTGTGCAATTCAAATTTTATAAGAATGAACATTTTAAGCATTGCACTTTTTTCATATGAAATACCAAAAGGTAAATATAATTATATTTATCCAAAATAATATATTGCAAGATAATATTTTGACTAACATAAAATGTTTAAAAATTAAATTAACAAATAATTTAAAAATATTAGGTAAAATTTTATACTTGTAAATAAAAATGTTGATAATGGGTTATGTATTGAATAATAATCTCTAATTTAACAAACCAATGGTAGAAGACTATACAAAAAAGCACATCAATGTAAGTAAAAAGGAAAAATTAAAACAATTATAAATTTTATGTATTTTAATAAAAGATAAATTTATATATATATATATATATATATATATATATATATATATATATATATATATATATATATATATATAATTAAAAAAATAAAATAGAAACAAGGTAGAGAAGATAGGAATATTGTATCATAAATGTAGAGATATTATGTCAAACTTCAGATTAATGTTGTCTAAAAAGATGAGGAACTCAAGATCAAACATTTAAGATGAGGAGTCATGATTTAATTTTATGTTGAACAGTGTAATAATCTATATTTATGTGTTTAATTATCCAAAAAACACCATCTATTGTCATAGTATACAATAGAAGAGGGTCATTATACTTTTTAGTACAGAAGTTTGCAACAAAAATAGAAAGGTCACTGTGTTTCACAAGTAGCTCAAGTCATTATTATATTTTTTAACTTCATAGAAAAATCTTCAAATAATTCATTTTTTTTTCTACTTTTCCATTAAATATTTGCAAATCCTATGAAGAAACAGTAATCAAAGGCATATCTTCTAGTATCAACACCCTTAGCTCAATCAAAAATTGTGAACCCTTTACATCTACTTTCATTATATTTCAACATTCTGAAGTCTTTAATATAGTAAAAGCAATATTCAAGTGGTGTTTAAGAGTATTTATCTCATTCCACTATTTTGAGAACAACAATTAAATGATGAGATGTAACTCAGTAAAAGGAGGGATTGTTGAAAAAGAAATAAATTAGTTTTCTCTTCCACTATATCTACTCATTCTGGATATTTTTGAAGTTCACTAAATTTTCAGTAAGAATAAAAAGTGTGCAATGTTCATACCAAATTAACTATGTCATCCTTTAATGACAATAGTGAATCAAATAATCAATATATGGAGTTCATGTACAACTTTTAATAACCAAGTGGACTGTGTACTTTATATATCTGGATGAAACCATTTAACCATATTATATATATATATATATATATATATATATATATATATATATATTCTTGCTAATATTCTCTTTGAGGGAAAACACTAAGGAGTCAAGTTTATTTTGTTCAAAGCAAGTAATTTGATAGGATTTTTCAACAATTATGTTTAATATTTTCGTAATATGATAATTCAAAAAGAGAAGATAAAATAAATATCTATGTACAAAGAACAATTTCCTGTAAGAGAAATAGAAATAAACGAGATACTTAAAATTGAGGATGACATAATCAAGTTGAAAAGAAAGCCAGTTAATAATGATAATATTGTAAATAAAAAGAACGTTTTCTCTGATTGAGAGCAATAGAAAATGATTATTGTAAATTTTTTTATCTTTATAAAATAAAGTTTGTACATATTCAACAAGAGAATATCAATATTAAAATACTAAAATTAAAATAATTTTATGAATTTGAATGAGAAGATTAACGGAAAATTTTCTATTATCATTTGAAGTATGTTCATTATAAGTAAAAGAAAGATTGAAAATAGTCTACTCAAATAAAAAAGAAATTCACAAATCAAAAAGAGAATATAGCATCAAAACACAGTAAAATGAAAAAAAGAAAAACTCAAGAAAAAGATTTTGTTTATATATATATATATATATATATATATATATATATATATTATAATAAAAAAGAAAAAAAAAAAAAAAAAAAAATAAAAATAAAAAAAAAAATATAAAAAAAAAAAACAATAAAAAAAAAAAAAAAAAAAAAAAAAAAAAAAATTTTTTTTATATATATATATATATATATATATATATATATATATATTATAATTGCAAAGTGAAAAAAAAAACAAGAAGGGTCTACAAAACGGAAAGATTGTGACGAAAGAAAAATGAGCCGAATATAATGAGTTAAAATTTCAATTTATGGATGACATATATAAAATGAAAATTGTTATTTCAAAATGGAAGCTAAAACATTGATAAATCTGATTTAAAAAGTGGTGAATTGAGTTGTAAAAGTCACGGGATAAACTAAAACAAACTAGTAATATAAAAAACAAAACTAAAGAAAATAGTTATAATAATTGAAATAAATTATAGAAAAACAGTCACAGACTGTTTCAACCCTGAGAAAATTTAGACATATTTTAGGAGTTCGTAAGATATAAGATTATAATAAATTATAATAAATACATCAGTTTAAAGAGGGTTGACAAGATTAATCTGCTGTTTGTTAATCCAAATTTGACCTTTACATTTAACTTGAGAGGATATTTATGTTTGTATGCATATCATGCTTGTATAAAAAAAAAAATCAAACTTCTCAAGGATTATGCAGGAGTCTAAGATATTTCACAACATAGTAGGAAAACAGTTATTAAAATCCTAGCTGATGCAAACACATAATCTTATATTTTTAAGGAAAGAACCTAAAAATTCTCAAATTTAGACCGCTTTGAAAGGTTCAGACCGAAGAAAAAATAAATTAAAACAAAATTCTTTTCTACTTGTACATTGCATTATGTATATTATACATAACCATACCATATGTGAAGGAGTAGAACTAAACATAAAAAATGGAGAACGCGATCCCTGATTGTGCTGGTGCACTAGAGTTAGAACACGAGCCAACACCACCACCCTCTTCTTTATCTTCTGCTTCACCAACAAAGGCTGGAGGATGGAGATCCATCAGATACATCATTGGTAATTCCATCCATCTTCTATATTTTACGTCACAATTAATCTTCATTCTTCTAATGCACCATGCTTGATTTGCAAAGGAAACGAGTCCTTCGAGAAAGTGGCATCCATGAGTTTGGTAGCAAATCTCACAGTCTACCTGCTCTCAAATTACAATCTGAGTGGCATATATGTGGTGAATGTGGTGCAAATTTGGAATGGATCCTCCAACATCTTCTCAATAATTGGAGCTTTCATTTCTGATACCTATCTGGGCAGGTTCAATACCCTCTTCTTCGGCAGCATTTCCTCACTTCTGGTAAGGAAAATCACATGCATCTTCCTGCACATAAATATTTTCATTTCTGACTCCTCTTTCAATCATCAATTTCTACATTCCACCAGTATTTACCCTTGCAATGCTTCATGTACCTTCCAATAAGTATTCATGAGAAAACAAATGCTAAACTATTCACTGATTGACATATGAAATATCTATTCTAGTCTGATATATCAGAATGTGATAAATCATATAAACTGTCAGATAATTAGAAAGCTATATTGTTTGGTTTTAGACTTATTGTTATACTGTGATTGAACATTACAAACACTGAAGTTTCAAAATTGTAATTGCTGCTCTAATTACCGAAGGAAATCACAAGTTTTGGTTGTACTTGACAGGGTATTTTGACCATAACCCTAACAGCAGGTATACATCAACTGAGACCCCATCCCTGCGACAACAACAGTGATCATTGCCAATCTCCACAATCCTGGCAGCTAGCGGTTCTCTTTTTAGGTCTTGGACTGTTATCCATAGGAGCCGGTGGCATTAGGCCATGCAACATTGCTTTTGGTGCAGATCAGTTTGACATCAAGACAGAGAAGGGTAGGGCACAACTTGAGAGCTTCTTCAATCTGTGGTACTTCAGTTTCACCATTGCACTTGTTATAGCACTCACAGCTGTTGTCTACATTCAAACCAGTGTGAGTTGGACTCTAGGCTTTGCTATTCCCACTTGCTGTCTTGCTTTGTCCATAGCCATCTTCCTACTTGGCCGCCACACTTACATTTGCAAGAAGCCTCAAGGGAGCATCTTCTCAGACATGGCCAGAGTAATTGCAGCAGCCTTTAGAAAACGCAAGGTGCAGGCTTCTGGTAGAACCCTTTATAATCCTGCTCCCACATCGGGGGAGGAAGCAGAAACTGTTCAGACAGAGAGGTTCAAGTTCCTTGACAAGGCTGCTATAATAGTTGATCCTAATGAGTTGAATGACCAAGGCATGGCTAGGAATAGTTGGAGACTTTGCAGCTTGCAACAAGTTGAACACTTGAAATGTCTGTTTGGAGTTCTACCGGTGTGGGTGGCAGGAATTTGCTGCTTCATTGTGATGGACCAGCAAAACACTTTTGGGGTGCTTCAAGCTGTTCAATGCAATAGGTCAATTGGGCCCCACTTCAAGGTCCCACCTGGTTGGATGAACCTCACATCAATGATAGCTCTTTCATTTTGGATATTCGTTTACGAGTGTGTCTACATTCCCCTAGGCAGAAAACTTGGTAAAAAGGCTCCAAGATTAGCCATGAAGCAAAGAATCAGAATTGGGATTTTGTTGTCCATCTTATGCATGTTGGTAGCAGCAATTGTTGAAACGAAGCGTCGTGATTTAGCTTTGAAACATGGTTTGTTTGTTTCACCATTAAGCTTTGCATGGTTGCTGCCTCAGTTTGCACTATCAGGCCTCAATGAGGCGTTTGCTGCTGTTTCCATAATGGAATTCTTCGCCTTGGTAATGCCAGAGAGCATGAGGACTGTTGCTGGGGCAATCTTCTTTCTGAGCCTGTCCATTGCAAACTACATGGGTTCCTTGATTGTCAATATTCTCCATAAAATAACTTCTAGCAATGGAAAAACATCATGGATAGGGGGTCATGATTTGAACCATAATAGGCTTGACAGCTACTATTATGTCATCGCTGCACTGGGAGGTTTGAATTTCATCTACTTCAATTTGTATGCATGTCGTTATTGTGACAACAAGAACAAGCACAACGTCAAAACAGAGGCACAGCAAGAGCATTCAAACGTTGTGGGAGAATCATCTGAACCAAATGATGAGGAGAAGGCATTGGATACAACAGGCACCACAAAAAGGGCAACATGAAAAACTAAACAAGTTCAAGTTCTTTAGTGCTGCTGTACATTCATTTCGTAGATTTTCTTTCTCTTTGAGGAAACTAAATGTAATTATGTTTTGGCGTAGTTTTTGTCTTTTACTTTTTATCCTTGTGTCTCAAACACTTAGTCATTAAATAATAGTTTAGAACTTTTAGTTCAAAATTTGCTTCCTTAAGTTTTAGACTTTCACATATATATAAATAGATAAATCTCTTCTTTCACAAATTTAAGTTTATTTCGGTTTTAGTTTACCTCTTTAGTTGTCTCCCATTTAGAGACAAAAATCCTTTTTGTTTATTCACATTTTCCCATCATGTACTATCTAAATTTAAGGGACACATTATGTAAAAACAAACTCAGTACCTTAAACTAAAACATGTATAAGCGAATCAATTTAATGAAAACTAATTGTAAGTTCATGTTTGATTTGATTTGGTTTGGTTTATACAGTTTACACAAACACCATTCTAATTGTTTCATTTGGTGGCCCAAATCCGGCATGTTATTTGCATCATTTTACATTAGCATTTCAACTTACCCTATTTCAGAGAAATTTAATGATGTAATAGCGTCTTGAAGTGGAGTAAGAACTATCTCCTCATCACTCTAATTAAATATGCACTTTGTTTTAAACATATTTGTATTTTAGATTTTAAATAATATTGAATTGAAAATATTAATTACTCTTATTCATATATTGGAAACGTGAACACAGAGATGTAGAATATTCTATCGAAAAAGATTGCTTCCTAAAAGAAAAGAGGTTGAGATGTAGGCGTGAGTTTACGTTTAGAAATTGATTTCTTGATACAAAAAACAAAAGATGAATTATTGTGCGACACCACGCCAAGAGTTCAACGTACAGTGTATGATTAATCGTCTTCTTCACCCCACACTTGCACAAACGTCCAACACATCCAACTCTCAATTTAGAAAAGTGTGTGGAGAACGCGTTTACACGCTCAGACCGATACAAAATTCAATGAATTATACCCGTCTTCTTCTCCATCGGAAAGTAAGACTCATTTCAACACGAGAGATCATAAGAACTATATAATATAATTTTGCAACACTTTTCAGATACTATACAATAATCTTGTCTATCTGATAAAGTTAAAGGGTTTATTAAACTATTAAGTTCTGTATTCAATTAAGGATAGTTTAACGAATTAATCTAAGTGATGGTGGAGATGAAGGGGAATGAATGACGACAAACTCTCTGATATATTTTCTTGAATTTCCTTATTCAACTCTCTCTCTTCTTGAAATGCGTCCAAAAAGAGCTCTTTTTTTCAATTACGAGTCAGAGCCAGTAGAGTGGAGTATTTAACCAAACTTATTTTGCTTGTTGGCAAATCCTTTTTTTCTTCTTTCATTTCATCACCACGTGTTTGACTCACGTCTCAGACATTTTTTTTTTTAATCACAAAACTATTATCTTGTTTTCAAAGATTTGCGTAAGAAAAATTTTTCTTTTCTTTTTCCTGTACAAATCTTGAAAACATGAGCCGAATTGAGAACAGATTAGAGAACAAATTATCCGACATCGAACTATGAATCCAACAGACGATAAATTTTGTTAAGAGAAATTCAATTCAGACTCACGATTCTAATATCATATTATAAAACAAATTTTTAAGTCTACCTTAAAGTATACAATAATGATTTGTAAAGTGTAATTTCACTTTCTTATATACTATAAACTTATTTTATTTTTAATTAAAGTTAAAGAAAAGTTGTGACTTTTGTAAATTAAAGATGAAAAATAAAAATAAAAAGAATACATATTATTGTTCTTCCATTTTCATTCACGTGGAACCATGGAGAACGACCCCAATAAGAGTCAACTCATGACAAGATTGATTCTATTATGGCATGAGCACTGAAGTTTTGGGGACATTGAATTTGTAAAATTAAAACCTAATTTTATTTGGGGGAAGAAAATTTGATGCCTTTTAAGTGGTTCAAATGTGAAATCTTTAATTTGTCTGGCCAGAAAACAAGGTGAGTGTGACTCTGATTGAGGAGGACTTTTTTGTTCATTAATTACGCATGCAATAGTAAGCGAGAAAAACACATCGCACTTAGAATTGACGTTGGTGTTCCTGTGTGATGCAGCTGGTTTTCAAAAGTATCTTATTTTTACATCTAAATCTTAGTTACTGTGTTTGTGAAGACCACCAAGTAAATCCCTGTTGTCTCTATTTCTATTTAATTAAACAACTTTATCATCATTTTTCTTTTTTTCCTTTTTGTGTTTTTTGTAGTATAGACCGGTAAAATATTCAAGAGCAACGGCTTAGAGACATCGAATATGACTGGTCGGTGAACATCTAACATCTAGCGCAATTAACAAGTGTAAAAGCCGATTAACGTAAATCAGCTAAATAATCGTATTATTACACAACTGGGTTGTAATTAGGTTTGTAGTCATTTTTTTATCAGCAATAAAAAATTAATTAAATTAAAGGAGCACTTTTCAACCTTTTATAAACAAAAGAGAATTGAAAATACAGATATTGTTTAATTTATGTAAGACAGAAATTGAAGAAGTATGTTTTCTCTACATTTTTACAAACAAAAGATTCATTCACTTTCACTTTCAACACTTAGTACCCCACTTCAGTTGTGACTCGAAGATGTATTATAAAAAATGACCTTGAGTCTGTAACTTTAACATAAATTATTAGAGTTGCCACTTTTGTAATTAGGTTACAGGTAAGTAAAAACTCTTTACAAATAATATAAATAGAGGTCCAAATAAAGTAATTATTTACATTAATTATTGTATTTAATATTTTTGTGTACGCAGACACCTATTGATTTAATTATCGGAATGTCTTCTAAATGTAATACCATCAAACGATTCAAGGACAATCAGAATCTTTTGCATGACAAAAAATAGAAAATTAAAATAATTTAAAAATCAAGACATCAAAGAGATAAGAGTGTTTGAGAGGTCTAGTAAAAACATGTCTTATACACCCACCATGGACTATGAAGAATTGACAAATAGGAGATGTCTTATACACTCACGATGGACTTTGAAGAATAGACAAATAGGAGATTGGGAAAAAATGAAAGCCACAATCGAAGAGAGAAAATAGATTAAAAAAATGTGTTGGTTTTTGATTCTTTGATTATTATTACACTTGATTTGTACTTTTGGGACTAAAATATATGTTTGAAATGGGAACTTAAAGACGTGTAGTATTGACTAAAATATGAAGAGACAGCAATGAGAAATGCGATAAGATTTATAGGCAAATGGGATTCGATATTTAGACGGGACAATTATTGTTGCACAATTAAATGAGTGGGATGAGGAATTTTACATCGTCCACACAAGTTTTATTGAATCATTATCCAGTAACCAACAATCATCATCATCCACCGGGAATAACTCCACAAATGCCCTTCAACAGTCAGTTATTGACTATCTTCTGTCTTCCATATTTCAGAGATCAAATTATACAAATATAGCAGTTTTATAAGTATCAAATTTTAATAGTTAAGGAGTATCTCTTTTAAAGCATTTATGAAGTAGTTCTATAAACACTTTGCTTCAATACAAAAGAGTAGTTGTTTTCCCTTTTTTTCCCTTTTAATCTCTAATCCAAACAATTTCCTTTTTAATGTAATTTTTTTTTTCTTTTTTCACTTTGTCCCCTTATTTACATTCTATCAAAAAATCATTAGAGAACTACTTAGTATAATTTATACAATTTTCTTACTTTAAATACTTCTCAAGAGAAAAGTTAATACTTCAAGAATAAATCAATAAGATAAATGGTTTATGTGGTAAGGAAAAGTGCTAATAATATATTCTCTAAACATAGTTTTAATGATAAAATTAGTTGAAATCATAAAAATTATAAAAAAAATAAATATATAAGTCAAATTTATATAGTTTTATAAATTTTTGTTAATAAAGAGAAAATGTTGAAAAAAGCGTTTTATTGTCGGCATTTTTGTGCTTGAGTTATCTACAATCAAAATGTAATGTTTTATCTTCATCCACTTGTTTTGTTCAGTCTAAGGCCGGGAACAAGGAAATAAGGTCACACTATAAATTCATACTCCGAGGAAAAGAATAGAACAAAAATTATAGAACAAGGTTGATGAATATCAGAGAGGTATTCAGAGAATCTTAACAATTATTTGCTTCCTCTCTCTCTGCTTCAGTCATGAACGTTGTTGGGAAAAGAGAGTCAGAACCAGAGACTATGGAGAAAAAAGAGGAGCCAAAGATTAACTACAGAGGGTGGAAAGTGATGCCCTTTATCATTGGTAAGCATCACAAAAAGTTGCGAATGCTTTTACATATATAATTCCGTGTTACTGTTTCTGACTTCACTCATCTGATTCGCATGATGCTGCAGGGAATGAAACTTTTGAGAAGCTAGGAACCATTGGTACCTTAGCCAATCTCTTAGTCTATCTCACAACTGTTTTCAACTTGGACAGTATCACAGCCACAAATATCATCAACATCTTCAATGGCAGTGCCAGTTTATCCACCTTGATTGGGGCTTTTCTCTGTGACACCTATTTTGGCCGCTACAAGACACTCGGATTCTGCACAATTGCTTCCTTTCTGGTCTCAATCTCTATTTTCAAACTACATGACTTCAAAATATTTGACAAAAGTACTTCTCTAAAGTTTAGAGTAATATGAAACATGAAAGCTAGCTTTAACTGATTATTGTGATTCTATCTGGTTGGTTATTGAACAGGGGTTACTTTTTATTCAACTAACAGCATGGATTAAGGAACTGCATCCACCTGAGTGTGGAAGAGATAGCAAAACATGCACAGGTCCAAACACAGGCCAAATGGCATTTCTGTTGTCTGCATTTGCATTTCTAATTGTGGGAGCTGCAGGGATCAGACCTTGTAACTTGGCCTTTGGAGTTGATCAGTTCAACCCCAACACTGAGTCGGGGAAAAAGGGGATAAACAGTTTCTTCAACTGGTACTTCTTTACCTTCACCTTTGCTCAGATGGTATCTCTATCACTCATTGTGTACGTACAAGCAAACGTGAGTTGGGCTCTGGGTCTGGGAATTCCTGCAGCTTTGATGCTCCTCTCTTGCACACTCTTCTACATGGGAAGCAACTATTATGTCAAAGTTAAAGCAACTGGTCCAGCTCCATTAACAACCATAGTTCAAACTGTAGTTGTGGCTGCAAAGAAAAGAAGACTGAACCTATCACAGTATCCATTGGTTTCCCTCTTTGACTATGTTTCTCCTCACTCTATTAACTCCAAGCTTCCTCGCACCTCTCAGTTCAGGTAACCATCATCATGTTTTATAGTGTCACACAAAATTAATACCTTTAGGCTTATTGAAGTAGAGTCTATGACCTTATCATAAGCTCTTGCACTGAGCTTTTTGGTGAAACTTTTTGAAAGCACGCTTTTTCAAATTTACGCTATAAAGTTGGAAGACTTTTAAAAGTGTGCTTACTCGAAAACCAGCGGATCTTTCTCCTCCGTTCATGTACTAAAACTGCATAATTTTGTATTCAAATTTAAAGTAAAAAAACAAGTACATGACTTTAAACAATTCAATGTCTCATGAGATAACAATTTCTTTAAATATTTTATGAAAGAACTACTCCTCTTGACATAAATTCAATGCACTTTTGGTTTCATTGTGAAAACTTTGATAATCAATTTCTAAAATTAATTCATGCTATTAATAAATTGTTTGGACACTCAAAATCAATTTCTAAAATTAATTAAAGATGACAAATTCACATTTACTCTTTTTAGCTTCTCCAATAACCAAAATCAATTTTCTCTTCCAAGTAGAATCAATTATCCCATATTGTGATTAAGTTAAAAGACAGAAACATGTTTTTTAGTTTTAAAAAAGTATTCCAAAAGTGACATGCCCATGACTTAGTTCGAACCAGCTATATATGACATTTTATATATAAAAATACATTGTAGATTTAATAGGATATTCGGAGGTAATAAAAAAGTGTAATATAACGTAAACAAATGAAATCATAGGATAATTTACTAATTTGTTTATATATATAAAAAAACCAAAATTTTACACTAGAATTTTTTCATATTTTATAAAAAATTTCATAAAAAGAAATTTTAAGAAATTATTTTTTGTTATTTTAAAAAAATTTTAATTGATAGATAATTTTTTTAACTAATTATTTTCTATAAAATTAAAAAAATTGTAAATCTGTCCTACAAAATTTGTTGGATATGTTTTGTAGAAAATATTTTAAAAAAATTAATAATAATTTCTTACAAATCATTTTTTATAACAAATAGGTATTTTCTAAAAAAACAAATTCAAAATAAATTGACAGAAAATGTGTATTTCTAGTGTTATAATAACCATTTCTTTAGTACAAAAAACTACATTTTTTTACTAAAATTCTTAAAACAATCACGAATGAGTTGTTTATGCTAAATTTATATATTTCTTATAATATGGCATGGATTTAAAATTTTACACAAAAGTACTAAGATTAAAAAATAAATATTTAACATGATCTTTTTGTATAATTATTGGACTTCAATATATACTTTTTATTAAAAAAAAAAAGTAATAATACAAAGAAGTTTTGTACATATAAAGAAAAAGTTAACGACTCCAATGACGAACTTTGTTTTATTTTTAAACATCTAACATATGTAAATACTACTATAAGAGCTAAGAGCTGAGTGATTCGTTAAATTTTGTGGTGTATGAGTGAATTTGAGAAGTGAATTAAGATGTTGAATGTTGATATAAACAGGTTCCTTGACAAAGCTGCTATCATAACCCCAGAAGATGAGATAAACCCTGACGGGTCTGCTTCTGATCCTTGGAATCTCAGCACCATGCAACAAGTGGAAGAGTTGAAATGTTTGATAAGAGTGATCCCCATTTGGGTTTCAGGAATTTTCTTCTACGTTGCCATTGTCCAACAGAACACAATGCTGGTGTTGCAAGCCCTTCAAGCTGATAGACGCGTTCTCACCACCAACTTCAAGATCCCAGCAGCTTCCTACACCATCTTCCAGATGCTCACCCTCACCCTCTGGTTACCCATCTATGACCGAATCATCGTGCCTTCACTCCAAAAGTTGACCAAAAAAGAGGGTGGCATCACTGTTCTTCAAAGGATGGGCATTGGAATGTTTCTCTCTGCGTTATGTGTATTTGTGTCTGGTGTGGTGGAAGACAGGAGAAGGACCCTGGCTTTGACCAATCCTATTGGAACAGCGCCAAGAAAAGGTGACATTTCTTCAATGCCAGCACTGTGGTTTATTCCTCAGCTAGCACTGGCAGGACTTGCTGATGCATTTACCCTTGTGGGGCAAGTTGAATTCTTCTACAAACAGTTCCCTGAGAACATGAAAAGCATTGCAGCTTCTCTTTTCTTCTGTGGTCTTGCAGGATCCAGTTATTTGAGTACTTTGCTGATTTCTGTCATCCATAAGGTGACAGCGAATTCTGCATCTGGGAATTGGTTGCCTCAGGATCTGAACAAGGGGAGATTGGATAATTTTTACTACGTTATAACAGCTCTTGAAGTCTTCAATTTTGGTTACTTTATAGTGTGTGCCAAGTGGTATAAATACAAAGGGACTGCTACTAGCAGCAGTAGTGACCTTGAGCTAGATCAACTATCCAAGCCATCTGAAAAAACTCTTAACACTGTCTAATGCTTTTGTCTTCATTCTGTAGTTTCTGGATACATATCAGAAAAACTTTGTCAATTGAGAATGATATAATCTCTCTACAAAGTTCTTGTAAGTGGAAAAATGGTTCAGCCCTTATTGATAATGTTTCTCTGGCAACAGATTTTGCTTCTATTTTGGGTTCGGATTTGGAAATAGTTTTATGTAAACCTGCTTAAGGTAGGTATGAAATTGCTTTCTTTTATCAACCAAATAATGATTCGGTAGGTATGAAATTGATTTGAGTTTTAAGAAAAAAATTGTCTCAAACTTTAAACTTATAATTTTAATTTCTTAAATCTACTGTAAAAAATTTAATATTTTTGAAATATTTTAACCTCTTAACTATGATTTGTAGACTTTATAAAACAATTTTTTTATTAAGTTCAAGATAACAAAACATATTTATTTAGTATTTAAAAGTATCCTAATTTTTGGCCTAATTCTTCTTCTGATGATTGATTCAACCTCTGATCAAAAAGATATATCTTGGTTCTATTTTATCTCTTCAACAAGTTTAGTAATAAGCATAACGGCCCTATTGTTCCGATGGAGAGAATAACCTATGATTGCCTTTTCGGGAAATTTCCAAACGAACAATTTCAACGAAACATTTCAATTTCTTATTTCACTATGTTCAACTCTATGTATTCCTCTATCCGTAGAGTACATTGAATGTACAGAAATGGCTATAACAGAGTTTCTCTTATTCATATTAACAACTACTCTAGGAGGAATGTTTTTATGCGGCGCTAA
>Ga0214542_1001643_pt1 | contig 46011 bp, 22 predicted proteins | sample CNSS1metaG_FD_160096 | JGI IMG/M metagenome (GOLD analysis project Ga0214542, IMG submission 160096) | Root nodule microbial communities from cowpea collected in UCLA plant growth center, Los Angeles, California, USA - CNSS1 | ecosystem: Host-associated > Plants > Roots > Nodule | place: USA... | reverse complement strand
ATCACGTTCCAAAGAATTAATATGAAACTCCTCACCTATAATTTTTTGAACCTTAAAAGGGGGCTCCTCTGATTGAACAATTGGAACATTAGTATCATGCTTCAGAATATCTGGAAGAGTTGAATTTCTCCTGTTTTCATCTTCACGGGTAGCTTCCCTTTTATCACTTTTAAAAAATGAATCTATTCTTTTATTCTTCATCAATATACCTATTTAAAAAAATACTAAAAAATGATTTATCATAATCTAATAAAAAATTGAGACATAAATACCAAAAGAAAATTCGATGATAATCAAACCACACTTAAAATTCAATTATAAAAACACACAGTACAATCATTTTTTCTTCTATGTTGATAAAATAAAAAATTAATATAAAAGAGGCTCATTAAATACATTATTAAACTAATATTTTACTATCAAGTGAGACAAAAGAGAATTACCTTCTTTATTTCTTCGAGGATGGAAGAGAACAGTTGAGAGATGAAAGCAAAAATAATTGATCTTTTTCTCTTCAGAAACAAAAGAAAATAGGTAAGAATGGAAGATGAGAACAATTTGTAAGAAATTCAAGGCATAAACATATAAAAGTGGCTCATTAAAAAAATTATTAAACTAATATTTCACTATCAAGTGAGACAAAAGAGAATTACCTTCTTTATTTCTTCGAGGATGGAAGAGAACAGTTGAGAGATGAAAGCAAAAATAATTGACCTTTTTCTCTTCAAAAACAAAAGAAAATAGGTAAGAATGGAAGATGAGAACAATTTGTAAGAAATTCAAGGCATAAACATATAAAAGTGGCTCATTAAATAAATTATTGAATTAATATTTCACTATCAAATGAGACGAAAGAATTACCTTCTTCTTTTCTTCCTCGAGGATGGAAGAGAATAAAGGAAAAATAAGAGAAAAAATAATAGATCTTTTTTCTTTTCAGAAACAAAAGAAAACAAATGAGAATGAAATATGAGAACAATTTATGAAAAACACAATCTATAATGAAAATAAATAATATAAAATATCTTGATAAATCTTTTTAATCTTTATTTTTTAGTATATTTGATTTTATATTTTATTATTTATTAGTATTAATTATTATATTTATAAAAGAAATAAAATATTTGATTTAATATTTATAACAAAATAAAATCAAAATACTAATATCTATAATAAAAAAAATCAAAATATCTATTGTAAAAAATATTTCAAAATTTTGGGGGTGCCAAGGCACCCCCTGCATCCATAATACTCTGCCACTGCCTGTAGAAGTGGTAAACCTTTTACTCAATGCACCAAGTCCATATACATTATCCTTTTTATTTTCACCTCCAGCTACAGTAAAGTATATTTCATAGTTGGGCTTCATCTCGTCGTTGTTTATATTTGTCCTAAAAATTAAGTAAAAAATGTTATTATTGTGGAGAAAACTTGTAACAAACATTGAACTATAAGTTAAAGTTTAAACATACCGCAAGGTCACGGGTCTTATCAATTACCCATTCTCTTTTAATTTTTTTTTGTTCTTTCTACAATCTCCCATGCTGTTGGTGGTCATTTTAACTCCTTAGTCTACATATATTTAAGCACAAATTCATGTGTAACTAGCAAATACAGCGTGTCATGTACCTGCACATTATAAAGTTCTTGGACCATTTCCTTTCATTTGAAACGTAATTTTTATTAGATGTAGAAATAGATATCTCGCGACTTCATCTAATATTTTGTTAAATACCTAAATATGCATGCATAATTTTAATTGACTTATAGTATGAGTTTAATTAACGGCCTATACTGCATGGCAAGTTGTATTAATGGGATAGGATTTTAGCTTGGCAGGTTGTATTATTGGGATATGATTTTAGCAATATTATGGAGCTTCCTTCCATGATAAAAGAATAAGAAAATGAATGTAATGAAGTAATGAAGTGGTGATGTAAAAAACTTTCTCCTTGATTTAGATGTATATGTTCACCATCATTATTCCTTCTACATTGCAGATGCTAGCGGAAACCTTATGATGTTCTAAGTAAGCTTAATGATCTTAGTTTTTAATTTAGAAATTTGTGCATCTATGTTTTAAATAAGAATTACTTCTTAATCTTGAATATTCAGTTTTATAATGGTAATATCAGCGGCGGAGCATGGAAGGGGCAGCGGGGCCACGGGCCCCCTCCCCCAATTTTCTTTATTTTTTTCATTATTTTTTATTTAATTTTTTTTAAATTATATAAATTTTTAAATTTTTTTTAAACTATTTATATTTTTTAAATTAAATAATATTAGATTCAAAACTAATAAAAATTAAATTAAGTATTTTTTTTATTTATTTTATAAAGTACAATAATAAATAATAAAATATAAAATTAAATATATAAAAAAATAAAATTATTAAGATATTTTTTATATTCTCTTTCATTGTCTTTTGAGTTTTTTTATATGTTGTATTCTTCTCTCATAGTTATTTATTTTCTTTTGTTACTAAAAAAAAGTTAGACATAAACTCAGTATTTTTATCCTCATTTTTTCATATTTTCTCTTCCATTATTAAATAAATAAATAAGGTAACTTTATTTTATCTCACTTGATAGTGAACTATTTGTTTAACATTTAGCTTTATTTTTTATCTCATGACCTTTTTGTATATTCATTTTTTATTAATATAGAAGAAGAAACAATGTACTTTGTGATTTTTCATAGTCGATTTTTAATTGTAACTTGATTATCATAGTTTTTTTTTTTAGTAATTATGTCTCTCAACTTTTGATAAGATTATGATAAATTATTTTTTAGTCTTAAACTTATTTTTTAAATAGGTATATTAATGAAAAAAGATAAATTTATTTTTTTAAAATTGATAGAGAAACTACTGGTGAAGATGAAAACATGATAATGTGGTTGTTTATCGCATAACAATGAAATGAAAGTGTAAGACCCGTGGAAATTAATTAAGTAATAAATGCGGGTGGTTGGAAGCTTTGAACTCATTAAATGTTAATGGGTGTGATGTGAAGGAGTACTAGCTTAAATGGTTGAGAGTACTTTGATTGTGTGAGAGGACTTGAGTTCAAGTCCTATGTATGACATTTTGTGTTATTTAATTGTTTTTGTTTGTTTGTGTTGGCATAATTGTGAACAGCAGAAGGGGCTGAAAAACCATAATAACATTGAATAGGAATTTAAAACCATAATTAAGCCCATTTTCATTTCATTTTTTTAACCCATTATTAAGGAACCTATAAAAGCCACATTTTTGGAGAGAAGAAGGGTTTTCTGGAGTTTTTGGTTTGGCTTTTGGAGAGGAGCACGAATTAAGAGTGGGAGAGGAGAGTTTGGATGTGCAAAGGGCTGAAGCAAAAAGGGTGGGGAATAAGGAACCTTCTTTTTCTCAATTTCATTGTAGAATTACAGGTTAGGGGAGCTACCTCTTTTGCGTGTGTAACTTGCATGAATTGTATATGATTCTGTGTCATTATAATCTCCATTGAAATCTGTATGGTATGAATGCTAGATATTGTGCACTGTGGTTAATAATTGGTTGAGTGTTGTTGGTTGCAAAACCCTTTCATGCGTTATTGGTTTGAGAATGAGGGTTTTGGGTCTGGAATGGTTAGAGATGATTCAATTTCGAGTTAGGGTATTTTAAATGGACGATATAGGACATGTCCTAATGATTGTTGGTCATTATGTTGTGCTTGGTAATGTGTTAATTGTGTTTTGGTATGGTTGTGGGTTGTTTCGCGCAAGACCAGGAGAGGAATACTGCAATTCTCGCCCAAGCGGATCGTTCTCACCTAAGCGAGAGTTGCAGGGTTTCATTATTGGTTTAGGGGTCGAGCATCTCTCCCAAGTGATTGACTTAGTTTTTGAGCGACTTGGTCTCTCGCTCAGGCGAGAGCCACTCGCCTAAGCGAGGTCGCGATGAGAGTTGATGGTTGTTTGATTGAATCCTCGTTTAGGCAAGGTGTGTGTTGTTTTTGAGCGATGGTATGGCTCGCCCAAGGGAGAGGATCTCGCCTAAGCGAGATAAAGTGGAGAAGCCATTGTTTTAAGCTCGCTCAGGCGAGGTGAACTAGCCTAAGCGAGGCTGAGGGTTTAGCTTGGGCGAGGGTCCCTGGCTTAAGCGAGTTTATGCGAATTGCCATGTGTTTGTGTACTAATTGGATTGTTTGCTTGTTATTTCCTAAAGGATAGGAAGTATATGCTTATTATATCTAATATATTACCCAATGGCAGATCTTTGCTATGCCATACAATTTGTACAGTTGAGAATATTTTGATTTATAAGCGTTTTAAAGTTTTTAAAGTTTCCGTGTTTTGGGAACTGGTTTATATAATAAATGAGGTATTTATTTTCTGCCTTGTTTATTTAGTTGATTATTTAATTATTTTTTTCTAGTAATATCCTATCGGGATGTTACAGAAAGTTTGTGAATATTTTTTGAATCAAATGCATGTTAATAAAATGAAAGATGAATATTTTACAGAAAATATGATTATTTACATCGAAAAGAGTTAACTAAAAAATTATTTATAATTCAATTACCATGAGTTCAAAAATATGAAAAAATGATTGATATTCCTTTATATATGTGTAATTTCTTTGATAATTAGAAATATACTAGATTATGTATTCATTTTTATTGAGTTAGTCACAATAATATTAAATATATAAATTTTGAGTATATTATTTTGGTTCCCCAAAAATTTTGGTAAAGATCTGCTATTGGGTAATATATTAGATATTTTTCAAGTTATTAGTCTCAAATACAAACATATAGCAACTATGAAGCAAATGTTTACACTTTTAATTTCAAGTCACGAGTATAGAACTTTCTAAATAGAAATAAAATAATTAAAAAAAGTGTTTAATATAAGATCAACTTTTAAATTGATAATGTTCTATTTGTTTTCATGTTAATCATTTCTCATACCAAGGAACGATTAAAGAGGCTATGGAAGTTGAAAAACTAAAAATCAAAGAGATTTTGGCATTGACTACTCAACCATCTATAACATCACTTTCTGTTTCTACGAGTAAAATAGCGTCTATACTCTGCAAGTTAGAAATGTTCAATTTTCTAAATTATCCTGATATAGGATCACCTTAAAGCATTGAGGAATGGGAGTTTATGAGTTTTTTTAATGTGTATGCAACCATCCATCGTTCTTGTCCTTGTTTTGATTTATTAAATCTTATGAGTTCTTTTTTTCTAAATATACTTTCTGTGTGGAATGAAATTGACGGTTCAGATCATTAATATGCATTTTAGTCTCATGGTTTTCCTCAATAAGATAGTTTGAGTTCAAACAAATGATAAAAAAATATATGCAGAATTTGAATGAAGTGCTAATGTAAGCCTACATCTAAAATGAATCAATAATTTGAAAATCACTTAATACTTGTTCAATATACACACAAACAGTACCTAATCTTATAAGGGTTAAATATGTTTTTGGTCCCTCAAGTTTAAGTGAATTTTGGAATTAGTCCCTTTTCGAAATTTTATACCAATTTAGTCCTTCATCTTTAGAAATGCGTGGATTTAGTCCTTTTTACCAAATTTTATGAAGTTTATTTGATATTTTAAACGCATTTTGTGATAATATTTGAGTTAACATTAAAGTAAAAATATTTCAAACGGTGTAAATAATTCAAATATTATCATGAAATGCGCTTGAAATGTCAGATAAACTTAACAAAATTTGGTTAAAAGGACTAAATTCATGCATTTTTAAATATGAAGGACTAAATTGGTCAAAAGTTTTGATGAGGGACTAATTCCAAATTTTGCTGAAACTTGAGGGACCAAAAACATATTTAACCCATCTTATAAAAACAATACCACAATATTAGAAAGACACACAAAGTTGGGGCTCTTCACACAATCAACAATAATTTGTATTTGTCTATGCTTCTAACATCACTTGACAGAAAACAAAAAAAATGGGCTTAATTAAGCGAAAAAAAATAAGCAACACAAAGAAAGAAAAGTGACTGTATGTGGTGTTACAGAGCATAGCAAAGACTTAAAGTAGTGGTTGTATGCAAAAATGGTGCAGTGAAAAAGTGGCAAATCAGAAACTTGAAGCGGTGGTACATTAGTGTTATAAAATGAGATTATGAGCAGGAGTTCAGAAGAATAGGGAAGGTTATAACATCTTCAAACATATTTCTTGTTCTCAAAATAATCCAGAACACACACCACACACTACTACCAACACAAACCAAACTAATTTGGCTTGAAAAAAATGGAGAGACTGAAATTTGTGACTCTAAAGTGTCATTTTTTTTCTCTTTCTGAAGGAATATGAGTGTGATAGTCGTGAAAGGGAATTGAAGAGAATACAACTAAGGATCGAAAAGTAGCTGAGCATTGAAGAGTTTGTGAAAGGAAAAACAGTTTAAAACAAGAAAGGTATTTGAAAAGGAGGAAAAACTAAATTTTGACATAGAAAAAATAAATTTTAAACATAATTTTTTATTTTTAATAAAAAATATTAATTGTTTGTATTATTTAAACGCACAAAGAATTACTTTCAATTTCATTAATGATTACCATTAACCGTTTTTGATTATGTAACTACTCATTAATATTATTTAATTCATAATATTATATTAACATTTTTTATCTATGTTTTTTAGTACGAAACGTTATCTCATTATTATTATTGTATTTTTTTAGTTTTTAAATTCTTAAGGGTTATGTCAAATGAATGGTTTAGTGTATGATGATTTTATATTAAAAAATTAAAATATGATGATTGTTATAAATGAATATAAAAATAATTATTAGTGATTTTTTTATTGTTGGGTTATTATGTTCGCTATTATTCCAACAAACTGTAATGGTAAAAGATGACAAAAATTACTTTATCTTCTTTTCTTTTTTTTTATTTATCCCTCCTAAAAGACTACTAAAATTTGTTTGTTTTGCTCTGGAGCCTTTGTACTATGTTGTTTTGCTCTGGAGCCTTTCTTTAATCTTAAATTTAACTCTTATAAATAAAATAATAAATTTAAAAAGATAAATTATATTAGTAAATAGATGAGAAAATATTTAATAATCTCCATTACGCATGTTCAAAGTTCCATTTCATTCCATTCTTAATTGAAAGTGCACTTAAACCTAAGAGAAAAATTACATGTGGTTCAATCAATTTGATTTAGTTTGAATTTTAAAAAAATAAACCCAACCATACTTGTACCGTTTTTTTTGGATCAATTTTATAATTTTATTGTACAATATTCCTTTTATGATTATGTTTTATATTTATACAACGTGACAATGTTAAAGGATGACTCTTATGATATATCTATAATATTGTAAAAAATTCAAAATATAAATATTAGAATTAGTTTTTTTTTTTTTATCTTTTAGTAATTTTCTCCATCAATACTAACAATGTAAAGTTTGCACAGTCAAGATAACTCTTCTTTGGTCTCATTATTTAAAGATATTTGTACTCCTTTACCATAGATTTATAGTCATGAACCAAGATATTTGTACCATCACATATTTTTCTTACATAAACATGTCTTGTATACGAGTGCAATAATATGCAAAATGGTAATATTTAAATTATTAATTTTGGTTTGATTTGATTTGGTTTAATTTAGATCAGTTCGAAAATTTCAAACCCCAAATTTGTTTAAATCATTCCATTAAGAAACATTCAAATCAATAAAAATATTTCAAATTTAACTAGTTTTCATTTTCTTCAGATTGATTTTAGGTATTGATTTAAGTTAAATTCTAAACACCATAATGTGCACATACATGCATTAATGTGTTTCAGCTTTTTTGGTATCTTCTGATGAAGAAAATCAAATATCCATGTTGGTCGTGAGTGTAAAACTAATTAAGGATCTTTAGAATTTAGGATTCTCACACGATAAACATAATAGAGCACTAACCTTGATCTATGAGAGATCATGTGAATATGCGTTCTTCAATTTTTAAATTTTGTGTGCTCTTGAACTACCATTTCCCAATCTATCTCTTTGCCTTTCTTTCTCTTCACACACGTTCTTGATAGGTTACTGTGAAAAGAACCTTATGGCAAGAGACAAAACCCCAATCCCTTTTATAAACCAACGTCTATCAAGTTGGTTTTTATTTTATTTTTATCTTTATTTTATTTTATTATCACTTCCCATAATAATAACCAATAAATCTTAATTAATTCTAACATTCTTCCACTTGACTCATATGATGTCATAACATTATGTGATTTAATACATAAACATGTAAACATGATGCGCATTAAAAGACCTTGCATAAATTGGTTCCATCATTGTTCATACTTAAAGATACAGAAATAATAAGAGTCATGGCGGTCACACATCATTCAATCGACATGATCTCTTCCATGTATTACTATATCATCCCTTTCTCCTTAATATGACCTTAAAAACAAGAAGTCCATAATGGGTTCAAATATAATGTCATCTCATTTTACAAAGCAATAACATAACATAATTTGTTTTCTTCATCATAATTTGCATGCATAAACATAAAGAAGAAAACATAGATTTGAGAAATTTATACATTAGGGAGCTCAGAGTGTCACATAAACATTAAAAACATTAACACCCAACATTTAACATTCACTAGTAGACATAATGCCCATATTCTTTACATGACCAGCATACAATTTGGGCGGTAACCCTTTTGTTAAAGGGTTAGCAATCATAAGATCTGTGCTAATATGTTCTATTGACACTCTATGTTTCTGAACCTCTTCTTTAACGATAAAGTATTTCAACTCCATATGCTTAGCACCTTTGGAATACTTGTCGTTTTTAGAAAAGAAGATTGTTGCAGAATTATCACAATAAATTTTCAGCGGCTTGGAAATACTGTCGACTACTCCAAGTCCTAAAATAAAGTTTCGCAACCAATTAGCCTGAACTATGGCCTCAAAGCATGCCAGAAATTCAGTTTCCATGGTGGATGCAACAATGACAAATTGTTTCGCACTTTTCCATGAAATCGCTCCTCCAGCTAAAAGATACACATAACCAAATGTAGACTTTCTTGTATCCATACAGCCAGCAAAGTTTGAATCTGTATAACCTATCACCTCAAGGTGATCAGATTTTCTATAAGTAAGCATGTGATTCTTTGTTCCTTGTAGGTATCTTAAAACTTTCTTTGCAGCTTTCCAATGCTCCAGTCCTAGATTACTTAATATCTACCAAGCATACCAACTGCAAAGCTAATATCTGGCCTCGTACATGTTTGAGCATACATCAAACTCCCAACAACAGATGCATAAGGGATATTTTCCATTTGTTTTCGTTCCAAATCATTCTTTGGACATTGCATGAGACTAAACTTGTCTCCTTTCTGTATTGGAATGGGAGATGCTGAACATTTATTCATTCTGAATCTCTCTAAAACTTTATTAATATATGCATTCTGAGACAAACCTAACAGTCCTTGTGATCTATCACGGAATATTTCTATTCCCATCACATAGTATGCCTCACCCATATCTTTCATTTCAAAGTTATTAGAGAGAAACCTCTTAGTCTCCCTTAATAGACCAAGATCATTAGTCGCAAGCAAGATATCATCAACATACAGAATCAAAAATATAAACTTACTCACACTGACCTTTAGATATATACACCGATCAACGGTGTTTTCCTTAAATCCAAAGGACACAATAGTATCATTGAACTTAAGATACCATTGCCAAGAAGCTTGCTTAAGTCCATATATTGATCTCTTAAGTTTACACACCATGTGTTCCTTTCCTTCTTCAGTGAACCCCACCGGTTGGTCCATATAGACATCCTCTTCTAAATCCCCATTCAGAAAAGCAGTTTTAACATCCATTTGATGCAACTCAAGATCATAATGAGCTACTGATGCCATGATAATTCTAAAAGAATCTTTCGAAATAGGCGAAAATGTTTCCTTATAGTCAATGCCATCTTTCTGAGTAAAACCTTTGGCAACAAGACGGGCCTTGTAACGTTCAATATTGCCTTGAGAGTCACGCTTAGTCTTAAAGACCCATTTACACCCAACTCTCTTGCATCCTTCTAGCAATTCCATAAGGTCACATACGTCATTCTGTGCCATTGATTTAAGCTCATCTTTCATGGCATCTAACCATTTATAAGAATTATCACCATTAATGGCTTTTGAAAAAGAAATTGGACCATTATCAATACCTAAGTCATTTTCTGACTCTTGTAGATTAACCACATAGTCATTCGAAATAGCGAACTTTCTATCTCTGTGAGATCTTCTTAATACTATTTCTTGTGGTTGTTCTACTATTGGTTCATTGTTAACCTCGAGATCATTAATTTGTTGTTCTTCTTGATTGTTGTGAGTTTCTACAATATGTGGAACACCAACTCTTGATAAAGAAGTACTAGCTATAGGAACTTGTACTCTAACTTCCTTAATCTCTACATTTCGTGAAGCTTCACTCCCACTGGTTTCACCATTCTCAATGAACCGAGCATTTCCAGTTTCAACGATTGTAGTATTATGGGTAGGATAGTAAAACATATACTATTTTGATTTTTCTGGATAACCAATGAAAAATCCATTGATTGTTCTTTCATCCAGTTTCTTTTCTTGTGGATTGTATATTCTTACTTATACCTGACAACCCTAAACATACAGGTGTCTCAAACTGGGTTTCTTACTCGTCCATAACTCAAAAGGAGTCTTTTGCACAACTTTACTAGGAACCCTGTTCAACAAATACATGGCAGTCTTTAAAGCATATACTTCTCTTTATTGAAAGAATTTACATCAAATGGACCACATATATCGGTGTGTATGATTTCAAGAAACTGAGTGCTTCTCGTGGCTCCTTTCTTTGTGTGTTTTGTTTGTTTGCCTTTAATACAATCCATACACACATTCAGATCAGTAAAATCTAAATCCGGAAGGATTTCATTCTTTACTAATCTTTGCATTCTTTCTTTGAAAATATGTCCCAAACGTTTATGCCACAAGTAAGCAGATCGTTCATCCACTAAACTATGTTTAGTGCCAACATTGTGATGCAAAGTCATAAGAGTTTCAGCATATAAATTATCCAAATTCAATTTATATAGACCATCATAAAGTGTACCAAATCCAATCATAAAAGTACGCTTAAACAAACTGAAACAACCATTCCCAAACTTAAAAGAATATCCAGCAATATCAAACTTAGACAAAGAAATTAAATTCCTAGTGATACTAGGTACATAAAAAGTATCCATAAGGTTTAAGTGATATCCACTGTCGAGGATTAGACGATAAGTCCCGACCACTTCCACTGGAACTTTCTCTTTATTGCCCATGAAGACAAACTTCTCATTTGGGTTTATGGTTCAGGTTGTAAGAAATCCATGCATCACATTAGAAACATGAGTTGTACATCCAAAATCAATCCACCACGTACTATGGGGAACTTCGGTTAAGTTTGATTCAAAACATACGTAAGCATTATGCTCACCTTTCTTTTTGAACCAAGCTCTACGCTTTATGCAGTCCTTCTGGAAATGTCCAGACTTCCCACAGAAATGACATTTGTCATTTTTCTTCTGGATTTTGGTTGAGGACTCGTCAATCTTTAGTAGTCCTTTACCCTTTCCATGTTTCTTAGCAACTTTCTTTCCAACAGCTCCTTAATTCTTCACATATTGAATAGAGTGGCTTCTTAAGTTCTTCAATCGAGTCTCCTCCTAAACTAGCATATTGTGCAATTCATGCACATTTCACTTGTCTTTCATGGTGTTATAGTTCATCTGGAATGGACCATACTCAGACGATAATGAGTTCAGAATAAATTGCATGAGAAAACCTTCATCCACTGCCATTCCTAGAGACTTAAGTCTTGCTGCGATATTTGTCATCTCGATCACATGCTCATGCATGGTACATGAACCGTCAAACTTTGTTGTGGTCAACGTACTCATCAGTGTCCCAGCGAGAGATTTATCAGTAGTTTGGGAGCGCTCTTCCACAAATTTCATAAATTCTTTTGCGTCATCGATTTTGGGAAGAGCTGACTTTATATTGTTTGCTATGCTCATTCTCATAAACATTAAGCTAAGTCTGTTTGATCTTTCCCAAGCTTTGTAATGGGCTTTCTCTTCATTGCTATTGGCATCTGTGATAGCAGCCGACTTTTTAACTTGAAAAGCTAGATCAAGATCCAACACACCTAAGTGAAATTGGACTTGCTCACTCCAGTCAGGGAAATTCAACCCATTAAAGACTGGAACAAACGAAGCATGCGAGTGTAAAGATACCGGAACAGAGACTGCAATTAACATATGTCTAACATTAATGCTTTAAGTCATGAAACTAAACATAAAAAACAAATTCAGACATAAACAATCATTCTATGCATACTAATGTTCTCCTTTGGGAGATCCAATAATACACAAACATAAGCATAATGATGCTAATCATATTATAACATTATTGATAATTAAAATATGCATCAACTAGAATCACCTGCTACCTTTAGGTATATAAATAAAATTGGTAACGCATACAAAATTATCTACAATAATGTTCATTAATTATAAGAACAATTAATCAACCTTTGGGCGATCCTTAAATGTCTTATAATTAATCAATTTCAATTAACCCATAAATTTAATTGTTCATAATTTAGCATCCATACTATAGGTAATTAAAATAAAAACATTAATAATTTGAAATCACAAAAACTTTAAAATTTTGGCCACTTTAATGACTAACAAAATTTATCATACTTGATTTCAAATAAATAAATAAATATACATTTAATTGCTATAAAATTTATATAACATCTCATTAATTTTAATTTAACAATAATAAACATAAATATTATTACAAATTAAAATAAAATTATTAATTATTTATATAAATAAAATAATTAATATTAATTTTATTGGTGATGTAAACCAATAAAAACATTAAACTTTAATTTTAATAAACCACGTAATCACACGGTTCATGAAATTCGAAAACTTCCCATTTGCACATGTTCACAATAGTAGTTTTATGTCATTCACACACATTATGCCATATTACTTCATTCCAAATTAAAATAGAAAGCACTTTCACAGTGAAAAGTGAAAAGCATGAACCCAATTAGGCACGTTCAACCACGCACATAATTCCAATTAATGCTATTCCTACAATAGGCATGGTGGCATTCAACATTTGTAATTGAATTACGTAAAACGAAAAAAACTTTCCAGTTTCAAACAAATCACGCATGAACAGATTTCACCAAAACTAATTCATGCCATGGACGTGTTTTTTTATAAGACGTGGCTTGCAGACCAAAATATCAATTGTGAAAAGCAATTATACTTTTATATATATATATATATATATATATATATATATATATATATATAGCGAAAAACATCATAATGGACAAAAATAACTTAATTAGAGAATCATAAATTTTACAAAACGTATGCTTTGAAACTACTAAAAAAACTCATATTTTTTACAAATTTTTTTTTGAATTTTTTTTTGTAGGAAATATTTATAAATTTTGTTATGAAAAAAATATTTTCAGGAAATTGCTGTCAATTTTTTTGCAAAATATTTTGTATAAAACACTTTTTGCAACAAATTTTGTAAGAAATATTTGCCAATTTTATAATTTTGTAGGAAATAATTACCCACAAAGGAATTACCTGCCAATTAAAATTCTTAGAAAAAATAGCAGGATCTTTAGAAATAATTACCCACGAAGAAATTACTGCCAATTAAAATTTTTTTAACAAATTTGCAAGAAAATTCTCATGTAATATTAGAATTTGTAGTAGTGTGATACCACATGTAAAACTAATTAAGGATCTTTAGAATTTAGAATTCTCACACGATAAACATAATAGAGCACTAACATGATCCATCCATGAGAGATCCTGTGAATATACGTTCTTCAATTTTTAAATTTTGTGTGCTTTTGAACCACCGGTTCCCAATCTATCTTTTTGCCTTTCTTTCTCTTCACACACGTTCTTGATGGGTTACGGTGAAAAGAACCTTATGGCCAGAGACAGAACCCCAATCCCTTTTATAAACCAACGTCCATCAAGTTAATTTTTATTTTATCTTTATCTTTATTTTATTTTATTATCACTTTCCATAATAATAATAACTAATAAATCTTTAAATTTTATTAAATAACAATTGGGCAATCATAATATTTTAAATATTCATGTTGGACGTGAGTTCACATTCTAATAAAATGACAAATTAATCACTTGAAATAGCATTTCAAATTTAAAATAAATATGGAGGAATAATAAAGTGATCATGATAATGATTTATTAATAATTAAATGTAATTAGTCATCATACACACTAAGTTAAACACTATTTTATAAATTAAAAATTATTAGTATATAAGATAATCTCTATTACTAATAAAAAAATTATAATTAATTTTTGAATTAGAGTACATTATTAAAAGAATTAAATTTTAATTTAATAATTCAGTTTAACCTTATAATAATGTGTACTGAGGATGTTTATAGTTTTGTTTGGCCCCATTTTTAATTAAAAAATTCCTTTCCTGACAGAAAAATTACTTGTGGGTCAATTTCATTTAGTTTGAATTTAAAAGTAAAATATTGACCCAACCAAATCAAATTGTATATGGTTTTTCTTCAATCAGTTTGCAATTTTACTGTAACATTTTTTAGTAGGTATTATATTTATACATTGCACATTTTTAATGGTTAACCTTTATGATTTACGTCTTATAGGTTTAACAAATTTCGTGCACAAATATGTATAATATTGTAAAAAGTTCAAAACAAAAAAATATGAAAATTAGTTCTTTTATATCTTTTCTTTTAGTAATTTTCTCCATCAAGACCAACAATGTTATCTTCACACCACTTGTATAACTCTTTTGGTGGCTCATTCATGTGTTAAACATATTCTTACTCCTCTGAGACAAATTTATAGGCATGAATCAAGGAAGGAACATTAAATCCTTTTCTTGCATACACAATTTTTTTATGAGTGATGGTGTCTCATTCATATGTTAAACATATTCTTACTTCTCTAGGATAAATTTATAGGTATAAACCAAGGAAGGAACATTAATTTTTTTTTCCATACACATGTCTTGTATATTGAGTGAAATCAGACATAAGATGTAACTAATCTCGGTTGTGGTTCGATTTGGACCAAATAAAAAATTCAACCTCAAACTCATCTAAATCGTTTTGTTTTGGAAAAAAAAAAAAGATCCAAAAAAAACTCCAATTTTACTTGGTTATCTTTCTTTACGATGAATTTTTAGTTATTGTTTTGGATTGCTTATATTCTAAACATCTCTAATGTGCACACACAATCTTTAGTGTCAATTAAACTTATTTGTTGTTTATAATGATGCAAATCAAATATCCATTATGACAATGAATCGGTTTCCATGAGTATTGTTTGAACTTGTCCCCATTCTGATGGACAATTGTCGCATCGATTGGAAATAGGTATGACTATGAATAATACCTAATTTGTTTCATTTAGTATGTGGATGAGGATGTGTATATATATATATTTGGCATATCCTCGTTCCCATAGCCATCCCAATACTTATTATTATCGTTAACTTATCCCTATCTAAATTATTAAAATCCTCACAATTTATTAGGTAACCTGATATATATTATGCTACCTAATATATATGCATAAATTAAATCGTGTCTTAGTTTTGCATTTGATTAATCAAAACCCCATGAAAAACCTGAAGATTGAATTTGATCATGAAGATTTAGACGTATGTTGTGTTAATTGGAATACTTTGTATGTTTCTCTTACATGATTTGATCTTCAAATTATAGTTAGAAAGCTTTTCTTTAGAATGCATTCAAGCTTGTCTTAGTGATAGGATTTTTTTAATTAAAAAAAATGCTTTACTATATTAAAATTTTATTATTTGGGTTCAAATGAATGACTGTAAAGGGCATTTTAATTGGTTAAATAATTGCTCTAATATAATAGAATCACCTAGAACTAAGATTATTTATAGGGTTTCTCTTTCAATAGGTTAAAATGATTTTCGGTAGATTAAAATCTTTATAGCTATATAAATTTTTTTTACTCTTTTATTTTAATATGCTAAAATAGTGATTAATTGACCAATTTCATGAATAAGTAAAATTAACATATTTAAATGTAGTTTAACTGGATTAAAATAAACAATTTAAAATCATGCACTTCTCTTATTTAGAAATCATTTCACGTTGTATCATAACACAAGTCTTAAAAAGTTTGATAATTTCTCATATGTTTTATCGTAATATGGAATTATAATAAACAATCATTAACTACTCAAATGTGAATAGAAAAATAATTAACTATTAGTTCTTTCAACAAGAAGGAGACTTTCTTTACGACCTACTAATTGGGAATAACCACCATCTATGTTGACACCAAGCTTTTGAACCGTGTGGGTACTTAAATCAAACCAGGCTAGATCACCATTATGTGTTTGGAAGAGTACATTGCCTATATTCCTTGTTCCAATAGGGAACGCAATGTAAGGTATTGGTCCAAAAACAAAGAGTTTAGTCCATGTTCCTTTTTACCAACTTCAACCAAAATTGATATGTAAAAGATTGTTGTTTCTGCATAATTTGACATCAAAGCAATTGACTCATTTAACATAAATAATCGTCACCTCAGCAAAAGCATATCGAAATTATCATATATTTCCATGGGTACGTTTAAAGGTGGGGGGGTTATGATCCACACCTTATTGATAAAATTAAATGATACTAAATCTTGAATATAACTATCTCCATAACTCAACCATTGACACATTCCCTCTAAGTAAAATTTATTATTATCATCACGATTTGTAGGTATAAAATTATCCAATTCAAGGTTTGTCCAAGAGTTACTTCTTAGGCTATACATCTCCCACACACAATTTAGGAGGAAGGGATCATTTACGAACACATCATCATTAGATATAGCCTGGAATATTACGTACCTAATTGTCACTTTATAATCATCTCTAACACAATCATAACCAAATCTGTGATAGTTTATCCCAATATAAATATAATATGGTGCATTCTCAAATGGACTGGGAGGAATAACCTTGAATTCATTGATAGTTGGGTTCCATAAACACATAAGTTGTCGTCTATCTTTTACGTATAGGCACAGAATTCCATTGATACTAGAAGAACCTAAAATACCAATTCCCTCCTCTTGAATTTGACTAGGCCAGTATAATTTTTTCATATTTTGAAACCTCTCGCCAGAAATTGAAAATAAGGAGGAATTGTAATGATTCTGGTAAAGTGGAGAGAGATTCAATAGGAGACATGTATCATCATAGTACGATTGGTAATTACATATGAAGTTATTACGAAGGAGGTTCATGAAATGAGAATTTTCAAACAAGAGGGCCCATGATCTTCGTACACATCCAAATCTCTTCAAAGATTTCAAAGGTAGGTTAGAAAGAATAGAGAATACAAAATCATCTAGTATGTGATTCATAAGCTTTTGAATTACAAGTTTATTGTCTCTCTCTGGGTTATGCAACCAAATGTTAATAAGTTGCCAATCATCCTTGGTATTCTCATTCCATAGGTAAATGTGGTGAGAGATGTGTTGGCAATATTTGATAACGAGATTCTTGATAGTGGTCTCTTCCAAGTACTCCAACTATAAAAAATAAATGATTAAGCAAAAGAAATAATATAAAAATACAAATAAGTTACTTTGTGAACCTAATTATCTTTGAAGAAAAGAGTGATATTGGTTCCCCTTTATGGTTTTTGGGCATTGATGTCCTTGGTAACAATGAAAGAGGCACCTGGTTGAGATTCCCAGATATATTGATCATGATCATTATGCTTAAAGGTGACAATAACCTTGTTAGCAATCAAATATGTAAAGTAGAAACCAACTCCCAAATTATATGCCAAATCTGAAATAAGCACAACAAAATATTACAATTACACCTTCCTACCTGCTCTGGTCATGCCAATACCAGTGCCGATGATAGAAAGTGTTTTGTTAGCCTTGTGGAGAATCAATCTTATCAACCCATCATCTAAAATGTTCTTGTTTATATGGCTTTCAAATTCAATATTTAAATTAAAAAAAAAACCATTAATTATTTCTTAGCATTAATTAATTAATTTTTACTAAAGCGTTATCATGATCACTTGATATTTTTTATTTTCAAATGTTATTTAATTTTATTTTATGTTATTAATTCATCATTTAATTAGATTGTGAACTCAACAACACATGAATATTTGATTTTCATCATTATAAACTATCAAAAATGCTAAGGCACATTAAAACATGTGTGTGCACATTAGGGGTGTTTAGAATTTACCAGATCTAAAACAATAACTAAAAATCGATATAAAAAAAATAACTAATTAAACATTTAAGACATAGGTCAAACAAGTTATCCATTAATATTGTCACATTATAAAAATATAATACATGTTCATAAAAAAAATATATAAAAGTATTGCAAAACAGATCCAAATCAAACTTTTCTAGTTGAAATTGTTGGGTTAAATGTTTTTTTTTCTAAATTCAAACAAAATCAAATCGTAATTTTTTTATTAGGCTCATGCTAAATTGACTTATTAATTTAAAATTTAATTTTTTTATTAATATTAATTTTCTTAGGTGTACCTTAATTTTAAATTTAATATATTTTTCCTTAAATATTTATATAACTTATTTATATAACATTTATCAGCTTTAAATTTAAGATTAAAGAAATTATAAATCATACGTTAGATAGAAAATAAATTAAATAGGAAAGAGTAAATAACTTAACTTGAAAGTTATAAAAATTTAGAAAATAAAATAAAGTAATTTTTACTATCATTTACCATTATAGTTCTTTTGAAATAATATCATAAATGGACTCAATTCAATAAAAACAAAACTGTTCATAACCATCATATTTTAATCTATTAACAGAAAATAGAAAATATCATACACGTTAATTTAAAAAATATATATTTCTTGTCGTTAATTAATTAAATGAATGGTAGATCCACATTCGTGTCTATAACCACTTTTTTATTATTTTAATATTAATTAAAATATTAATAACATTTTTGGTGGTCATCATTTTTGGCGAATATTATTGAATCATAAATAGAGATAACATTTTGTAACATTTAGATAACATTTTCTAACATTTGTTCATGTCTACAATTACTTTTATATAATTATTGCATGATCATGTGAGATCGTTATGAATGAATGATTGTCTATTGATTTGATACATGATTTGATACATTTATTCATATGATTGATATTCATATGATTCATTACTCTTCATACATGTTGTATTTATAAATCAGACTCTTCTAATCAATAATAATACACAGATTACTTGCTCCCTAATCTAATCTCTCATTCTCTATTCTCTATTGTTTCCTTGTCTTCTCTATTATCTATTATTCTCTCTGTTATCTGCTTTATTTCATAACACGTTATCAGCACCATGCTCCAACCAATTGAGGACTAGTGGAAGATTTTTCTCTCTAACGATGGTGCTCTGCGTGTCTCAATCCAAGCTCTTTCTAATCCTTTCTCAATTTATAATTTTACCTTATATTCTTCCTCTTGTGATAAAAATTGGTTAACTTTATCAATTTTCATCCCCGTCTTATTATTTTTATTTTTGTTATGACGGTGATCATTATTTTATTTTGATGATGATTATTATTATTAATATTATTATTTTATGTGCTAGTTCTAAACACGCGAAACATTGCAAAATTTGGATTTGTGACCCTTGATATTACAAGGAAGAATTCCTTATATTGGATTTTAAATGTTGAAATATATTTAGATGCAATGGATATTGGGATACCATTAAATAAAGAAATAAAACATCTAAGCAACTAATTTGCTCATAACAAAAATATTGTGAGAAGAGATTTCACAAATATTGTGAATTTATTTTATGTCTATGTATGGCTGGCTGGACAAAGCAATAAAGCTTTTGATGAAAAATCATGAGATCCGCCTAATCTGCTCCATTCCCAGAAGTGAATGCAGCAATCAATATTATGAATTTATTTCATGCCTTTGTATGGCTGAACAAAGCAATGAGCTTTTGATAAAAAATCATGAAACCTGTCCAAATTGGTTCTGCTCCATTCCCAGAAGTGAATGCAGTAACATTTGATTTATATTTTCATGATCGATCATGATCTTGATTTTGGACATGGTTATAAAGAAAATTTCGAAGACACATTTTGTCACCAGAAGTGGCACGATAATGTGAAAAAAAAGGAAAAGGAAAATGTGAAAATATTGACAAAAAGATGAAGGTATATATTATCATTACGATGGTAAAAGCCATTTGAGTTGTACTTATTGTACATCAGAGCATCTTACAAATAATGAGAAGAACATAAAACACAATTTGCTTATGAAGATGGTGATTCTGATTATGGCCATATGGATGCTACTCATCTTGATATTGTTATTTTCTTTGCTAAAGCAAATAAAAGCATTGATCACCTAATTGATTATGAGAGTGTTGAAAAAAATCTCATATTGATATTTACGTTTATATGAAAAATGAATGTTTTGCACTAGTACTAAAAGATGTGTCTTATTAATTCTGCAACAACTTATATAATTCTCAAGAGTAATAAATTTTTCTCTTGTTTGATAATGTGAGACATCAATGTTAGTATTATTTATAGTACTACAAATATATTTGAAGACTCTAGAAGAGCTATTATACTTCTACCAAGAAGTTGAATAGAAACTTATTAAGTTTCAATGAATTTGTCTAAATGGATAGTAAATTGAGACAAAATGAAGTTAAAATTGACAAAACTTTTACTTATAACATAGCAATGAATGTTATGAATGACAATGAGGATCAATAAGCAATGATCATTGAAGATTGTCGGCAAAGAAAATATTAGCCAAAATGAAAATACGCAAAGAAGCATAATTATATTTGCTTGCTAAACTAAAGGTTTTTGGACATATAGTTTGCACACCTGAAGTTATGAAACCCGTTAGGTACATATGGATTTTTGCACAAAAATCAAATTAAGAATGATGAAATTGTTAGATACAAAGCACAATTGGTTGTTCAAGGTTGTTTACAAAACCTTGTATTGATTTGTGAAAAAACATATTCACTAGTATTGGATGAAACAACATTGCAATATTTGATTATCCTAGTTGCACAACAAGGTTTTCATTTACATCTAATGGATGATGTTACAACCTATTCGTACGGTTCTTTTGAGAATCATATTTATATGAAAATCCCTGAAGGATTTTATTTGCCTAACAAGACAAATTCTAAAGAGGGTTATTCAATAAAATTGAACATGCTCTTTTATTGATTAAAGAAATGAGGACGTGTATGGCATAACCGTCTTATTGAGTACTTATTAAAAGAAGGATATAGAAATGATCCTAATTGTTCTTGTATTTATATGAAAAGATCCAAAAATGAATTTGCCATAATTATTGTTTATGTAGATGACATAAACATCGTTGGAACTCCTAATGAGCTCACAAAGGCAATTGATTACTCAAAGAAATAATTTGAGATGAATGATCTTTGAAGGGCAAAGTCTTATTTGAAATTAGAAATTGAGTATTTAAATAAAGGTGTTTTTATACGTCAAGAGATTTATATAATTAAGGTGCTTAAAATGTTCTAAATGGACAAGTCATGTCCATTATGCACTCCAATAATTATGAGGTCGTTAGATGTTGATAAAGAATCTTCTTAGACCTCAAGAAAATGATGAAGATCTTCTTGGTCTAGAAGCACTATATCTTCATAGAAACACTAATGTATCTTGCTAATTATACTCGATCTAATATTGCATTTGCTGTAAATTTCTTAATCAAGATATAGTTCTTCAACTACAAGAAGAAAATGGTTTGGAGTAAAATATATACTTCGTTACTTTAAGGGTACTACGAATATGAGCTTATGTATATGCATGTTAATTTACATATTCTCACAATGTCACAATGGTTGATCGCAAACAAGATGTTTGTTCACATGTGGTAGTACAATGGTTTCATGAAGGTATATGAAACAAACCATAGTAGCAACATCGTCTAATCGTACAAAATTACGAGGAAAGTTGTGAATATGTTTGGTTAAGGTCTATAATTCAACATGTGCAAGAAACTTGTGACTATCACCGACAAAGATGGAATCAACAACCATATATGAAGATAATAGTGTATTGTTCAATTGAAATGATGATATAGATATCCAAAAATTCATTCATGTGAAAATATGGCAGGTATATTTATGAAGTTTTTGCCAAGAAGAACTTTTGAGCAAATGATTCACAAGTTCAGACTCCGTCACCTTAATGATGTAAGTTTACATGAGGGGGAGAAATAAAATATATGATGAACAATATTGTATTGAAGAATACAGAATGTTGTACTTTTTTTCCGTCACTAGGTTTTTTTATCCCAAAGGGTTTTTCCTAGTAAGGTTTCAATGAGGCACATTCTTTTATCAATGGACACTCAAGGGGGAGTGTTATGAATTAATGATTGTCCATTGATTTGATACATTTACTCATATGATTGATACTCATATGATTCATTACTCTTTATGTAAATATTTGTATTAAGTTGATTTGTTTCCTTTATGGATTACATGTTGTATCTATAAATAGGACTCTTCTGATCAATAATAATACACAGATGAGTTGCTCCCTAATCTCTCATTCCTTATTATCTATTGTTTCCTTCTCTTCTCTATTATCTATTATTTTCTCTATTATCCGCTTTATTTCATAACATAGATAACATTTTGTAACATTTTCAGCAATTCTCACCAAACAGCTCTAGTTAAAACTTACACAACAAAACTCAACAAACAAATTTAATACATTAGTCTCGCAAGCGAAACACAATAAGCTCACTCCCCTTAGACCCCAAAAATCATTTTGAAAACCATTGCTCTGATACCAAATGTAACATCCTGACCGGATATTACGGATTTAAATAAATAAAATAAAGAAATAAATAATAACTTCATTTATGGAAATATCATTTCCCAAAAACGCGAAAAATTTTAAAACTTTTTTTACCTTGGCAATAATCCAAAATCCATAATTATAAAACTCCATTATAATTATAAAGTCTAGTAATGTAAAAGATTACAATTTATTCAAAACATAGTAAAATGATCAAAACTCTCATAAATTATTTTCCCAGACCAGCCCCGCTCCGACTCTATGTCTCACCAGATCCACTACAACATCATTTGCTCTAGTGTATCGCATACACAATCATCGCCAAACACAAGCAGATAGGGTGAGCTAACAGAATAAAACATATATATAAGCATATACATACATCACAACCATACTAAAAGAAATCCATCCTTTGATTCAATAACACATGGCCACTACCATGCCAACCGTGTTCTACTTCTTCTAGGGAGTATCTCAAGATGTCTTGCTGTCACACCTATTAGCCATAACTGATAGAGCACATGCGGGAAACCATGCTACGGATCATACACCGTAACGCCAGGTGGAGTTTCCAATACGAATAACATTCGTAATGTCCCAAGACTACTAAACTCGTCAGCTTCATACTGAGGAGGGCAATCTACTGGACCTAATCCGTACATGCCACAATGTGCACACTTACACCGGCAACACTCGCCAACCCGAGCCACAACTCAAGGGTTCCTCGTGTTCGTCCGCCATCTTGAGCCATAACTCAAGAGATGTTATTCTGAGCCACAACTCAAGAAATACCACGTGCTTAACCCCTATCCTGAGCCACAACTCAAGGGATACGTTCTGAGCCACAACTCAAGGAGCACCAGCAAGCCAACCTTTAAGATATTCTAGAAGCCTTGTAGACCACGCACATCAAAGCGAGTAAACACATTTGCTTCACAGTATCGCCTGTCGCAACACTCTAGGCGCTAGGCGCATTAGGCTTCCAGGTCGCCTAGCGGGGGATGCGTACCGCCAGGCGCCAAGCGCCTCATCCCTCACTGCCCTGTGTCTATCACCTAGCGGAGCGCTCTTGCCACCAGGCGCCACGTGTGCAGGTTGCTCTCTAAATTGCAGCTACCGCCTGACGGTTCCAAACCTACCGTCAGGCGCTGCACCAGTACTGTATGATTTACTGGTTTGGCACATTCTTGACCAGGTTTCTCCACTTAGTTCTGTAATTTCTCACTTCCAGATTACTAAGATCTTTATATAATTGTTTAAATGGATATTTATATCCCTATACGATATCCCCCACCATTCACAACTTACCAACTATGATATCCTTCAATTTCTCTTAAGGATGCATCCCCCTGATACCACTCACGAAGATGGGCCGGGCCGACCTGACTACCTAACCGAGCTGTTCTGACCTGACAACCCAGACGGGCCAGGTCAGTCGGGAAATCTCAATGGGTTGGACCAGTCCGGTGATCCAGATAGGCCTGACCAGCTGACAACACATGTGGGCTGGTCATGCCCGTCAAGTTAGGCTTTTTGGGTTGCCGGGTTAGTTAGGCATGTTAGAGTTGTTGGGTTGGTTGAGCTGTACGAATCGTTGGGCCTACCCGACACGTTTAGGCCTACTGACCTATCTGGGTCATCAGGCCTGCCCGGTCCGTCTTGATCATCGGGCCCACCCAACTCGTTTGGCTCATTAAGTCGTTAGCCCGGGTCGTCGAGCCCACCTATGGAATGAGCCAAATTGACAACTCTACCAGAGATGTCTAGAGTGTGAGATTGAGTGAAATGAATTTCAAATTCCACCTATTTTAAGGGTATTTGAATTTCTACTAATTTAACTAATTGAAATACTTTAAAAAAATGCTTGCATTTTAAATGCTTTTTAATTTCTCTATCCAAACACAAAATTTCATCACAAAAAAATTTAAATTCTTAAAAAGAAATGAATTACTTCATTAAAATACTCTATCCAAACACACCATAAAGACTATAAGCTAGAGAGAATAAAAGTGCCAAATGAACATAGACCGATGCTAAAATGGTAAGTGGAGAGAAGGGTTGAAAAGAGTAAGGGTATAACAGGAAATAAAGTTTACAAACAAGGGAGGTATAGGCCCAAATCTATTTGTTCACAATTGTCTAGAAAAGATTTTGATTTATCTAACACTATGTTGATATTTATTTGCTTTTACAATTACCAATTTACATGTCTCATAATTTTTCATCATAATAAAATAAAATAAAAGAAGAAATATAAAACAAAAATTTAAACATCTCTAAGTGGAGCTACTCATATTAGTTGCGCTATCGTTGTAAAATGTAAAATGTGGATATCACTATATACTTCTGTTCAAATCTTATTTCGATAAAAGAATTTTTTAAAATCGTAAAGTAATTCATTATTTTTTATTTTATCTTTTTTATATTATTTCTCACTTAATCCAAGAAATTATTTTTTATCAATAAAAAATAAGTTCCTCATTCAAACATTTTTTTAGCAACTTTCATGTTAGCTTATACTCCTCTCATAAAAATATTACTTGAAAAAATTGATATATTTTTTCAAACACTTCAAAAACAACAAAATTAAAAATATAATGGTCCAGTTTTTAATTAAATTGAAAAAAATAAGAACTTTATCCATTACAATTTATTTATTTCAAATTTAAAATGAAAAACAAATTAACCAAACCAAAATGTTGACATGATTTATCAAATCAATTCCTGTCACGCGTGTTGGAGGAAAAAATCTTTTATTAATTAAAAACAAAAGAAAAGGACAGTATAAATTTTCTTTAAATTGAAGGATAAAATATTTTTATATCAAAGCATACAATTTTTGAAAAAAAGAAAATGCGTAAACCAAGAATAGGTATGACATTTATTATTATGGATATTAATCAATAATTAATACAATAATGTTAAATTTTATTAAATACTAAAACACAGGTATGAATATATAATACAGAACTACAAAATATGTTGAAAAAATTATAGCATTATTTTTATATTACTCACCACAAAAAAATATGGGTAAAAATGTCATTGTGCGATTAACTGGGTCCTATATAAGTGTTGGTAAGATACAGAAATCCCCTCTGGACTCGTGAAAGTGTTAGCAAAACCCTAGCCACTTCCTTCACTTGTCTTCTATCTCAGGTGAGAAATAACCTTATCGATTTATCGATTTATATCAACAACTCATCCTTTTTCTCTAATTAGTTAGTTTATGTATTTATCTCGTTTCGATTGATTCCCGTTTGCGTGATTTGAAATTTCTCTATGAATTGCTTTTCTTTAATTTGAGTTTGAAAATACGGTGAAGTGTATTGTTATCTGTTACTGCGTCTGCGACCTTGTTCCGGAATTATTGTCTTTTACGTGAGATGAAGTTTGTGGTGCATATTTTGTTCTTGATTTAGGTTTGATCGCGCATAGTTTTGACTGAGTTTATACTTTTTTTATTGTGACTTGTTTGGTAAATTAGCGTATACCTGAGTGATTTAGCACATGCTAAGTTGGATTTGTCCATTTATGTACTTTTCGTCATTTGTTATATTCCTTAATCTTCTCCGATGTTTGTCCTTCGGAAATCATTTACTGTTCAAAATTTTCAACTGTTTGGTGGATCTTAGGTTGAATTTAACATTCATTTAGCCCTCCTCCTACGAAAGAATCCGTTATAATTTCTGAAACAAAGCCTACATATATTTGGTTAAAAATTGTTATTTATATTAGTGCTGGAATAGGTTTTCTTTTTCTTTTCCTCTACTTTCGTAATGTTCATATTTATTCTTTACCTAATCTCAGGGAGAGTTGTGTCTTTTTGTGTGAATATGCGAAAATATTTTTGGCATTTCATGTAAGTTTGCGTGTATTCAATTTTTATTTTCTGTTAGGATTATGGTTTATCTGTCATACACACTCTGATTATATGTGATGCAATAAACCCAATTGTGTTCACTTTCACCTCAAGCCTTGTTTGTGTATGAGCAGGATGGAGTCTCAAGTGAAGCATGCTCTTGTTGTTAAAGTTATGGGTCGTACTGGATCCAGAGGGCAAGTGACCCAGGTTAGAGTGAAGTTTTTGGATGATCAGAATCGTCACATCATGAGGAATGTGAAAGGACCTGTGAGAGAAGGAGACATTCTCACCCTACTCGAATCTGAGAGGGAAGCAAGAAGATTGCGCTAGATGGTTTACATCAAAAAACAGTGATTTGATTTTTGTGGTAGTTAGTGGATGCCAAAGGTTATATCTTTTTGTTTTGGATCTGTTTCCATTCGAATTATGGTCTGAATTTTGTTGTTTTTTAATCTAAGTTTCAAGATTGAAGTATGATTATCTTAACATATGAAATATGTATTAGTATATGATTTGGCTTCCATTAGTAGCTAGCTATTCCTACTGCATCATTTTCTTCTGTTCAAAAGTTTAAAATCTCTTAGAAGTTTTAAAGGTTGTCGACTGCTTATCATTACAATCTTGAAAATGGTGGTCGCTATTGTTGTGAACTTGTGACTGTTATCTTAGGAGCACTTTGGATAGAAACACTTGATAAAACTTAGTTCGAAAATTATGACTTGGTTAGAGTAAGCTTTTCTCCAGAACTATGATTTTGGATTTTAACTTTTAAAGCATACAATTTTGGATTTTGGTCTGAAAAAAGGTGCATACTTGCCAGAATGTAGAGATCACCGGATGGTCAACTTTTAAAGAAGAATGTGGTATTGTTCTCAAATTCGTTGCCTTTTCCCTGCATTTATTAAAATCATTTGAAAATTGATTAATTGACAATTTTCTGGTTTCTGAAGATGCAGTCAATATAGGACGTTCTTGTCAATGGTCTTTATTTTAATTTCTGTTCTTAATACGTGTAGATTCTAATCTTGCAAGTCATTTTTAACATTAAATATTTGGCACACGAACTTATTTTCTGCAAAAAATATTTTAGCAGCTCTATTTTCTGGGGTTAACTCCTCTGTCTTGTCTGCTTTACAGTTTTTCTGCCTAGGTTGAGTATGTTGTTGAGCCAATTCATTAGTTATCCTGCTTTATCATGGTCATGAAACCGTAGTCACTAGAAGGCAATAGGCAATATTATGATGCAAAATTCACTGAACAAAGTAAATAACCGAAGAAAGTGATGTTTTGACCACGGAAAACGTTGACACATTTTTTTGACTACTTTTATTACCACATGACGTGTCATCTCACGTTTCATTTTAATTTGTTTTTTGAATTTAGTCTAACACTGTACATGGTGGCGGTTGAAGTGCAAAATTCATTTCGCCCGTGATGAAATTGCTTTCCACCCAGGAATCATGTTCGAAGCGCCAATCCTTTCTCGTGCCATTGTGGAGTTCTATTGTCGTGTCATTCTGTTACTCCGAACCACACAAACAAAATCCTTTGAAAATTTGTCATTGTGGAACCTTGAAAGCTCCCATTGAAGAACCCAACTCCATTCCTTGGAATCCATAATAGTGAACGAAGCTCCATCTCGTCTACTCTGAACATTACAACTTGGAAATATTTAAATGTATTATAAATCTTTTTACTAGGATCCGTAAGTTATAAATCATTTTTAATCAGCTCTTTGGCAAAATAATGGATAGAATTCCATTTAAGTAAACATAAGTTAAATTTTGAAAATTAAGTTGCACTTGGAACTAGTTTGTGATTTTTTTTTGTTTTAAGCAATTGTATCGTTTGTGATGATGTGGTTTTACGAATTTGCATACGAATGTATATGACGGTGTAGTACATGCATTCCTGAATATATTATAGAAGATGGTGTTGGAGAAGTTTACAGAGTCTCCACTCCAATTGTTATAGGAGTAACCGAGAAAGATGTGATTACAATTATGATGCAAAGCAAAGAAAAAAAAACAAATAAAAACCGAGAGGAATATAGAGGTTGTATACAACCACATAATATACTATATATGGTTTTATTATAGTGAAAGAATCGAACATAAAAAGATGTAAATGTGAATAAGAAAGAAATATTTTCTGGCATGACTAAAATCTTGTTTTGATTTCTTTGAGTAATTTATTTTTTGATTTCAACCCTCTGAATTGTAATTTGCACTATTTGTAGTTAAGTTAGGAACTGATATTTGGGTGTGATGTTTGTTATGTTATTTGAATACCATAGTGATGTTAAGTGTTTACTTGAGTTATGTATTTTTGAATTGAAAGGTTATATTTGAACCCTTCTCGTTATGCTACATTATTTTGTGATTCGAACCTTATATTTATGATGTGCAATATTTTTTTTTAAACTGTGTGGGACCACCGTTGTCCATATGGGAGATTTTTTTATGTTGTGATTTTAACCATTTGATATTTGATGTAGTTTATTTTTTGTGAAGTGAAGATGTGATTCGGGAATAATGAGTGATGCTAGTGAAAACGATGGTTGTACAACAAAGAGGAAGGTAAGTCTTAGGAAATTGTTTTGTATCTTCTTGAATATATTGATTCAATAATGGCTTTATGTGGTGTTTCTATGGTGGATGCAAATTTATTTAAGACATGCATGTCGGACGCAATATGTTGGTTATTTGAATAATAACTTATCACCAGAACAAATTATTTCTCTAAAAAGAACATCGTACAAAAGTATACGCGAATGAAGCATCAATCACACATACGGTAAAAAAGTTGTTCTATTCAAACTCCTTTTCTGAGTTATGGGAGGATGAGGTTGAAGAAATAGTTGAAAAGTGTTTTGAATTGTGTAATTATTTGAACCATTTTTATTTTACAAGGAGATTTATATGTTATATTATTTCCCTAAGTTATGACTGTTTTATTCATGAACAATGTAATTTAAGAACTACTTTTGAATTTGTAGTAAAGTTTATAGTACTTGATTTTATGTCTTGTAAGTGATATTGTCAGATTCAAAGTTTTTGATAGTAAAATTTCTGTGTGTACGCAATTGTTGTCAAACATCTTACCGTGCACCATTCCAATCTTTATTGCACTATCCAAATAGTGATAATATGGGTAACAACTTAATTTCTCTTGAGTTGCATGTTATGTGTAGTGTACATTACGAAAGTCAACGGTGGGTTACTAGTTAATCTGTCTTGAGTTCCATCTTAGTTTGAAATTGTGTATTCAGCTACACTTTCCAAATATGTTATTTTATTTTTGTCCAAAAAGTCGTTTATGGGTTACAACTTAATTGGTTTTGGGTTACAAGTTAAATTTAAAAATGGGTCAGGGAAGTTTCACCACAAATGCACAAATAGTTGGTTTAGAATAAATGGGATGAAGTGTGTTAATGGTGTGCACCGGCTGGGGTCCACCAATTTTGGGAGGAAATTGTTTATCCAACTGAACTTTTCAAATCTGTTATTTTATTTTTGTCCAAAAAGTCGTTGTTGGGTTACAACTTAAATGGTCTTGGATTACAAGTTAAATTTAAAAAGGAGTTAAGGAAGTGTTCCCACAAATGCACAAATAGTTGGTTTAGAACAAATGGGATGGGGTGTTATTGTTGTGTAAGGATGAGGTCCACCAAGTTTGGAAGGCAATTGTGTATCCAATTGCACTATCTAAATCTGAGTTTTTTTGTCGTGCGAAAAGTCACTTGTGAGTAACTAGTTAATTGGTATTGGCTTGCAAGTTAAATTTAAAAATGGGTCTAGGAAGTTTCAGCATAAATGCACAAATAATTGGTTTAAAATAAATTAGATGAGGTGTGTTATTGGTGTGCACTGGCTGTGGTGGACTGCTTATGGGAGAAAATCGTGTTTCAAGATGCATTTTTCAAATTTGTTATTCGATTTGTGTACAAAAAGTTGTTTGTGGGTTACAACTTAATTATTTCAGTATGGAACATAATTGTGTTTCCACTAAAGCATGTTTTCTCCAAAGGCAGTTACATACATACGTTAACAATCAATAATTTCCTTCTCCATTTCCAAAACACTATCATGGAATGAAAGACACAAAAAAAAACCACAATTGCTAATCCCATCATGCTCTGTGTCATTGTCACTGCCTTCAAAACTAAACAACTTTTCTAACTCCCAACCATTATCAAACAGTCCTCTATCTCTAGTTTTAGCTTCGTCACTACCATCATGAATCCTTTCGTTATTATCATCACTGTCTTAACTATCATGGTTGTGTTCACTTGGACCAACTTCAACCGACACCAAACCTTTAATAGATTTTTCTTTACCATAATCAACATTTATTTTTACATCAACTACGCCTTCAGTCCATCCATTACCACAACCCCAATCGTACCCATCACTATCTCTTAAAGAGTCTGCATCCGAATTAATCCAACTTTCAAGATCAACATCAGTATCTATCTCCCTTTCATCATCACCTTCATCTATATCATCCACCCCAATCTCAACTTCTGGATTACCAACACCTACACCCACATGCTCACCTCCATCTTCAGCTTCTGAATTTCCAATACCTGCACCCACATCCTCAGCTCCTACTTCAGCTTTTGAATTTCCCATACCTGCACACATCCTTAACTCCTACTTCTTTTTCCAAATTTCTAAATCCTTCACCCACATCCTCAACTACTACTTTTGGTTCCAAATTTCAAATACCTTCACCCACATCCTCAACTACAATTTGAGGATCAGACCTTCTTAAACTATCAACCACTTCACCTTCCTCCGATCCAATTGCAGTGTCTTGGTTCATTACATCTTCACGTGGAGCAGACCTTACATCTTCACGTGGAGCAGACCTTACTACAATCTCAATACCTACTACTTCAAATTTACTAACAACATGGATGCTTTCACCACTCTCTAAAGATCTCACAACATCTCCTTCATATTTCACTATGTTATCCTCTACTTGGGGTTCATCAACTCCATGCACAACAAACATGTGCACTTCGCTATAATGCCTTGCGCTATGAAGCATATTAAGTGCACCCCTGTCATCATCCAAGGGGTGCAACAAAATCTCAACACAATAACATAACCCCTTTATACTATGATATCCCATTTACCTAAGAGACCCTAATATTTCGAAATAACTCCATCGATCAGGATCGCATGACCAATGAGTAGTTTCCCCACCAACATACTTACACCACTCATTTTCGACAAAGTAACCATAGTGGTGGACCACAACCTCAAACCTATCATCAAACACTGGAAAGAAAAAAATAGAAAAAGCCTGCAAATTATAAACAATCTTTAAATGAGGAACAAAGACTCAATCTACAACCGACAAACCGACAAAAAACCATGAAACCCACCCCAAAAAGCGAAAACACAAACAATTTAAAATGGTGGGTCACGTAATTTACCAAACAAGACACCAATGAAAACAACAACTACAAATTAAAATAATCCACCGAATGCATAAACAAAACTAACAAAAAACCCTAATCATTAACACTAATCCCAAACAATAGGTAGCAAAAATTAAACCCTAAACCAAAAAATTATGCAAACCATACCTCCATGATGAACCGCTAAAACCCTCCACAAACAAATCTTCACAGATCAACCTCAATCTTTGATGGCAGCAATTGCTCTAAAATTCCCAATTCCACGAAGAAATCCCCAAATCTACAAAGAATCCCTAAACCCAATTCCACCAATTATAAACCCTAAACTCTCTAACTAAAATTAAAAGATCAGCACAATAAAATAACGGACACGTCATTGAACAGTGCTCCACGTCACATAAATGAACCACGTTGGACATTATTCCATTAAGTATTTAGACGGAGTTAAGGAAAATGATTTAATTGAATGAAATTAACGAAAGGTAGGACCAAATTGAAAACAATTTCAAAAGTATGACCAAAGTGAAAAAACTTGACCAAAATTAGGACCAAATGACTATTTAAGCCTTGATTGTAATGGACTATGACAAAACTCTTGTAAGGCCAATTTGGTCCCATGTCTGCTTTAGAGTTGCTAAAGACAACTTGCTTTGATATGTTTCATTTTGTTAATACATTTGCAAGTTGTTCATTTGATCCTACAAATTTTGTGCAAATTTATTTGGTCATCAATTTTTCTCAAATAAAGTGACAATCAATTTCAATATGTTTGGTCTTTTCATGGAACACAGGATTAGAAGCGATATGGAGAGCAACTTGATTATCACAATACATCTTCATTGGTTGAATGTTGCAAAAACCTATTTCTTGTAGAAATTGTTTAACCCATATAAGTTCACATGTTAGGGATGCCATTGCTCTATACTCTGCTTCAGCAGATGATCGTGCAATAACATTCTACTTTTTACTTTTCCACAAGACTATATTTCCTCCAAGAAAAACATAATATCCTGTGGTAGAATGTCTATCCATAGGAGAACCAACCCAATCAGCATCACAATATCCAAAAACTTGAGTATTCCCTTTATCCTCATAAAGTAGTCCTTGTCCGGGAGCTTTTTTAAGATACCTTAGAATACGAATGACAGCATTCCAATGATCGATAGACGAATTCTACATAAATTTACTCACAACACCAACTGCAAAGGATAAATTTGGTCTAGTAATAGTAAGATAAATAAGTTTTCCAACTAGTCTTTTGTACCTTTCTGGATCAGAGAAAGCTTATCCATGTTCTGTCATTAATTTCTAATTTGGATCCTTGGGACAATCCACTGGTTTACAGTTGATCATACCTATCTCTTTAAGGATGTCAAGAGCATATTTCTTTTGAGAAATTACAACTCCTTCCTTTGATTGGGCTACTTCTATGCCCAGAAAATATTTTAGATTTCCAAGATCCTTGGTTTAAAAATGATGGCATAAGTGTTCTTTTAACTAAGAGATTTTACCAGCATCATTATTTGTGATCACTATTAAGTACACACATTTTCCAGGAGAGGTAAGGGAATAGAAAACAGAGTGGTCTGCCTCACTGCGTTTCAACCCAAAGTTTTGAACAATGTGATTGAATTTCCCGAACCAAGCACGTGGAGATTGCTTGAGACCATAAAGAGAGCGACGTAACTTACAAACCAAACTAGACTCCCCATGAGCAATAAACCCAAGAGGTTGCTCCATGTAAACCTCCTCTTCAAGATCTCCATGCAGAAAAGCATTTTTAATGTCTAGTTGATGAATGAGCCAATGACAAATGGCTGTCATTGTAAGAAAGAGTCTGACGATAGTCATTTTGGCTACTAGTGAAAAAGTATCATTGTAATCAAGCCCATAGATTTGAGTGTATCCTTTGGCCACCAATTGTGCCTTAAGTCGATCAACTTTACCGTTGGGTCCAACTTTAATGGCATAGACCCATCGACAACCTACTGTCTTTTTCCCAGAAGGAAGAGGAATTAACTCCCATGTTTTGTTGTGGTCAAGAGCCTGTATTTCAGAAATCATGGTTTGTCGCCACCCAGGATGATCAAGTGCTTCTTTCAGAGTTTTAGGAATAGTAATGGAAGAGACAGAAGAAATAAAAGAGAAATAGGAAGGATATACCCTGTGATAACTAAGAAAAATGTAAATAGGATCAGGAGTCGTGGTACCAGGTGATGATGAAGAATGACCTTCAAAAGAGGACTCACCTTGGAGTATTGGTCTAGCCATTTGGTTCCTGCGTTGATAAGTAATAATAAGTGGTGACAACAGCTCAGTAATATCGAGTACAATATTTTGGACTATCGGAGCTGGAGACTCAATGAAGGGAAGAGGTAGAACATGTTGGACAGAATTTGAATCATAAGTAGCAACAGGGAAGAAAGTAGATTGCTAAAAAAAGGTGACATGGGCAGTCATGCAGTACTTCTTGGTTTCAGGAGAGTAACATTGATATCCTTTTTGTAGACAAGAATAGCCCAAGAAGACACATTTGATAGATCTTGCTGAGAGTTTGTCTAGACCTAAAGACATGTCATGGACAAAACATACACAACCAAAAACACGTGGAATAATATGAAAGAGAGGCTCTTTTGGAAATAGAATGGAATAAGGAACTTTATTTTTAAGAGAAGAAGAAGGCATCATGTTAATGAGATAACATGCGGTTAGGATAACATCACCTCAATAATGAATCGACATATTTGCACCAAGCAATAAGGTACGAGTAGTTTCAACTAGATGTCTATTCTTCCTTTAAGCTATACCATTTTGTTGAGGTGTACGAGGGTAGGTAGACTGATGCAAAATGCCATGTGAGCTTAAAAGCTTAGATAATTCAAATGAAAAATATTCTTTAGCATTATCACTTCTTAAAATTTTGATTATTTTTCCAAATTGATTTTGAATTTCATTTAAAAAGGATATAAAAATTGACAAAAGTTCAAAACGATCCTTCATTAAATAAACCCAGGTACATCTAGAAAACTCATCAATAAAAGTAACAAAATATCTGAAGCTAGAAGATGACACTCGGCTTGGCCCCCAAATGTCAGAATGGATAATAGAAAAAACAGAATCACATCTAAATTCAGAATGTTTAAGAAAAGAAGACCTCACATATTTCCCTAATTGACATGATTCACATTCCAAAGTTTGGAAATTATTAAGCTCAGGAACCATCTTCTTTAGTTTTGTCAAATGAGGATGTCCTAAGCGGTCATGTAGCAATTTAGGAGATGAAGCAACACAAGATATAGATGGGCTAGAACCAAGGTAATAAAGGCCTCTAGATTCATGTCATTCGCTTATCATCCGACTCGTACCACATTCTTGTATGACAAAAGAGTTGGCATCAAAAGGTTACTGAACAATTTAATGATTTTGTTAATTGACTTAAAGAGATGAGACTAAAGGGACACTCAGGAATAAAAAGAAAAAAATTTAAGTTCAAAGAAGGAGAAAGAGAAACTTGACCAATTCCTTGGGAAGCTATTTTGGATCCATTAGCAAGGGTTATGAAATGAGATGTTTTAGGAAAGGAGAGAGAGGAGAACAAAGAGATATTACCAGAAATATGATCAGATGCACCTGAGTCAATAATCCATGGGTTTTGACTCTCCGTAGATTGTGAAATGTAGGCTGTTGACAAACTAGGAGTTGTAGATGATTGAGCTAGGTTATTGGATTTCAACTTTAAATATTCTTGATATTCTTCTTCAGAGAATTTTGTCTCAGAACTTTTAGCTTTGCAAATATTGTTTGTCTTTCCAGGAAAGCCATGTAATGAGTAACAATTCTCTTGAGTGTGACCCATCCTTTTACAATATGTGCATTGGGGACGCCCTTTAGCACCACGCCCTCCTCTAGCACCACGACTTCCTTTACCACAGAATGAAATCATAGCAGAAGACTCAACATTCTTTTGGGCATTTCTATGCTTAAGGGAAGGAACACGAAGGAGTCGTGTTATCAAGTTCTCCATAGAAGGGACTTCTTGACTAGTTAGAATTTGATCCCTAATATGATCAAATTTCGGATTCATTGTTCGAAGAATCATAACCATGTAAAACTTATCCAAGTTTCCTTTTATTTCTTCTAATGAGTCCACTTCTAAGAACACCTTTAATTCCTCAATAGAAGGTGGTCTGGAGACGATCCGACAACTAGACGGCGGCGCGTGAGACCCACGTGCCTACAGAAGCAGCAACGTTGAACGGCGCGTGTAGCAAAGAACGGAGGTGCGACCATCGGGGTTGGATTACGCTCCTCGAGGCGACTCAAACCCATGTGTTGGATGGCAGAAATCCGGCGGCAAACAGCGACGGACGGTGACCGATGGTGGACAGAAGACCAGTGACAATTCCTTTGACAGAGACAGACAGAGCATGATCGACCCGCTTTGATACCAACTTGAGATTAAAGAGAAGAAGATTTTAGAGTGAATTTGATAGTGTGTATTCTCTCCTCTTAGGTTTCAATATTTATAGTACATGAGATACAATGGATGAGAGGAAAGAAGAGAACTCTAGAAGATGCTCCTAGGAACTAGATCTAAAGCATGCTCCTAGGCACTAGGTCCAACACACAGTTCAATGAATTTCTTCTAAGACTATTTATTCTAACAATTACATTGCAAAATTCTTCAAAGAATACCTCTAGGGACTAATGCAATTGCATGCTAAGCTACTGAATTTTTCCTTCAAACTATATTCTAGGCATGACTTGACCCGCTTGATGATTGGAAGTGAAGGAACACTTGGTCTTATAACAAAAGTAAGTAACCCTGCGACTTCACAAAATTCCTCAACATTCAATGGTACATCGATTAACTTGATCCTTTTATCAAATTTGATATGGTCCATTAAACTTTGTTATTGTGATGAACATACTAAATTGCATATTACATTCTCTTTTTAATGTTGGTTTTCATCCTTGATGTGTCAATGCAAGCTGTGTGTTCTAAATTTTAAATTAGGATAGTAATGTCCAACCTTAATGTTTGAATTTATAGGAATAGGTTAGTCGTTTCATATTCTTCTTATTGATGTAACTTCAAATTGTTGCTTGGCATATAATATTGTTTCGGGCACAGGGACTAGATGTCTACTTAAACATTTGACTTGCTTGTTTCTTCTCTCCTCCAAGTTTTTTGGTGTCTCCTCCTCCCGTTCGATAATATAGACGATCAGAATACCTGTCAATTAGGCTTTGATGCTTAAGTCAGTGACAATTCATTCGATTTTAGCAATTAATATTGTGATAAATACGAAGTAAAAGTCCTTACCAACTTACCTTTAAGTCCTATTTATAGTTTCTTAAACTTGATTACTGACTTATTTACCTTAATTATATGGATCTATATGATTATTGGCGTTACTGCCCGACCGACATGGTCATACAGTTGCACATTACTCGACCACGACTTTGCGGCCTAATCATCGAACGAGAATGGCAAGTCATGGTCAGTGTTTTCAAGCTTGACATTGTACAATTACGCTTGTTCGGGAAGTGGATGGTTTACTTTCAAGGAGAATAAAAGCATCTAAGAAGGATCTCAATGTGATTTGTAGTTTGTTATTGACAAAGCAAATGTGTCCATAGGCCTGCTTGATCGGGTCCTACGGCCTGGGGCTGATCGGTTGTTGACCCGTTAATATCACTCGGAGAAATTGCCATACCAATTAGCCACAACTTCAAGCCCCAACCGTTGGATCACAAGACAACTGACGATGGAGTGTGGTGTTGGAGTGTGATGTTTATGGCTTTTGCGCCGATTGGCGTTGTACAATTTTCTTTTTGCGTCAATTGGCTCTTGTGGGGAATCGACCCCATGGTATAAATATATTTTTTAAATATATTTTTTAAATATATTAAAATATCATAGATCAAAATTCATAGCATTTCAAATTACATTCTTCCAATGTATGAGAAAATTCAAAATTTTCTTGGAAGATTTGATAATGTTAGGATCCAATTACAAGGCTTGAGATTTTACTCCCACATATAAAGTATGTGGTTCCAATATAAGGCTCTTATAACCTTGTGTTCTTCCACCATAATTGGCTTACTGTAAAATATCAAAGGCAAAACAAATCCTATAGCATGTTAAATTTAATAGTTATGACTTAGAATGAAAGAGAAAAGGTCGAAAGTTGTATATGGAATAAGCTAATTACAGTATTCACATCAACAATAATGTAGTGCCCTTTAAATTGGATGCTCTACACTTTCATAAATGTAATACCTAACTTGGTGGTATCATATTCCACTTGTTCCAAGTCTTTTGAATGAGGAGAGTTCCAATTGTTCTAGACTTCCAATTGCATTTATGTTTTTTGTAGGACCTCTTTTCTTCTTCGTGGGGTGGTAATATAACTCCCGCATGATGTATGTGTTCCTTTATCTCACCTTAGTGATTTAATTTCAAGGTCTAAAAAGGAGTTGGATGCATCACCATTAGTTTGGTAAGTTTGATCATGATCAGGATTATTTGATTTTGGATATTGGACTTAGATTCTATTGGTCATAATTCACGTTACCTCATGAGGGTGGATGATCAAACAAACTAATGATCAATGCGTGTATGTATTGTGTCCCTTGCCAGCATAGTAATTGCTTATGTTGGTGATGGTAATTTCCACACTTAACCAATTTATGGTTCATGTTGCCTTGTCATTGGAAGGTATTATCATTAACTTGTTGACTCTAGCTACAGATCGATGTAGCTTGGAAGGGTTTGAGATGAGCACTCCTTTGACCAAGTTTGTTGATCGATTGGTAGGGGCTCCGTTGGAGCCAACCCTTAACCAATCGATGTAGCTTGGTATGGGTTATTGACGAACGCTTAGTTAAGCAGTCGACAAGTTGAGGCCGAAAAAGGCTGAGAGGTCAAGGCTGAGAGCTTGAGGACAAACATAGCAAAGAGATCGAGGCTAAGAGGTTGAGGCCGAATGGTCGAGAGGCCAAATGGTTGAGGTCGAATGGTCGAGTAGCCGATATCGAATGGCCGAGCTTAATTTCAAGGCCGATGTCGAGTGGCCAATGCCAAATGTTCGAGAGGCCGAATGGCGGAGGCCAAACGACCAAGATGTCAAGATTGAAAAGTCGACAAAGAAATCAAGGCCAAAAGGTTGAGGTCGAATGGTTGAGGTTGAATGGTCAATCTGTCAAGACTAAAAAGTCGACAAATATCGAGGCCAAGAGGTTGAGGTCGAATGGCTAATGCTGAATGGTTGATGCCGAATGGACAATGCCGAGTGGCCAATGTCGAATGGTCGAGCTTAATTGCATAGCTGAGTGGCCAAGTGGCCGAATGGTTGAGGTCGAATGGCCGATGCCGAACGACCGAGCTGTCAAGATTGAAAAGTCAATAGAGAAATCGAGGGCAAGAGGTTAGGGCTGAATGGCCAAGCCAAATGGATGAGGCTAAACGATGTTAAACTGTAAAAACTGAAAAGTCGACAGAGAAGTTGAGGTCGAACGACCGAGAGACCGAATGGTTGAGGCTGAATGGCCGAGTTGTTAAGACTGAAAAGTCAACAAAAATCGAGGCCAAGAGGTTGAGGTCGAATCGCCAAGAGGTCGAATGAGACTGATAGGTTGAATTTCAAGTTCCTTGTGGTTACAATAAGAGTAATAGAAATGCTCGCTCGGCCCAACGGTGGGAAAATGTTTCGAGTGTGTGCTGGTTGAGTCTCTAAAGCTCCAAGCTAGCTAGTCCTGCGACGTTCCTTTCTCTTGTTTGTTTGGTCTCCAAGGTCTCTCATTCGTCCAAAGCTGCTTGGATGGTTGGTACCTAAAGAAGGTACTTCAATGCTAAAGTCAGTAGATGACTGATTGTTAAGACTTTGACAAGTGTACTAAGTCGTGCAAGTAGTAACCGGTAAGACCGGGATATTGTTTCCCAAGAGACTCGTGTATACTAAATAATTGTGTAATTAGTGACTAATTTAAACTAAAGAATAAATCCATAATTTGGGTTTTGTGTGCAAAAAAGTAAATATTTCATAAACAAGTAAAAGGTGAACTTGAATATTTTTGGAAACTCTAGAAGATGGAAAAGACTAGAAATGCAATGGATTGATATTGTTGGGGTTAGACTTCACCTACTTCACTCTCATGTATATAAAACAATAAAACTCTTCTTCATTAAATTACTAATGTCAACCCACAAGTCCATTCAAACCTTAATCCCTTAGTTTAATGAACCTAGGTTTCCTTATTAAGAGTCAATTCCTTGAATCCCTAAATAAGCAAACCCGCTTTACAAACTAGGGTTTAAGACAACTAATGGGTCAAGTTTCATTCCTAGATACAAGTTCCATTAGGTATCTTGTTCCAATTCTAGGTTTCAAGAGAAATTTTCCAATACCTAATGACGCAAATATCATGCAATGAATGGTTAAAACAAAGCAAGCTTTAAGTAAATAAACAAGGATACTAGAAATTAATGGAAGAAGCATATATATATATATATATATATATATATATATATATATATATACAAAACATACACATATATATAAAAATTCAGTGGCTACATCTAACCCCAACAAAAATGGGTTTAGCTCTCCATTGTCATGGAGAGCCCAAACTTACAAAATGGAAGTGGAAGAGGGAAGAGATACAAAGAAGAAGGGATAGTTTCCACTAGTCCTAGTAGACCTCCAAGTGCTCCAAAACATGTTGCTCGAGCTCCAAACTGTCCAAGATGGGGTTCCCCTTGCGAAAACACAAGAAAAAGGGCCAACTTGCCACATTAGCAAAACTGGCGCCTGGCGAAAGCCTCTCACCGCCAGGCGCGAGCCACCAAAATAGTGTTGAAAACCATCGTCTTCGCCCGATGGTGTCCAGGTGCCACCAGGCTGTGAGCAATTGGAAGCCTGGCTGACGCCTGGCGCTTGCATTGTGTCGCCAGGCACTTCCTGTTGACATTTTTTATCTTCTCTTTGCTATTTCGGGTCACTCATTTGTATGGGATTTTGGAACAAAGCTTCCAATCTATAAATAGACACAAAAATGGGGATTAGTGGTATATTTAGATCAATGTAACCCAAAATGTATTTATTTACAAAAGTAAGGTAAAATTGAGGATTAAGTAGGTTAAAAGCTTTGGAAGAGATGATTTTGCTAATAAAATGTAGCTTGGATAATGGTAAAAATTAACATTATCACTGATCAGAAGGGTATTAAGTGTTATAATGCATTTGTGTAAAACCATACCTTACACCTTTATTTATAGTTGGTGTTATGAGCTTTTACCTTTTTTTGGCCTAATCATGGCCCAATCATATCTGAATTAACATTAGTTGATTAATTCATTATTAATCCAATTTTTATTCTACAACCGATTAGCTAGGATGATCAGCTAAGGATGATCGGCCAAGGATAATCGGCATAGAAGATCAGACACGACCTGGATTATGTATTTTATATATATATATATATATATATATATATATATATATATATATATATATATATTATATTTTACATGTTTCAATAAAAGGTCCCCGAATATACCAATAGTAGTTGGCAAGTGGTGTTTTCACATCGTAAAAAACTTAAAGTTTTAAATATATTTTTAACTATTGTGGAAAATTCATGTCGAACTTTTTTAAGTTGTGGATGTCTTACTTTTAACAAGATTTACACGAATATAGTACTCGTATTTTCTACTTAATATATACTCAGAATGATGTATGTGACACAAATCAACTCTTCAAAATCATGTCATATAATCAAGATAACGTAAGAGTTACTAAGATTTATTTAAATTTCAATGGTCTTCATTTTTAAGAATTTGCTTGCTGATATTTTCATTGATATTTTTCAGTATCATGACATACGATAGTAATGCATTGTTTAAAGTTGAATTGTTCTGGTTTGTACAAGTTGAAAATTTTGGATTTGTATTACTATGCACAAATGATGAGCAATTTTAAGATTAACAACTAGAACCGTAAAAATGGTTCCGACTGATTTATTTGGGTAAGTTTATCTTGTATATAGTAAGATGAGGATAAAGTGTTTGAGAAAATGATTCTGTCACAATGTCACCAATTGATACTCATCTTCCTTGCACTCTGGTATTCATGTTTTATAACTAAGGGTTAAATATGTTTTTGGTCCCTCAAGTTTTAGTGAATTTTAGAATTAGTCCCTCATCAAAACTTTATACCAATTTAGTCCTTCATCTTTCAAAATGTGTGAATTTAGTCTTTTTAACCAAATTTTGTTAAGTTTATCTAATGTTTCAAGCGCATTTCATGATAGTATTTAAGTTAACATTGAAGCAAAAATGTGTCAAACAGTGTAAATAATTTAAATACTATCATGAAATGCATTTGAAACGTCAGATAAACTTAACAAAATTTGGTTAAAAGGACTAAATTCACGTATTTTGAAAGAAGACTAAATTGGTCAAAAATTTTGATGAGGGACTAATTGCAAATTTCACTGAAACTTAAAGGACAAAAACATATTTAACCCTATAACTAATAATATAACACCTTTTTTCGGCATATGATTTTCATTCCAATGGGGACACATGATCCTTCCACTTTTCCAATAGGGTCCATACGTCACAAGGAGTAGAGGCACCTACTTGGTCCTTCCCCCTCTTCTCTTTTGTTTTTCAGAAAAGGTGTGGTGCATGCAAGTGAAATAGTAGAACACTATTTTTATTGCGACTCAGAAAATGGCCCACTGACCAATGGAATGGGTGAGTCGTAACAAAGGAAGAAGGGACATTGATAACAATGAAAAAGAACATGACAAAACAAAATTTGAGGAGGTTGGCTTTAAAAGTTAAAAATTCTCTTCAGACTTATTCTCCTGTTACAAAATTTTATCTGAAAAATATATATCCGTATAGTTTGTAGGTAATAATAGAGGATTATTGATTTGGATGAATCATAACAGGGTACGCATTATCTATCCACGATAAAATGAGCAAATCATTGATTAGGAGTATAACTCATGTCACTTAATTACTGATTCTGAAATAACACCCAAAAAATTCAACAAAGAAATTTTTCAACTGAACAATGATTTTATAAGAAAAGTTCTGATGGGAAGAAAACTTAAGCTTATCTTAGAGAAAATTATTGTTCGAAACGTATCTAAATCATAACAATGGTCAAATATGAGGATAATTTCTTTCTCTGACGGTATTTAACAAAAAAAACAAAATTGATATAACTGTCTTGTTCCTTGTCTATTACTCGTAAAGTTAACAATCATGGTTGGGTTCCTAATGGAGACGCATTTCATGGCTTAAAATGGATAATTTAAGTATATAATAACGTGAAGGACAAATAAACCCCTTATGTAGAGCAACTAGTATTTCTACCGTGCAACGGGATATTGAATTTTAAAATTAAAAATTATAGTATATTTATTAAATTAATTTAAAATTATAAAAGTATAATTAAATTTAATATTAATTTTATTTTATAAAATTTAATAATAATATTTTAATCGATTTTATGATAAAAATGTATTTAAGTTATTTATATATATTTTTAATAATATATTATATATAACTATTTTAAATAATATATTAAGATTTAGTTAATTAAAATTAAGAAATCAAATTTAATTTTAAATGAAATATTGAGTAAAAATGTAGTAAAATATAATAGTTAATTCTCTAATAATAAAAATGATGGACGATATAGAAATTGTTGAGTAGACTTAATAAAGATACAAACGTTAGACGATACAAAAATTGTGAAGAGCAAACGATATAAAGTTACAAATGATAGATCGTGCATATAAATGTAATGTTTAATTAGTTAAATAGTACTCACTCTCTTCAGATGTATCAGTTTGGTACCCGCTTTTAAAAATGTGTCAATCGAGTCTCAACTTTTGAAAAAATGTCTCAATTAGGTTTCTTTCACTCTTGTAAGTATTTTAAATATCGATATCGTTAATAGCGTTAATACTTTTTTTCTCAAAGGGACCTAATTGAGAAATCTTTTCCAAAGTTGGGACCCAATTGACACATTTTTAAAAGCAGATATCAAACTAACATATCCGAACAAAAGTGAGTATTATCCGACTAATTACACCTAAATATAAATAGTAGATTCTTTAAAGATACAAATGTTAGACTCAAAACAAAATACAAATAGTAAACAACCAAAACTTACAAAATGTAGACTATGTAGACAAATATAAATAGTACACTATGCAAAAATACAAAGGTTAGACGTCTGGTAAACTCCTTTATTGGAGTCCTTTTTTCACAATTTTTTTAGATTTTGAATTTCAAATTTTAACATTGCTCCCATATTTTATATCTTTTAAAATTTAGAATTTAAATTCAAACTTTATTATTATATATTTTGAATTTCAAATTTGACAATATATATCCTAATTTAGAAAAAAAAATATTGAAATCGAGATCATTAGTGATTTTGATATCTTTAAAAATTTTAAGAATGTATAATTTTAACTTGTAATGATATACCAATGTCTATGTTATAAAAATTATTTTTTAAATTATTGTTTAAGTTTGTGTAAAATGTCAAAAATATGTGAAAATTATTTAAAAATATTTAAAAATTCACATTTAAATTTTACAATTATTTATTTATTATTCTACACCATATTTTAGTTATTTTTACTATTGTTATTATTATATTAGGACTAATATGTTAATATATTATTATATTATTAAGAAACACGGAGCTTTTGTTCCTAAACTGTTTATTTTTTATATCATATTTTTAACTTTTATTATTTTTAATTGTGAATATTAATGTATTTCCATTAAATTTTTTCAATTTATCATTTTCTAGATGTTGATAATATATTAAATACGAACATTTCTTATAAGTTAAAAATATTTTAAAGTTGTTTAGAGACATTATAAGAATCTATTAAAAAAACCTACACTATTTTACATTTTTTCTTTTAAATGTCAAAATTCAAATTTTATTGATATATTTTTAGTTTAATTAGTCAAATAGTACCCACTTTCATTTGAAAATTTCAATTTGATAATTGCTTTTAGAGAAAATGTTAGTGTATATATTTCGAATTCCAATTTTCACAATATATGAATCTTAATCTTGCAATAATATTGAAATTGAAATAGTTAATTATTTCCATATCTTTAAAAGTTTAAAAAATTTATAATTTTTATTTTTTACCTTATATTTTAATTATATTAATATTATTATATTTTATATTTACATTATTACATATTATTATATTTTATAATATATTATTATATCATTATGGGTCATCAAATTTTTTGAATATTTGAATTTATATATTTTTATCAGAAATATTAAAGTATTTATTACAAAAATTAACTTTTTGTATATATTTTTCATTTTAAATGTTAAATTTAATTTTTTTTATCACATTCTATTTCTTTTACTGTCCGTTACGATTTCAAATTTGAATCCAAAATTTATTAATATTATTATATGTATTATGATTAATTTTTCACAACTTAAAAACGATATTATTTTCAATGAATTAATTTTGAAATTTATTCTAAAAACACACGGAAGGAATATATTACCTAATATTAGCTACTGCTTGATGTTTACAAAAATCAACTATAAGAAAAGTTCAGTTTCAAAGGACATTAAATGAAAAAAATTGTTTCCAATGTAAATTCAATGTGATGTAATATTATATAAAAATATAAAATGATAATATTACATTAATC
>Ga0214542_1001640_pt1 | contig 46033 bp, 31 predicted proteins | sample CNSS1metaG_FD_160096 | JGI IMG/M metagenome (GOLD analysis project Ga0214542, IMG submission 160096) | Root nodule microbial communities from cowpea collected in UCLA plant growth center, Los Angeles, California, USA - CNSS1 | ecosystem: Host-associated > Plants > Roots > Nodule | place: USA... | reverse complement strand
AAATTTATACCTTGTTGCTTATTTAATTAAAGTGGTATAAGTTTTGTTATGTCTTGCATTGTGATAACTGTGACTTTTGAATATAAATTTTATTTTTTTCTAAATAGGTGAGATGTGATAAATTTATATTAGAAAAATTATGATAAAGAGTAAAAAAATTAATTCTTTTTTAAAAAAAGAGGTTTGTGATAAAGATGAAAAAACTGCATATATGTTAACTAAACTTTTCATGAGAACCAAGAATTTAAGATAATGAAAATCAAATCTCTAAAGTTCCTAGAGTTATATATAATGAATTTAAAAATTCATTAGAACGCGGTCCGGAAAAAACGTCTTCAAATTTGACAATACCCATCAAATCAAATTGATAAGATACAAAGGGTTGATCTAAAATGATATTCATGGTTAGTATCATGATATAATAACATGATATAATAACAAATAATAGTCATATTTTTTTGAATTATACTATTATGCGTGTTTGTTTTAAGCAGAAGAAATGAAAAAAAAAATCTAACTACAAAAATTTATATATAACAAATTTAATTTGACACCCCTAAATTTTTTCTCCTAGTACCGCCTATGTTAGTGCAAAAAACATGCAAACCTGACGGCAGATATATACAACAGACGATAGAGAGGGTAAAACTACCAATGAAATATATCAACATTAAAAAATAAAATAGTGAGTTTTATTCATTGTTTGCTTCTACCACCGAAGAAAACTCTTTTCTTCTCAAATTGTTGTACGTATTAGCCTTTTTTTTTCTTGCGTGCCTTTTACTTCACGTTTTATTTTAACAAAAGGGTTAAAAAAAATTGAATGGGCTTTTCAAGCTTTAAAATTTTAAAACTTTTGTCTTGTCTTTCTATTTTTTCTCTACCCGATGATTTCTTCATGCATCTTATGAAGCATTGAAAACAAAAATCTAAATTCTCCATGTTTTGGATTTTTAGATAGTAAAATCTTAAATGATATCCTTAAAACATATTTTTGAATTCTAAATTATGCAAAATATATATATATATATATATATATATATATATATATATATATATATATATATATATATATATATATATATATTTGCAAAATGTTTTGGATTCACACACATTGTTACACTTTCCATAAGTATGAGAATGGTAAAAGGAGTTACGGGTTTTTTTTTCCATCATCGGCAAATTTGTGTCTTTAATTACGGTAATAAACAGATTTAAAAAAAAATACGAAATTAGACAAATCGTGTTGTTTCACATGTTTTTTTATGAAAAAATCATTTATCGTCATGACATTTTTCTTAATTTTAGAGAGTCAAACGCTCAAATGAAGAAATCGTGTTGGAAGTATACGTTTTTAGACCTGAAATAGTGTGGGGAGAAGACATTTTTGTTTTGTAATCAATTACAATGTGTTGTAATCGATTACTGATATGTATTTTGCGATTCTGGGTTCTTGTAATCGATTACACATATTTAGTAATCGATTACAAGGAACTACTCCCTAATATAAGGTGAAAAATGATGAAAAAATGGTAAAAAAGTATGTGCGAAATGAGTGTAATTTTATTCTTTAACTAATATAGTTTTTATTCTCTTTCTATTATTAAGTTGTTTATCTGCTATTTTTAGTATCTTATGTTATGCTCTAATCATGGGATAACATGATCTCGTATCAGGGTGGATGTAGTTAAATATTTTTCACACCAGTATAAACAGTTTTTATTTTTTTTTATAGATTTTTTACTTTGAAATATTTGTTAATAATTTAATTAAAGAATTAAAAATAATGTTTTTAATTTCTTCTATAGTATTTAAAAAAATTTGTTATTTTTTTTAATTTTATGTGAAAATAGTTTTTATTTTGAAATTTTAAGATAATTTTATTTTAAATGTTTACTAAATTTATTTTTTTAACAAAAAAAAATATGTATTTTTATTTTTAATATATTAATAAAATTAAATAAAAAAATTATTATTAAAATCATATAATACTATTTACTTAATAATTTGATAAGTACATTAAAATTAAAATATACATATTTATTTATTTAAATAAATAATTTTTAGTAATAAACTGAACTAAAAGTTTCAAAATATATTCATATAGGAAATCAAAAATATTATTTATAGTTTATTAACAAATATTTCAAAGTAAAAAATCTATAAAAGAAATATATGATCACTATAAAATTTTAAGAAAATATACTTTTTTTGAAAAATATTTTAGAAAAATACTTTATGATTACAACATAAGTTTATAAAATAAATTTGAAAGAAAATATATGGGTTCAATGAGCACAGCTTCACCTATTTAGATTTTTTCTTTTTAAAATGCCTATATCAATATTTTTGTTAAGAAATTACACCATTTCAATAAAAAAAAATGTCAATTCTTATTTGTTGTAATCGATTATTAAATAGGTATGATCGATTACAGAAGCCAAAATCACAAATACATATCAGTAATCGATTACAATACATTATAATTGATTACAAAGCAAAAACATAATCTTTCTACATGATTTTAAGTCTAAAAACGTGTGTTCCAATACGATTCCTTCATCTCTAAAATAAAATAAAAAAACGTCATCAGGGTAGACGATTTTTTCATAAAAAACGTGTGGGGTCATCATAATTTACCTACTTTCGTAATTTTTTTAAAATCTGTTTATTACGGTAATTAAAAACGCAACTTTACCTATGATGAGAAAAAAAACTTACGAAATTAATGGGGTTTAACCTTTAAAAGTTGGATCACACATAAGTTGGAAGATAATTTATTTCTTCCCTAAGTTATCCTTTGTAACTATACAATTCAATTCCATATATATGACACACAAAGTGTAAGCGCTAGTATTAGTTTTAGTTCCCAAAATTATGGACTTTTAAAAATACAGCGAGTAAAATTACAATTAAGTGAGATAATATTTTATCGGACCAATAGCTTTTGAGCACTTGACAGTGTAAGGAAACATGATAAAAGATTTAGGACTAGCATGTGATTGCAAAGATGATGGGTGATAATGTAGGTCGATCCGATTAATTTAGATCTGATCTGTATTTTGTCTGTAAAATACGAGTCGAATTGACCTATCTCGTATTTTCAATGCTAAACAAGTTTGATTCGTCCCGCATAAATATGAGTGTATGGGCCAACTTGTTTTTTTTTTTTTAATTTTTATGATAAAATTTTTAATATTCAATAAATTGAGAAACTTTAATAAATTCATAAAATTAAGTAAAAATTTTGGAGAGTTGGATGTATTAGGAATTCAAGTATGAGTCTAAGTCACACATTGGCTAGAAATGAAAAAGTAGAACACTATATAAGAATAAAGACCCATCAACTTATTAATTAAGGTTTGGTTTTGGGTTAAAAATGATGTCTATGTCTTATGTAGTTGAACTTAAATCTTATTGATGTTTGATATATATAAATATAAATTTTTTATTTTTTTACTGCTGGCGAGCGGGCAACCCGTGTGGACCGCAAGCTATGCAAAACAGACTTTAACGAACCTAGCAAGTTCAATGGACTAACTCTTTCGATTCTGGTGCTTTGTTCACTCCTTTTAGTAACAATATTCTTATGAAGAATCTTCTAACACCTCCAGTAGGATTAGTTTTTCTATTTCTTTTTAATGTCAAATGATTAAAAGAAAAATGATGTCTTTTCTATGCAAACCCAAGTTTCTGACTTAGTGTTGCACCTGATATGGTTCTATCTAGTGATTTTTCGATCTTTGTATGTATATACCGATTTGGTATCTTGTACCACTTACTCATAATGGTTCGAATCCAAGTGTAATTTAAATTTTACATTGAATAAAAAAAAATTTACATACTCATAATATATATATATATATACATATATATATATATATATATATATATTATAATAAATAAAAACACTGATTAAACTATACAAGTAAAAAAATACTACAAACAAATATTCGAATAATAATTGATTTAATAATAAAAAATAATTACTTATTATAGTTATCAATTTAAAAATTAATTTACAAATTATAAATTATTGATAATTAGATAGTTTCAAATATTTATAATTAGTCTTATAATAACTAAATATTAGTTTTTAAATCAATTATTAATGTTAATTACAAAGATTTTTTTAATGAAAAAGTGAGGAACTTGAAGTTACTTAGCAAAGCTGTTTCTAAAAGTGATGAACTTGAATGTAAGAGAACAGGAGCACTGTTTCTAAAACAAATAAACTATGAATTGGTGCATTTACGTGTTGAGCTGAGGAGTCTCCACGAGAAAGGAAAAAAAAGGAACCGAAACATGGTCTCTACGCGTCGAGCAGAGGAGCCTCCACGATGTGCATCTTGTCCACGTGTAAACTATGGAAGAATGCTATATATATTAGGCTTAAAGATACTATTCATCTTACAAGCCTGCCACACAAGGGCTTTCTGCAATCAACAAAAGAAGAGAGAAACCAAAGCAAAATCCGGGTAAAGTTTCAAGTATCGTTTCTTCTTTAATGCTCAATTTTACATATTACGAAGAGAAAATGGTTAGAATGTAGATTGAGGACTTCGATATTATGGCAATCCAAGTTCTTTAAATTACACAAGCGTAGAGGATTCAATTTATTTTTCTGTCACAATTTTTATAAGCCATTGAAACTCAGTTTTTTTTTTTTTTGGGTTCAAATAGTATTGGTGATTATGTTTGTATGCTGTCTTATGACTAGAATAAGAATAATTCATGCTCTTAGCCTATAACAAAATCTCTCAATTATGGCCAGACGATCAATAAGACGAAACGTAGAACATACTTTCATGTTACGTGTTTGTAATTTGGTTCATTGAGTTCACCAATTTTCTCAGTTATATTAGAATATATTAAACTAAAAGTGTGAGCAGCAATAGAAACACACTATTAGAATAATTTTATTTATTGGTTTCTTTATTCCAAGTACACACCATTTGAGATCCATAGCTAGCCACACACTGAAGAAGGGAAAAAACACATATACTACTTATATATGCCTATTGCTTACACCATCACTAACAGCTTGCTATTGATAGGTTTTAGACCCTCTAAGTATCTCTAAGATTTGTTCAGCTTTAAAGTGTCAACAAACCTACCCTTTGTGATATCATTGCAGGAAATGAAGTCCAGAAATTCCCTGAAGCAGAACTCTTTGTAGGACTTAGGATGCTGGTCATCAACAAGTTCCATTGCAGGACCCATCTTTGTGTCCATTGCAAAACTGTGAAGACTCACAATGGAAAACCTCTTCTCATCCCCATTAACCGTTGCTCGGTGAATCACACTCTTGTATTGTCCATTGCTCATAACTTCCATTTGGTCACCCAACTGCACCACAAGCGCTCCTTCAACGAAAGGCACGGCCATCCAGTTGTTGTTTTTGTCCTTGATTTCTAGGCCTGAACGGGTTTGGAGCAGCACAGTTATGGACCCGTAATCAGAGTGAGGGTGGATGCCTAAGGTGAGTCCAGGTTCCGGACATGCAGGGTAGCAATTCACTGCAAGTGTTTGCGACCCTCCATTGATTTCTTCATGTAAGTAACTGCGGTTTAATCCTAGGCTTTCAAAAATCATTTCCAGCAGTTGATTTTGTAGAATCTGCACAGCTTTCACGTACTTTCCCATGCTCTCCCTGCAACACAAGTTGCGTGTATATTTTATATATGCTTGCAGAGAAGCTTTCATTATGGCTAGTAAAATTGTCACGGAGATTTCGAAACTTCGTTATAGTAATACCTGTAATTTGAGGGATTTGAAGGCCACATGTGAATCCAATCTGATATTGGATGAGAGTAGTGTTTGATGAAATCTCTCCAGCAGTAAACTTCATCCCTAGCTTGATTAAGGCTTGTTCCGTACCTCACAGGTTTGTGAACATCTTCAGAAAACAAACGCATCTTTTCATCACTAGGAAGGTTGAAGAACTCTGTTGAGACTTTTAGGGCTTCATCCATCACTGATTGATCAATCCCATGGTTAATAACCTACAAAAAAGTCTCATGTAAATACATAACATAGTATAACATAAATGTGTGTTTGAGCAGGTGCTATATATACATATATATACCTGGAAGCATCCTATCTCTTTGCAGGCAATTCGAATTTCATTGATGGTTGATTTAGAAACAAGAGATTGATCACGCAAAGTAGACAAATCTATAATGGGAAGAGTGGTGGATATTGGAAGATGAGGGCTAGGTCGTTGTGAAGGTGGAAGAACATAACGTTGAGGTATAGAAGACACTCCAAGCTGGTCAAGACTAACAGCACTGGTAAATGAAGAAGCACCATTTCCCCGTTGCTCCATTGTTTCTCTTCCCAAATGTTACCTTCGATGGTGTTGATTTGAGACAGAGCCAGTCACAAATATATTTATAAGCGTCCTAGTGCATATGTCGCATTCATGATCGTCCTCTATCTGTATTTCTTTAGGTTGTTCACTTACATTGTACATGCAAGAAAGTACAAAAAATTGTTTTTCGTTCGGAAGTGAGTGTGGATTTAATGGTAGTAAGCCCTAGATTTGAGTGACGATGAGAGTTGAAGTCAAAAGGAAAGAAAAAAAGAGAGCAAAGTGATGAAGGAATTTTTATGGAGTTAATGCTGGTGGAAAAAAAAAAGGTGGCTTGGCCTATTTGGTCTTTTTTTTGTTGGATAAATTTTTGGGACTTTTTGCATGGAGATTGTTTTGACTTTGGTTATATTCAGCAGTTCAGCAGCTGCCACGTGTGCGTGTAGCTATAATCAATAGTTTATTTGATTATGAATGCGTTCCTCATATATACGTATATGTCCTCGAAATTATCGAAGCACCGATCATTCTTCACAGTTCCTTCCCCCATTTGGATAAGAAACTGGTCATGAACAACGTATCTAATGCTACAACTAGGAACAACGTGGGACTAAAATAACAATTTGTTGTTGCGGCTGTTTTCAATATTGTTTTCATTTTTCTCAGGTGCATGAATTTGTTGGTTTGGTACTATTCTTTTCTGCTAAGTTTAATACATATGCTGCTAGTAATTTTCATAGAATAAATATTTATTTATTTTAAGTTAATTTCATCAACATTCTCATATTTTAATTTCAATTTCAAATCCAAATATTGCATTAATGGTATATATTTCTAATTACGAACTCATCCATTAATGGTATATATTGTCTCACCATATTTAAGAATTTGTACTTTTTTATTTTTTATTTTATCTCAACTAGTACTTTACTAAAGGACTTAATTTCTTTTACATGTTAACTCTCATTTTTTCTATTTTATGTATACTTTTTTGTAAGATAATGACCAATTTTCAATTACTAAAAAACAAAATATTACTTTTATAACTTTATATAGAATATTACTAAAAATAAGCTGCAATTATAACATACTTACCATATTTTTTCATGTTTTATTTAACCTTGTTCACTTTTATTTTTGAAAGAAACTACACATTGAGATCTCTCTTTCCACAGCCACTGTATATTTTTTTTTCAAGAAAAGAAAAACAGTCGCTCAACCCATTTTTTCAAAACTGAAAATTCTACCATCCACACTGAGTGGAGAAGAGTGACATCACCTGCCATTAAATTGTGACGTATATAAGACTAAAACTCTATGCTACAAAATACAACATTTTTCCCAAATCGATAGTTTAATATTCTGAACTGAATACTTTAAAGGTTTCATAGGATAAGATCTGAACTATCTAATTGTGCTTTTGTTTCGGACTCAATGGGTTTAAATTTCTATGAGGGGTGTAAGTTTTGTGCAATTGTTCTCTTTTTTAAGTATCGTTGCTAACAAATTTTCTTCTTTTTTTTTTTTAAATTTTTTAAATTTTATTGTTCTTCTTAATTAGCGTAATATTTTTCTTGAACATGTAGTATACAGGAAGGGAATGGTCGAAAATGGAATAAGGAAACATCAATGTTCTTTAGCAAGTGACATTAATTTCTTTACCTCCGTTTAAAGTTGATGTTAGAAGAAAAAAATAGCGTGAAAAGAGCTTCAGATATTGCGGCTTGGATTAAATGAAAGAGTGGAAAATACATATAAAAATGAGAAAGTGAGACATCGAAACTTTTCATAAAAGATAACAGAAATATACAAAAGAAAAATAAGGAGGCATGTTATTTTATTTATTTATTTTTCAATTTTTTTTTGCTACGAAACATGTTTTTATTTTTTTTTTTTGTTTTTTGTTTTAAATTGTGGTTGGTAACATATTTTTTTCTTCAATTTTTTTATATTTTTTAATTATTTTTGTTGATTTCTTTGAAAAAGTATATGTTTTTTTTTGTATTTTTAATTTTTATAAGTTTAGATATTTTAATTAGGCATTTATTTATAAAATATATTTAGATGAATTTATTTAAAAAATAGTTAAATAAAATGTTCTAATTTTTATTTATCTAATAAGTTTTCTCTTTATATTTAATAAGACATGTTCTCTTTTACTAGTGATAATAACTATTATTTTTATTATAAAAATTTCATGGTTAATAGGACAATTTATTATGATAAATGAATTATACCTCTCTCGTAATAAGTTATCATTGATTTCTCTCTTTCTATTAATGAACATCGATAAGAAGCTTAAATTCATGATGTTTTTTATATATTGAAAAAGTTGAAGGCATTAATTAAAAGAGGCTTACCTAAAAATAGGAGATAAAAAAAGGGACTACAAGTATAGTGAATTACTAGTGCTCAATCTTCTTAGCCCCATGTTATCTAAAAGTCAAAATATCCATAAAATATCTAGTGGAAAAAAAATAGTCAGTTAATTCAGAGATTAATTTTTATTCAAACCAATAAGTTGTACAAATGCACGATCGGTTTCACCAACCATATCGCATAAAGTTTTGTGACAAGGTGATCACTGCAAATCATTTTCTAACCCCTTATTATATATATGAACCAGAAAATCTAGCTTTTCTAGTAACTTTATACATGACTTATTTCGATGACAAAACAAACTGATCTTACAACATAAGATAAAGGACAAATGGTGTACAACGAAGAAAACAAGAAAAGCAGAAATTTGTTGCTGTTCAATATTGCTTTAGAGGAGTTGTCCAAGTCTAATCATGGGTAACTCAGCTGGTAATGAAGATTTCCCCATCATCAGCGTTTTGGACACTTGATCCATTGTTGGGCGAGAACTTGGATTCTCACTCAAGCAAGAAAATGCCAAGTTTGAAACTAAAATGACATCCCCGACAACTGATTCATGAGGATGAGAAGGTCTTTGGTCTATCACATCAACTAGTAGCAAATTATGAGTTATTGCTGCTGAAGATGAAGATAACAACGAAGAAATCAGATCCCCCGGGTGTTTCCCCATGATGATTTCTAGACAAAGCACTCCAAAACTGAACACATCACATTTCTCAGTCACTTCCATAGTTTGGGCAAACTCTACAATGAATGAAAATCTTGAGTTAAACATAAACAGATGCATAAGATTTTTTATAAGCTGCAAGTTCACATAAGATATTGTAAATTAATTGAAATATGAAAGTTTCTATCAATATTTCTAAGAACGAGGAAAGGTGGTGTCTCACCTGGAGCTGCATACCCTAAGGTGCCTTCAAACGTTGTCCAAGAGCAACCAGGCTTTAGAATCTTAGCTGTTCCAAAATCAGTGACACGAGCTTCCTCGTACTGTGAATCCAGAAGAACATTCTTGCTCGATATGTCACGATGGATTATTGGAGGTGAGCAATCATGATGCATGTAGGACAAAGCATTGGCCACACCTTTAACCACATTCACCCTCTTTTCCCAATCAAATGCAAATGCTTTTTTCTCATTGCTTAGCATTTGATCCAAGCTACCCCCTTCCATGAACTTGTAAACCAAGAATGTGAATCGTGGATGTGAGCAAAACCCGCAGAGCTTTACAATATTACGGTGCCTGATTTCGGTCAAAGCTTGAATTTCATTCTCAAAAGCTTTAAAATTAGGCTTCTCTCCGTCTGCTTCTAGATGAAGTTTCTTCACCGCATAGACCTCACCTGAGGGGAACTCAACCCTGTAAACATTTGCCTGACCTCCGACCCCTATGAGATATTTGTCATTAAAATTGTTCGTAGCTTCAATGATAGTTTCAAACATAATTTTTCCATCACGACTCCAAACGGAAAACACTTCTTCAGACAGTGCATTTTCTGATGCTTCTTTCCTTTTAGCTTCGGCTTCTTTCTTCCTTGCTTTTCGACAAAGAATATACATTGAAACACCCACCCCACACAATACTAACGCAAGTGCACCCAACATGAGAATTAATATCAGAACAACGCCCTTGCGCTTCTTTTCATTGCGGTTGGTTGGGCAAAGCATCAACCCAGTGACGTTCCCACACAAACCTGTGTTATTTTTCAATGATTCAATGGAAGACCTAAGAAAGGCTCGATTTTTGGGAAGTGGCCCTTCTAACCGATTGTATGATATGTTGACAGAAACCAAATTTGACATGCCGTCAAAACTGGACGGAATACTTCCAGAAAGATTGTTGCGAGAGAGATTCAAACAGTTCAGTTTAATCACCGCTCCAAGTTGTCTTGGTATTGTTCCAGTCAACAAATTCCCACTAAGATCAAGATATTCAAGAGGCTGAAGTTGTCGAAACTCCAACGGGATATTTCCGTTTATTTTATTATTGCTCAAAGTCAAGTTTCGTAACTTAGGCAACTCTACAACTTCTACTGGTATTGTTCCACTCAACTGGTTATCTCCAAGATCCAATTGTTCAAGAATTTGCAGTGACCCAATTTCTTTGGGAATGTCTCCTGAAAGATGGTTGTGGCTAATCTTGAGTTCAATTAGCGATTTCGTATTCCCTAATTCCTTTGGAATGTTTCCCTTCAAGTGGTTAGAAGAAAGGTGAAGCTTGCCAAGTTTGGTTGCCTCAGCAAGTTCGACTGGTATACCACCAGAAATGTTATTGTTGGATATCTTTAAGGTATCAAGATCAGGACACTTCCCCCAGTTTGGTGAAATTTGGCCGTAAAACTTGTTGTCGCTCAAATCAATGTATTCCAAATTTGGATATACACCAAAATCTTGTGATATATCTCCTTCCAATTGGTTCCCTTCCAACCTGAGTCTACTAAGACTAGCACAGTTCTTCAAGCTTATTGGAACTGGACCGGTGAAACGGTTGTGGTGAGCACTAAGGGAGCTTAGGGACCCTGCAGAGCAAATTTGAGGTGGTAAATGGCCTGTGAAATCATTCTCAGCAAGTAACACGAAATACCATTTATTATTGTTATTCAAGATTTGTGAAATACTGCCATTAAGTTTATTGACGGACAATGCTAAGTAGGTTAGCCTTTTCAAATTTCCAATTGTGGCAGGGATTGTTCCTGAGAGATTGTTGCTTTCGAGACCAAGCATTTCCAAATTGATCAAATTTCCTATAGAGGGAGGAATTGATCCAGAAAAATTGTTGAAGCTTAAAAGCAAATAGGTAAGCTTTGTCAGCTTTCCAATCGTGGAAGGAATGGGACCGGAAAGTTGGTTGTAATCAAGTCCAAGTTCATCTAAATTGGCCAAATTTTCTATGGAAGCAGGGATTGATCCAGAATGGTTATTGCCATAAAGGTTGAGTACTGTCAACTTGGACATGTTCCATAAGGAGGATGGGATTGGCCCATGTAGGTGGGAGTTGTTAGAAATGTAAAGTTGACTTAAATTGCTCATGTTACCTATTGTTTCAGGGATAGTACCAGAGAGAGAGTTTTCTGACAAATCCATGAACCCAAGGTTTGTCAACATTCCAATTTCTTGAGGAATGGAACCGAAAATTTGATTATTTGTAATAGCTAGATACTCTAACTTGTGCAACTTTCCAATCTCTGATGGAATGTGGCCAGAAAAACTGTTGAAGCCTAAATCTAGATATGACAAGTTGGACAAGTTTGCTATGGAATTAGGAATCTCTCCACTTAGTTCACATTGAAATAGATCAAGGCCTTGTAAACTCCTTAGTGTCCACACTTGCTGAGGGATGGAACCATTGAAGTAATTTGTAGAAAGATTCAAAACATTTAGTGTGGACATGTTACCAATTTGTGGTGGAATGGTCCCATAAAAGGAGTTGTTATAGATATTTAGGATGAGTAGGTTAGGGAAAGCTGAGAAGTTGAGGGTGTGAAGGGTACCTATGAGACCATAATTTGCAAGATCTATGGTGGAGATGGAGTTGGAGTTGTTACAATGAATTCCTTCCCATTTGCATGGTGTAACAACTTTCCATGTTGACAAGATATCTTGGCTGGTTGTGTCAAGGCTTTGTTTCCACTTTAACAGTGCATTGGCTTCACTGTTCTCAGCTACATCTACAGTTTCATCAACAATAGTGACTGAGGTGGCAGTAGAGGCCAAATAAAGGATTTGGCAGAAACAAGCAAGTTGTGATAGAATCTTTATGGATACCATGGTTCAGGAGTTTTAGGATTAAGAAGAGAATAAGAGAATATGTATATTCTTGTAAGAGAAAGGTGTATTGTGGTGAGGATAAAGGTTGGAGCTAGTACATGGTTATAAAGGAGAGTTAGGAAGTAGTGTGCACTTGTCACTTGACTAGATTTTCAAAAGTCTAGCACTGAACCATTGAAAATTTATGAAGGGGCTTTCTTAAAGGCAACAAAGTTTATCCAAAAGTTGTGTTGTTGCTTCATCTTATTAATTAGTGAGTATTTCTTGTTACAGAGGTATACCATGTAGAGAATTGCAACATAACGACAAGAACAACACCAAACTTTTTTACATAAAAGTGAAGTCATTTATCACAGTTCGTGATCCTTAGCTACCACCATTTCGCCATTTTCTGTTGAGACATCATTTTGCTGACATACATAAAATTCAGGATGAATCTTTTACTCCTGAGACCATTGTAATTTGTACTCCAATTTATCCAACCTTAGCAATCATAGGAAAAGGTCCAAACACTGTGTTGTAACTTTTCAATATATGATAATAACATTTTTCCCTGCATGATTATTTGTATTTGTTCATTTGTCTCCTCTCCTTCTGCTATGATTCATGATTTCTATTATAATCATCCACCTCCAAAATCATCCACCAGCGAAGGCAAATAGCTTTGTTGTATAAACCGATCGAAAATATTTATGATCAGACACAACTCTTAACTCTCACTTCTAATGTAACATTTATTTATATCTTATTTATCGTATTCATTTTTATCTAATATAAAACCTTGAATTTATTTTAAATTCTTAATAAAATTAATCTTATTTATTTTATTATATATAAATTTTAACTCACTTTAAATTTCTAACCTGAAGATAATATAAAATTTGACATGTAACCGCTCCAACATATGATATTCTAGCAAGACTTTAGAGCAATAATCAATCTAGATTGGTACTTATAAAATGATAAAAGGAGGTAAAGTAGTGGAATCAGAAAAGGCAACAGAGATAGACTTTGAAATCCACACCGTCGTCTACCTAATCTCTCTCTGTTTGGAGAGTTCAATAATTACAATACAGATAATGAATGATTATTGGATATACTATGGAACATCTTTTATGCTTTTAGACCTTAAATGACTATAAAGTTAATAAAGTAGTGATTTGAATATAGAAATTTGATAATCTTCAACTTCTTTGTTTTCATGAATGTTTATTATACAAAAGATCGGGAACATATGGTCACTTATGATAAGGTTAAATATGTTTTTTTCTTTAAGTTTTTTATATTAGTTTCTTATCAAAAATTTTGATAAATTTAGTCATTTATTTTAGAAATGTGTGGATTTAATCATTTTAATCAAATTTTGTTAAGTTTATTTGAAGTTTCAAACGTGTTTCATGATAATATTTGAATTAACATTTAAGCGAAAATGGATCAAACGGTGTAAACAATTCAAATACTATCATGAAATACACTTGAATCATTAGATAAACTTAACAAAATCTAGTTAAAATGACTAAATTTATAAATTTTTAAAGATAAAAGACTAAATTGGTAAAAAATTAAAAAAAAAATCAATTCTAAATTTCACAGAAATTTGAGGAATCAAAAACATATTTAACCCCTTAATATATGCCAATATATTTTACCAACTTAAGTTAAGAAATAGTGAGTTTTGAAGCCATTGAAGCTCATTTAAATAGGGAATATACTGCTTCCTTATGCCAGCAAAGTCAAAAAGCAACTTTTTGGTGAAACGAAAAATCAACTTAAAGTGAAGCATTGAGCTTATTTGTCTGATTAATTTAACAATGGTAAAAAGATGATTAGATATTAAACTTTTGCTTAAGCAACTTGCTTTTAATTAGTGACCAAAATTAATAGTCTAGCATGAAAAGAAATATTGAGCAACAACTGGAAAGTGTATCTTCTGGACAATTCTCCTCAATGATTACTTCTGTAAGATAACTACCAACTATTAATTTTATTCCTTCATTATTGAGTTCATTACTAGGCCTGATATAACTTAAATATATATTTGGTCTCTATTTTTTTTTTGTTTTTATTCAATTTAGTCCATATTTTTGTTTTGTGTTCAATTAGGTGTTCATTTTAATTTGGTCCTTTTCATTAACGGTATTTAAATAGTTAACGTTTTTGAATACTACATACCATGTGTCAGTTCCTGGTTTTTTTATTCTTTTTAAATTTTTTAAATTTTTTAATTTTTTTAATTTTTTTTTAATTTTTTATAATTTCAAAAAAATTGTTCACGTGTCGAGTCACAATTGTACCACGTGTCAATGCTAGCACCATGTATCAGTTTGTGGTTGTATTATTTCTCTTTGTTCATTTTAGTCCCGATATTCCTTATTTTTGTTCAATTCCCTATATTCGTTATTTTTGTTTAATTTAATCCCAAATTTTGTTACAATAGAACCATTTAATTTTTAAAATTGACAATATTATTAGTTATTTTTTAAATTCAATTATATATTATTATATTTAATTATAAATTGAATATAATTCTTAGATTTATTTCTTAAAAAGAATAATTATTAAAATATTATTAAAATGTAATTATTAAAATTTTAAAAATATATATTAACATTTTTAAAATTCACATTTACATTTTAAATATTTAATATTTTTATTGCATTTTAGATATTGAAATCTAAAATATTTTATATTTAAATGTTAATTTTACAAATATTAGTTTACTTTTCTAAAATATTTTGAATATTTAAAATATTTTTATATATCAATTAAATATTAAATTTAATAATTTATAATTGAATTTAAAAAATAATAAATTCAAATGTCAATTTTAGAAAAAATATTAATATAATTTGTATAAAAGATATTAAATTTAGTGTCAATTTGAAAGGGACAAAATTGATTTATTTAACAAAAAATAAGACTAAATTAAACAAAAATAACAAATATAGGGACTAAATTGAACAAAAAAAATAATACTACCACAAACTGACACGTGACACTAGCATTGACACTAGCATTGACACGTGGTACAATTGTGACTTGACACATGGACAAATTTTTTAAAATTAAAATAAATAAAAATAAATTTTAAAAATATTTAAAAAATTTAAAAAAACCAGGAGCTGACATGTGGCGTGCAATGTTCAAAAACGTTAACTATTTAAACACCGTTAGTAAAAATGACCAAATTGACCATAATTTGACAAAAATAAAGACCTAATTGAACACAAAATGAAAATAGGGACCAAATGTATATTTAAGCCTAATTATAACCAAACTTATATGACTTTCTGATTTCAATATAAGTCCTTATTCAATTATTTTATTTCTTTTTATGTTTTCTGTTTGTATAAGTAATTATTATCTACGTGCTCATATGCAAATTAATTTATTGAAAAATACTTTTAAACCAAAATACAAAAAATATAGCTCGATTGAGTTAATACTAAGAATAGATTAATTCTAATAAGAGATATATTTATACATGTTGATTAGGGTGGATGTTCAAATATTCGACGCTCTACATCTAGTTACGGTGTAATTCTTGGTGATAATTTAATCTCTTGGTTTGCCAAACGACAACCTACTTTGTCTCACTCTAGTGTAGAGGCAGAATACAAAGACATCGCTAATGTTGTTTTCGAATCTTGTTAGCTACAGAGTCTTTTTATCGAGTTTCATTGTCCTATTCATACAACTACAATAGTGTATTGTGATAATGTTAGTGCAATGTATCTCTTTGGAAATTCGGTCCAACATCAACGTACTAAACATATTGAGATGAATATTCATTTTGTTCGATAAAATGTTGTTCGTGGGAACGGGTCTTACATGTTCTGTCACGTTATTAGATTATAGATATTTGGGTTAAATATCTTTTTGTCTCTTAACTTTCAGTGAATTTTGAAATTAGTCCATTTCGAAACTTTGAATCAATTTAGTTCTTCATCTTTCGAAATACATAGATTTAGTCTTTTTAATCAAATTTTGATAAGTTTATTTGACATTTCAAGCATATTTCATAATAGTATTTGACTTAACATTAAAGCATAAATGTGTTAAACAATATAAACAACTCAAATACAATCCTAAAATACGTACGAAACATGAAATAAACCTAACAAAATTTGATTAAAATGACTAAATTGGAGAGATGAATGACTAAATTGGTCCAAAGTTTCAAAATGAACTAATTCCAAAATTTACTGAAAATTAATAAACCAAAAACATATTTAACCCTAAAATATAAGTTAAATTTTAATTTTAATTTTTTGCGGATAACATATACTCACAGGTACGGATAGTATGATATCGCACTTAACCCATTTATAAGCAAGTATTAAAATACTCGCTACACACAGGTAATAATTATTTGTTATCCACGAATACTAACTATCTATAATGAATTTTATTCGCAAATATCAGCAGACCCAAGTATTTTTGTGAACTTAATACCCGAGAATATGCTTTTGGTGATTACGTAAAGTTGGGCCCCTCACTTTATTGGCACATTTGGTTTTGTAGCTCGTGGCTTTACTTTGTTATCTAGTTCTTAGGCGCGCTTGCTTAATAAGAATTGAAAAATGAGTTTTTGACAAAAGATTTTTGATAAATTTTGACAAACTTTCTTTAAATATGATTAAATAGATTAATTTTTTTTATTTTTTAATAAAAATGAAGTAATAAAAATAGTACTTTTTTACTTTATTTAGTAGTTTGTCAAATTTTATTATTATTTTTTTTGTTAACGTATGGTTTTCGTGCACTACACCGAACCCTTTCTTAAAATCAGTCACAAAAGAAACATTGAACTAGCAATTTTTTTTAATCTATTTCTTTTAGCACGCATTTTATTAACTGAAATTTATTTAAAAATTATATAATTATACAATTAAATAAGATAGTAACGACCAAAATTCGTAATTTTCAATCAATGAAAGAAATGTGTTAAAATAATTTCTTAACATTTTTCGAAAAAATCACCTTTAGTGAAAAATAGTTAACCTATCCTTAAGCAATAGTCAGTCATTCACATCACTTTTATGAATTCAAAACATGATATATATTGTTTATGAAATGAAAAATATAAAAACGAAATGTGAGAACATTTTTAATTTTTATCATTACTGTAAAAACTCAAGAGAACATTTTAAAATCTAATGTATTGTTTATGTAAAAAAAATATGATACGACATTTAAAGAAGTTATAATTTCTAATATTTTATAATTAATAGAAAAATACGTTTAAAATAATTTAGAATTTTTTTTAATATTTATCAAAAAATCACCCTTTATTGAAAAGAAGTTAAATTATCTTTACATAATAGTGACTCGTGTGTATTCTCATCTGTTTTACTGTATTTGTACGAAGCACCTTCAAGGTGGACTGAAGTTTTCAAAAATCAAGTTGTTGTAGTTTAATAAAAAAGTTTTTAAGTTTTTGCAGAGAAACAGAGAAGAGTTTTCGAGTAAAAATTGAGGATATTATAGAGTATACAAGTATAATAGTAAATAGAAAATTAAGTTAATACTATATATTGTATTTATATATCTTTTTAAACCTCGATTGAAACATATAAAATAAACAAAAAATATAATTTATATTGAATATATATTATTTATTATTTATTTATAATAAATATATATATATATATATATATATATATATATATATATATATATATATATATATATATATATATATATATATATAGGTGATTGAATTAAAGGTATTAATATTGTAATATTTAATCAGATTTTGAATGATATTATCGAGTTATATTATAAGTTTTCTTTATAACCTTGATACATATTTTTCTTTTTTTAATGTTTTTGAGTTATTTGAATAACTACAATATTAATATCTCGTGGATTTTGATCCGATACACGTGAATCATGTTTTGGGCCGGATATCACTTTTATAAAGAAATCAAAACAATAATTTATCTTCATGCATTAGAAGAAAAATAAAAAGTTAAAATATTTTATTATTTATTATTTCAAGTACTATAGAGAATATTTCAAACTCGGAAAGTATTGTCTAAGTGCAAATTAAATAAGATACAGCACTGAGAAAAGCTATGTAATTTATAATTAGTGAATGAATACATAAAAAAATAATAATTGAAATCATGCTTTATTGAAAACAAAAGTTAAATTATCCTTATAATAGTCAGTCATACCTACCATCACTTTTATGATTTTCTAAACAATAATACGATAAAAGCAAAAGTAAGAAAGAAAGTTAGAATATTTTATTATTTATTTATTATTACACAGACTTAAAGACTTGAAAGAATATTTTAAAATTTTAAAATAACTTTTATGTACAAATTAGATAAAATGTGTCGGTCCAAAGGATTTGCCACTAACTTGCGCTATATATGATTTGGAGAAGCAAAAAAGTTATGATTTTTTAATTGTTTAATAGGAATGAAAACAAAAATATTTTCTTTTTTTACTAAGAATAATATATATATATATATATATATATATTAATTTATTTATAATATTAAATAAGTTGGTCAAGTTTGACGAAAAGTAAGAAGTGTTAATGCATAAATAATTAGGATATGAGAATATGAAGTTAGAACCAATTAATTATTAAAAGATCGATACATTGAGTTGAACTTACTTTCTTATTTTCCAAATCTTATAATTCAAAAAAAAAAAAGATTCACTGATTCTTTATTCTTTTTTAAAAAGCAGTATTTTTTTTTTCAAATATTATAAATTTATAGTTATTTAAATCTTTTAACTTTTTACAACATAAGTTCATTAAAATCTAAACTATGAAACCTTAATCATAAAAATATTTTAAGAAAATATTCATATACTGTCTTTTAAAACACGATTTTTATTTTTACATCAAAATAGTTTATTACAATTCTAATCCAATTCGCTCCTTTTTTTTTTCAAAAAATTTAATCCAACCATCAAAATGAAAACATTGACTCATAAGATAATATTGACTTACACATTTAATTTGTGCTACTTAAATTATTCTGTCTAATTTGTGGTCATAAAAATCAAAGAAAAATGTTACAATTGTGTAAAATTCAATGCTAAAGATTTTTTAATCACCTTTAAATAAAATGTAGTTTTAAAAATATATCACTTAACTGGTTGACGAATAAATCGATGTTAATATTTTAAGAGCCAGTGTCTTAATTTGGTATATTAAACTATATAAACTAATTTTAAAAAATAAACTAACTAAATATATGTATTGTAAAAGTAGAGGTACCAAAAAATTATAAATTGAAAAAACTAAAATTAAATCTTAGCCTCACTGATATAATTTTTTTCAATTACCACTTGCGGAATCACCATAAGTATTCCTATCACTAAATTTTACGATCCTTTTGACATAAGTAAAACTAGGTTTACATTTTTTACATAAGCATCGTTTTGTTTAAGCAAATGTAATATTTTTCAAGACGAAAGTGCAAATAAGTTGCATGTTTGTTTCAAAGAATTTTCGAGCTGCAAGCACTAACGGACATGTATATGATGGTGCACAAGTACACCTCTTAGTTTTGTTAAAATTATTAATAAGTATATAAAAAAAATATTTTGTCTTCTTAATCATATAAATTTATTCTCTTAATATATTGTCTTCACTGACCTATGTTTTAGATTTGAGTGATGGAAGTCAGAAGTAGTCTTCTATCGATGCTTTCGATCACATGCAACAAACAACTCTATTCAAAGACTAAGATTAGATATTGCAACTTTATTTATACAATTAATAGTTATAATAATAATAGTAATCAAATATAAACATTTTAAAAATAGGTTAAAATATCTTTTTATTCTAATTTTCGTCAATTTTGTTCAATTTAGTCATTTTTTGTTAATATTGTTTAAATCATTATCGACCATGTATTGTCACGTGTCACTTTATGTTTTTTTTTTTAATTTTTTTAAAAATTTTTTTAAGGTCCACGTGTCAACCCAACATTTTGTCACGTGTCAGAGTCGATGTTTTATATTACATTTAGTTCTTATATTTATTATTTTTGTTCAATTTAGTCTCAATTTTGTTTAAAATTGAACAATTTTGTCCTTCTCAAAATTTGGACCAAATTTAATTTTCATATAAAGGTTATAATGATGTGAATTTTAATATATTTAATAAAAAAAACTAATAAAAAATATGAATTTTAATATGAAAATTAAATTTGTTCTTAATCTGAAAAGGAAAAAAATTGATTCATGTTTAAAAAAATTGAGACTAAATTGAACAAAAATAATGAATATATGACCAAATTATAAAACATTGAATCTAGCATACGACACCTGATTGGGTTGACACATGGACATTTAACAAAAAATTTAAAAAAAAAATTAAAAATTAGAAAAAAATCTAAAAAAACCACAAAATGACATGTTGTAGTCATGTGACACGTGGTAATCACGATTCTTGACGATTAATAATTTAAACGGTATTAACAAAAAAGAATAAATTTAACAAAATTATTGGGATCTATTTGAACACAAAAATAAAATTATGACTGATTTAACAAATTTTAACAAAAAATGGAATAAAAAAATATTTTAACCTTAAAAATAATATTAATACAAAAATAACATAAACTTTATTTCCTATTCATTTTAACTGTACATACAAAAGAATAATCTCATATTTTAATCTATTAAAATAATTTTTTCTATCACACCTATTAAATTATTCACAAACTTTTTTTTTTAAATCTCTTCCTCTATTCCTTAACGACCAATACTACAATTATTTCCACATCCCATTAAATTTATCCATCAACTCTCCTCAAATTATATTCCTATTGAAACACACCCCAATAATGTCTTGATCAAATCTTTATAAATGAAAAAGTGACTGAAACATTATAGTGGTCAATAGTCATATTTTTATAATACTAATAATAATAGTAATTTATTACTACTGTTATGGAGAGGCAGAGTAATTTAATAAGTAGAAAGATAGCAAAACAAAAAGAAAAAAGTTGAGTGGTTTCCTTTGGAATGTCTTGAAAAGCAAAAGGTATGCGAGGCACATATGCCGAGAACAAAAATAAGAATGTTTAAGGGGTACTGAAATAAAAAAAATAAAAAAGAGGCCCTATATATGCATTATATCGGAAATGTGTTTAACACGCAATTCCTAAATACTCTTCAAAAAAAATGGGCACATCCGTTTTTCTCCTTCATCTTATACTTTCCTCATTTCTCCTTTCCACTTTCTTCCTGGAACCTGTTCGTGGCACCAAAAAGGCAAAATTACTTTGCTCATTACTCCTTTTTTTAACAATAATTTATAACATGAAATTATGAGATGATGATTTGCTTGTGATGTTACTGAATTTTCCATCACCAATTTGCTTCTTCATCATCTCTCTGATTCTGTTTACAGTGTTACATTGTATATTTGGGAGCTCATTCTCATGGTGTCAACCCTACTTCCGTTGATCTCCAAATTGCCACCGATTCTCATTACAATCTTTTGGGTTCTATCATGGGAAGGTATAGATCATTTTTTTTTTTTTTTTTATCGTGTAATCTTTTTCCATTAATGTTATCCGATTAAATATTAATTTTCATTACCCATTATACATGTGTGAACTTTTTTTGCCAATATAATCAATAATATATATATAACCAAAAAAGTTGGAGATGACTATTTTAAATAATTTATTTTATATGGTACTTTCTTTAACATGCTGTCCTCCAGCTGAAGTTAAAATTTTTTGTTGTTTTATAATAATTTATAGAAGATTCCACACTGATTATAAATATAATGTTAAAGTATAATACGTAAGTGGACGTAAACTTTATTTATGAAATTAAATTAGATTTGAAATTCCTAATTAAATTATAAAAAATAAACAAACTTCCTTTTAAAACACGTACTAAAAACTAAAAACTAGTTTTCTTTGATATTTTTTCTTATTCAATTTTAAAAAATAAAATAATATATTGTAAGCCACGGTATACTAAACTCTAAATCCTAAAAATAACTTAAAAAACATTATTTTAGTCTCATCTTACTTAACAAGGTTTAGAATAATACTTTGAAAGGAGAAATTCAAGTATTTCATGATAACAATATGCTAAAATTTTGTTATATTTTGTGGGAGTTTGAAATGAGCTTTCTACAATTCTTTAAATTTTGTAAAATCTCACAACATATACAAATTAAGAGTAGTGTTAAAATTAAAACAGACTTGATGTAATTTACTAAATTCTGTCTGCACTTGATAAAAATATAAAAAACATTATATGTGAGTTTTTTCTTATTTGTTGAACTAGTTAATTTTATTTAATCGTTATGGATTTCACTCCTTTTTTTCATGTCAACAAAGAATAAATAATTAAAAAATATTTATGGGTACTCTAATTCATTACAAAGAATGGACCTTATATATATAATGACGAATCATCACTTCTTTCAACATCTCTTATATCTCTATTTTTATTTCTTGAATATTTATTTGATAATGATATTTTGATAACTTATGATTTGAGATGACATATTTTTATATTTTTTTAAGTGATTTTAAAATTTAAAAAAATAAAAAATAAAAAATCATTTAAAATAATAAAGTTGTCAAAATTAATTGTTTAAAACTCATTTTCCTTTCTCCTTTCACACAACCACGTGGTTATGTATGTATCAGGTTGTTAAAGAATGCATAGTACACAAATTAAGAATCATAAAAGGATATTAATTAAGAAAAATGATTTTTTGAGTACTCAATTTTTTAAATGATTTTTTATTTTTTATTTTTTTCATTCTAAATGTTTTAAAATCATTTAAAAGATGACATAGCATATTATAAGAAAAAGTTGTAAAAATTTAGTAATATATTTTAAGTCTAAGAGATAAAGAAATGAACATATAACAGGAGGGTGAATACATGACGTGTAGTTAATTGTTTGACAGTGAAGAGAAAGCGAAAGAAGCGATTATTTACTCATACAACAAACACATAAATGGGTTTGCAGCACTGCTGGAAGAGGAAGAAGCAGCAGACATTGGCAGTGAGCATGCAATAGCTTCCATTCATTCTTTTTCATTTTGTTTTGTATGAAATTATAGTTTGTGACACAGTGTTTGGAATGAGGCAGAGAACCCTAACGTGGTGTCTGTGTTCTTGAGCAAAAAACATAAACTGCACACTACCCGCTCTTGGGAGTTTCTTGGACTACACAGAAATGGTAAGAACTCTGCATGGCAAAAGGGAAGCTTTGGTGAAAATACAATAATTGCAAACATCGACACTGGTAAGCTTAATTATTTATTAATTATGTGCATGGGAATTTGTGTTCATTCTTTAATTCTGGATTTGGCGTTGGATAGGTGTTTGGCCTGAGTCAGATAGCTTCAGTGACAAAGGATATGGTCCCGTTCCCTCCAGATGGCGTGGGGGTAATGTCTGTCAAATTACCAAACTTCCAAGCACTAAGAAAAATCTATGCAACAGGTTTTTTTCTCTTCTCTGTTACCCTTTCAGCCTTCAATATATACTTTACAAGTTCTTAAATAGTAAGGACTAACTTGGGAAGAAATGACAATAATTGTAGAAGAAATAAGAAATTAATTTCGTGGGACCTATTACGGTTTGTTTTCTTTTTATCTTGTGCCTGTTGATGTTCCAGTAACATGGATTTCTGGGTCCATTAGTTGACGAAGAAAGACAGTTGTTTGCATCATATGAAACATTTATTAGTGCGGTTTTGTTATGTTGATAATAGGAGGAAGATTGTTTAACAAGTGAACGTTGTTTGTGCGTATGAACAGAAAGCTGATAGGAGCAAGATTCTTCAACAAAGCTTTTGAGGCTTACAATGGCCAACTTGTTCCCCCGCTGCAAACAGCGCGTGACTTCATGGGACATGGGACTCACACTCTATCAACAGCTGGGGGCAATTTCGTCGGAAGCGCGAGTGTATTTGCGGTGGGTAATGGCACCGCAAAGGGTGGGTCTCCGAGAGCACGAGTTGCAGCATACAAAGTGTGTTGGGCTTTGACGGACGCAGCCGATTGTTACGGCGCGGATATTTTGGATGCTATCGACCATGCCATCGACGACGGTGTCGATCTCATCAATCTTTCAGTCGGTGGATATCACGATGTGAGCCCCGAAGGAATACTCACCGACGAGGTTTCCATTGGAGCCTTCCATGCGATTTCTAGAAACATACTTTTAGTTGCTTCTGCAGGAAACGATGGACCCATACCTGGTTCTGTTGTGAACGTGGCACCTTGGGTCTTTACCATTGCTGCTAGCACCATAGACAGAGACTTCAGCAGTACCTTAACAATCAACAACAATCAACAAATCGAGGTACCTTTAACACCTCAACTACCGCTTTAACATTTGGACGGACTTGTCCATTCTCTTTAATCAACATTTCGGGGTTAAGATAAAAAAAAAAAACAATTAAACTTGTATTATACGCACAGGGAGCCAGTCTTTTTGTAAATTTGCCACCGAATCAGGCCTTTTCGCTGATCCTCTCCACCGATGCTAAGCTTCCTAATGCCACATTTCGAGACGCGTAAGAACAAAACCTTACTATTACAGAAATGAGTGTTTGTACTTGCATTAGTTATTGTTGTTGCTTACATGTATGCAAATATTGGTGCAGTCAACTGTGTAGAGCAGGAACACTGGATCCCAGACAAGTGAATGGGAAAATAGTGTCATGCAGTCGCGAAAACATAAAATCTGTTGCGGAGGGTCAGGAAGCTCTCTCTGCAGGTGCAAAGGGAATGATTGTGAGCAATCAACCGCAACAGGGAACTACAAATGAAGCTGAGCCACATGTTTTCTCCGCTGTGGGCAGACCTAACCGTCATCCCCCTCCTAAAACAGATGCTACTCCTCCTCCCCCTCTTGCTACAGAGTTTCAAATAGTTGACGCGTGAGTATAATATATCCTCAGAAACAACATTTTCTTAATTTACAAAACAACACTATTAATATCTTATCCTCGTTGGTTCGATACACTCATGTTTCTCAATATATACAAAACAAGAAACAAGTGCTCCATTTTTCATACGTGCACACACTACATTTCGCAGGGAGGATCCTTTTAAAACAGGTGCTACCATTAGAATGTCCCCAGCAAGAACATTATTTGGAAGAAAGCCAGCTCCAGTTATGGCTTCATTCTCATCAAGGGGACCCAATAAGTTGCAGCCAGCAATTCTCAAGGTGACGTGCACATCCACACCAATTAATTATTATCATTTCATTAACTGTTGTCATCAACTATATATATTATACACACCGAATGTGATTCTTTATTTCAGCCTGATGTGACTGCGCCTGGTGTGAACATTCTTGCTGCCTACTCAGAATTCGCAAGTGCATCAACCTTGCTAACAGACAACCGTCGAGGGTTTAAATTCAACGTAATGCAAGGAACTTCTATGTCTTGCCCTCATGTTACAGGCATTGCTGGACTTATCAAAACACTTCACCCTAATTGGAGTCCTGCAGCTATTAAATCAGCAATCATGACCACAGGTGCCCTCTAACTCTTATTAATATAGTTGTCCATGAAATGAACTTTTATTCATTAAATCCTTCTCTCAATGGAAAAACTATGAACTGTGAGTTTCACCGTCGTGCATATTGCAGCAACCACACGCGACAACACTAATAGACCAATACATGACGGGTTTGTTGAAACAACCGCAACTCCCTTTGCTTATGGTTCAGGACATGTTCAACCTGACCTTGCCATAGACCCCGGCCTCGTTTACGATCTAGGCCTCACTGATTACTTGAACTTCTTGTGCGCTTCTGGATACAACCAGCAACTCATTTCTGCTCTCAATTTCAACAGAACTTTCATTTGTTCAGGCACTCACAGTGTAACAGATTTGAACTACCCCTCAATCACATTGCCAAATCTAAGCTTAAAAGCCGTAACCATTGCTCGCACGGTAACAAATGTTGGGCCACCAGGCACGTACACTGCCACTTTCCAATTGCTTGGATATAACATTACCGTTGTGCCAAGTTCCTTGACTTTCAGCAAAATTGGTGAAAAGAAGACATTCAAGGTTACTGTGCAGGCACGCAGTGAAACAAAGCGGAGAACTTATGAATTTGGGGAATTGCGATGGACTGATGGAAAACATATAGTAAGGAGTCCTATTACAGTAAAGCGGCGCAGATGAAAACCTCTTCAATGGAGTTGGTTGTGTTGGGATTCTTAGTTATCATAGTACTGTTTGTTTAAATTTAAGGATCTCGTGTAAATAATAATAAATGCCTGTGTGTTTCTTTTTCTTTTAAGCCGTTTTGGGCTTTTATGGTATATATCACCGTTAGTCTGTGTAATGTATTGCGTGTTTTAATCTAAAGCGAATAAACGTTCTAATCTTGGTGTTGCAGTTTAAAAAATTTCAGTGAAAATGTTAACAATTGTACAGTATCGTGATATTCTAATTAATAACCTAAGAAGGTTAAGTTTTAATTTATCCTCAGATTTCCTTACTTTTCTCACAGATAAATGTGCATATGCGACGTTAAAAACAAACCAAAAATTCCAAAATTGATAAGATTAAAGTTGTTTAGAAATTGATTAGATTATGTTAATAAGCTACCTATTTCTAAGCATCCCTGCAACATAATATAACAAGAGACTTTTTAGGCCTATTATTTGAGCCAAATTGATTAAAAATATATGATTATTGAGCTTGATTATTAATTTATTATCCTGCTATACTTTCCAAGTGGATGTAATCACCAGTAGGAAGTTAGATCAGAGAAACGACACGTTAAGCAATTAATGTAATACAAAGCAAAAACAATCAGTGCTATTGGTTGGATATCATCTTGTTGATTTTCATGATATAGTTGTTTGACGATCTAAAAGACAATGATATTTTGATTATTAAATTTTGACAATTTTTTTTTACACTCATTTTCTAAGTGATTTTTGAATATTGAAAATAAGAAAATGAAAAAATAGAAAATTACTTAAAAAATAACACTTAAGATTATAAGAGAAAGTTATAAAAATTTAGTAATCAAAAAATCATTTTTCCTATGTAAACGTATAAGAAAAGGTGACTTCACAATATACTAAAAGTTGGATTTTCAAGTTTAAACTGATTAATAGTAGGATGAGATTAATTTAACAGCCGCAACTATGTTTCATAATTAAATTTTAATGAAAAATTAAATAGTTGAGTTATACTTTAGTTCTATGGTTTTTAAGAAATAATATATATCTCTACTTGAGTTCTACTTTTTTTTTTTTATAAGTCACTAAATCAATTACATCAGTATAAAAATAATAAATGAAGTATTTTCAAATTATGTAGGTAACATTTGTTTATATTAATTTACACCTTCATATATAATAATGATTAGAATTGTTTTTCATAATGGTTAACTATAAGACATAATAGTTATAAATTTAGTCCTTTAAGAATTAAATATTCAGTATGTGTAATAACTATAAACAATATAAAGGGATGGAATAAAATTATCATTAAAATTTTATAAAAAAGACCAGATACTGATATATCACATTTTGCTTTGTTTCACTTGTCACTAACTGTTTTATAACACCACACGACAAGTATACATATTATGATGGCTGCAGGGTGACGCTGCATAATGGAATTCCACCTAACGCAGATGCAAGAATACACTTTACTTGTGAAGAGATGATTGAAGTGATGAACAAGTGATTCCTGCAACGTATGCATGTGCCAAAAGCATGTGTTTGTTGCAACACGCATAAGCCAAAAATAAAGTGATTGTTGCGACATGCATATACCAAAAGCTTGAGAGTATTGTAACATCTATAACAGTGTTAGGATGAGTAACACCAAACCCCCCTATTATTTGAACCAGAAAACCTAGTTGCTCTAGTTTCTTATACATGATTTATTAGAGTGACAAGCTTACAGCATAATACAAAAAGGATAATGGTGAACAACACAAGAAAAGCTTAAGTAGTTGTATGTAGTTAAATATTGCTTTGGAGGAGTTGCGCAAGTCTGATATTAGGGAACTCATCTGCTAAAGGTGATTTACCCATCATAAGCTTTTTGGACACTTGTTCCATTGTTGGGCGAGAACATGGATTTTCACTCAAGCAAGAAAATGCTAAGATTGCAACCAAAATGACATCCCCAACAACCGATTTAAGAGGATGACGAGGTCTTTGGTCTATCACATCAATTAGTAGCAAGTTATGAGTTATTACTGCTGAAGATGAAGATAACAACGAAGAAATGAGATCCCCCGGATGTTTCCCCATGATGATTTCTAGACAAAGCACTCCAAAACTGAACACATCACATTTCTCAGTCACTTCCATAGTCTGGGCAAACTCTACAATAAACAAAATTTTTCAAGTTACTCAAAAACAAAACCACAGATTTTTTCTGTACGTGCTACAAGTTCATAATACTAAATATGAGGAAAGAGGATCCAACCTGGAGCTGCATATCCAAAGGTGCCTGCAAATGTGGTCCAAGTGCTTGAACCAGGTTTTAGAATCTTAGCTGTCCCAAAATCAGAGACATGAGGTTCTTTTTGTGAATCTAAAAGAATATTCTTGCTGGATATGTCTCGATGAATTATTGGTGGTGAGCAATCGTGATGCATATAAGATAAAGCATGGGCCACACCTTTAACGACATTTACCCTCTCTTCCCAGTAAAATGAAGCTGCTTTCTTTTCATTGATTAGTATTTGGTCCAAGCTACCCCCTTCCAAGAACTCGTAGACCAAAAAGGAGAACCTTGAATGTGAGCAAAATCCACATAGCTTTACAATGTTACGGTGCCTGATTTCTGTCAAAGCTTGGATTTCATTTTCAAAAGCTTTAAAATTAGGCTTCTCTTCATCTGTTTCCATGTGAAGTTTCTTCACCGCAAAAACCTGGCCTGTAGGCATCTCAGCTTTGTAAACAGAGCCTTGCCCTCCAAGTCCAATCAGATATTTTTCGTTGAAATTATCGGTTGCTTCAATGATGTTTTCGAATATAATTTTTCCATCGTGACTCCATATGGAAAACACTTCTCCAGACGGTTTCTTTCCAGAATGCACATTTTCTTTAGCATTTAAATCTTCCTTTCTTGCTTTTCGACAGAGAATATACATTGAAACTGAGACCCCACATAACACTAGAACAAGAGCACCCAAGAAAATAAATAATGCTAGTTGAATACCCTTGTGCCTCTTCCGACTGTGGTTGGTTGGGCAAAGGATTAAGCCAGAGACGTTGCCACACAAGCCTCTGTTATTTTTCAATGATTCAATTGAAGCATTAAGAAAGGCTTCATTATTTGGAAGTGGCCCTTCTAACTGGTTGTATGATATGTTGACAGAAACCAAACCTGAAAGGCCATCAAAACTGGATGGAATATTTCCAGAAAGATTGTTGTGAGAGAGATTCAGCAACTGCAGCTTCATCACCTCTCCAAGCTGTTTTGGTATTGTTCCAGTCAACAAATTCCCACTAAGATCAAGATATTCAAGAGGCTGAAATTTCCGAAACTCCAAGGGAATATTTCCGTATATTTTATTATTGCTCAAAGTCAAGTTTCGTAAGTTGCGCAATTCTACAACTTCTCTCGGTATTGTTCCACTCAACTGGTTATCTCCAAGATCCAATTCTTCAAGAATCTCCAGTGATCCGATTTCTTTGGGAATGTCACCGGAAAGATGGTTGTCGCTAATCTTGAGTTCAATTAACGATTTCATATTCCCTATTTCCTTTGGAATTGATCCCTTCAAGTGGTTAGAAGAAAGGTGAAGCTTGCCAAGTTTGGTTGCCTCAGGAAGTTCGACTGGTATACCACCAGAAATGTTATTGTTGGATATCTTTAAGGTACCAAGATTAGGACACTTCCCCCAGTTTGGTGAAATTTCGCCGTACAACTTGTTATCGCTCAAATCAATGTATTCCAAATTTGGATATACACCAAAATCTTGTGATATATCTCCTTCCAATTGGTTCCCTTCCAACCTGAGTCTAGTAATACTAGCACAGTTCTTTAAGCTTATTGGAATTGGACCGGTGAAACGGTTGTGGTGAGCACTAAGAGAGCTTAGGGACCCAGCAGAGCAAATTTGAGGTGGTAAATGGCCTGTGAAATCATTCTCAGCAAGTAATACCAAAGACCAGTTCCGAATGTTATTCAAGACTTGTGAAACACTGCCATTAAGTTTGTTGAAGGATAGTTCTAAAATGGTGAGGTTTTTCAAATTTCCAATTGTGGCAGGAATTGTTCCGGAGAGATTGTTGATTTGGAGACTAAGTACTTCCAAATTGATCAAATTTCCTATAGAGGGAGGGATTGGTCCAGAAAGATTGTTAGAGCGTAAAAACAACTTGGTAAGCTTGGTCAGGTTTCCAATTGTGGAAGGAATAGGTCCAGAAAGGTGGTTGTAATCAAGTCCAAGTCTATCTAAATTGACCAAGTTTTCTATGGAAGCAGGGATTGATCCAGAAAGATTATTGTTATCAAGAAAGAGCAGGGTCAAGTTAGACATGGTCCATAAGGAGGATGGGATTGGCCCAGATAAAAGGGAGTTATTGGAAAGTCGAAGTTCATTTAAACTAGACATGTTGCCTATTGTTTCAGGGATTGTACCAGAGAGAGAATTTGTTGACAAATCAATATTCCTAAGGTTTGTCAACATTCCAATTTCTTGAGGAATGGAACCGAAAATTTGATTAGTTGTAATAGATAGATACTCTAACTTGTGCAACTTTCCAATCTCTGGTGGAATGTGGCCAGAAAAACTGTTTATGCCTAAATCTAGATATGTCAAGTTGGACAAGTTTGCTATGGAATTAGGAATCTCTCCACTTAGTTCACATTGGAATAGATCAAGGCCTTGTAAACTCCTTAGTGTCCACACCTGTTGAGGGATGGAACCATTGAAGTAATTTGTAGAAAGATTCAAAACATTTAGTGTGGACATGTTACCAATTTGTGGTGGAATTGTCCCATAAAAGGAGTTGTTGAAGATGTTTAGGATGAGGAGGTTGGGAAAAGCAGAGAAGTTGAGGGTGGAAAGTGTACCTGTCAGTCCATAATTTGCAAGATTTATGCTGGAGACGAACATGGACTTGTCACACTGAATTCCTTGCCATTTGCAGGAAGTAGAACCTGTCCAAGTTGATAAGAGATCTTGGCTGTTATTATCAAAGCTGTGTTTCCACTTTAACAATGCATTTGCCTCACTGTTATGAGTTGCAGCTTGATCACCGACAGTTCTTGTGCTGGCAGCAGAGGCCAAAACTACTGTTTTGGAAAACCAAGCAAATTGGGGTGAAGAGTGTGTTAGAATGGCCAAATGAAAGTAAGAGAGAATCCTCCATAAGGCTAGAATCGTGATGGATTCCATGGTTCAAGTATAACTGGATTTTGGGATGAAGAACACATTTAAAGGCGGCATATTCTTGTAAGGGAAACTTGTGGTTATAATGTGGCACGAGGTGGCACTTGTGACATGACTACACCAAGCCAATAAAGATGTTTGACATTTTTTGTTTCAATAATAAAAGTTATTTACGCAAGTACCAATCTCCAACATGATTTTTCTGTCTGCACAAAAAGAAGTAATCATAAATGGTATTGTCAAGAACAGAAAAGATTCCTACCTTGTCAAATGTGGCTATGATGATGGATACACCTGGAAGTGTAGAGTTGCATTCTGACAAAAGGATACAGATTTAGCAGATTAGAATGGTAGCAGAACCTCATAAAGTGTGTTTTAAGAATGGTATCTATCATCATAACTTTGACTCAAGTAATGATGTTGGCATATTGATAATGTTAAGATGGTAACAACCAAAGATCCTTCCGCAGCCTTTGCCATTGGACATTTCTTCTTTTTGAGATTCTCCAGAAAGCCCAACATGAAAAAGTATTGGTATTTTTCACTTGACATGTCTGACAAAAATTTATGACAATTTGATGATATAACAGAGGTATCTGTTTCGTGTCTTGAGCCATTGAGAAATATCAAGGCAAACCCAATACTTTCTTTCATTAGTTATGCTGATTAAATGTAATTAACAGAAATAGTCTACAAGTTCCTTAAATTGATTTTCGTTACCATAGTTCTTTTCAATGATTGAAATGATTATTTAAATTAATCATAATTTTAATTACAATGATAGTCATTATTAGTTCTATTAATTAAGATTGGTTTTAAATAAAACTGGTTATTTTCATTATTTAACTAAACTTTATTGTTTAATTTTATGTGTTGTAAGACATGAAATATTTATTCCAATTAATTTCAATGTATATTTAATCTCAAATACAATTTTTTATACAAATTAAACTTCTATTATACTTGAAATTCATAAAATAATTATGTTAATCATTTTTAAAATCTATAACATGCAAAAACATTAGAAAGAAAAAAGTTCCTTATGGTAAAAGAGAAAAACATAATACAAGGGTAGCTCTAGGCGGCTTAAGACCCAAGCCGGTAAATCTCTTACGTGGGTTTCCTAGATAAAAAAGTTTCCATTTTTTTTAATATTAATATATCTTTATAAAATTAATTGTAAAATTATTTTTGAAAATAAAATTTAAATTATTATAAGTGATTATTAACTTTTATAATAAATTTTTTATAAGTAAAAAGAATTCATTATTAAATTTGTTTTAGACTTCTTAAAATTATGATACATTTTTTAACATAAATTGTTTTATTAATAAACAAAAATGTCTTATTTTTAATTTTTTTAAGCCTCTCAACCCCTTTAGCCAATTTTAGATAGGAAAAAAATGGTAGGTACGAAAACAATGTTGGGGTGATATTTTAGTAAATAATTTTACTTTGTGATTAAAACTAGCTCAAGATATTTTATCCAATTGAATAATTTGTTTGATTCCTGTTGAAATTATTAATCACTTTGAGGTAAGGATGATAATGCAGGACAAGTTATGTGAGCAGGCCTACAAGAAAAAGAGTGGGATGGACTGAGTATTTTAGTCTGTGGTCTATTTAGATTCGTCCTGTATAGATTCGTCCTGTATAATTCGCAGCTCATGCGAGACAATGATGGGTTGACCCACATTTGGCCTGCATAGCCCACATTACTTAAATTCCTAAAATCTAGTAACTCTAGCATAACACGTTATATGCGTTTCTTTTAAGTAATTTACTCATTCACTTTTTTCTCTAGTCCATCCAAAGGTAGCTCGTTCATTTGTGTATCCCTAGGTAGCTTACTCATTCACATTTCTTCTCTTATTTCAGTTCACTTCAAAGTTTCAATGGATTTGTACTTAAAAATTATAAATTATAAAATTATGAATATTACTTATTTTAAGAAATGAGTTTATATAAATTATTATTTCTACTAATTTAATTAAATAAAACTAAAATTATTAAAATTTTTATGCAAGTCGGTGGTTGACCTGCTAACCTCCGAGCCAAACATTATGTAAAGCGGATCAAAGAAATTAACCCACATTTCTTATGCAGATGGAGCGGAATGGAACGGACTAATCCACTTTTTGCAAACCAAATGCGAGCGAGCCAAAATGGGATGAGTCTGTCTGCATTGTCATTCATATTTCGAGGTGTGTTATATTCATCTAATTAAATTTCATGTGTTTTTTAATTTAATTATTTGATAACAAAAAACAATATTTAAAATAAAAAACTAAATGATAAAAGTTTACTAAATGCAGGGAAATGAGACATGCTTCACCAACAAAGCTAATGTTCACATTTCTATTGCTCCGAAGAAAACATGTTTCCTTTAGAAAAAAAGATTAGTGAGTCGAGTCTTAACTAAAAGGGACTTTATTTCAGCCAAACAGTAAAATAGAAATTAACAAAAAGAGACCATAAAGAAAGACTATAAAAAAGGATAGGAACTCAGACTTCCATTAAAAAACAATGTAATTAAAAAATACTTTAAATGTGATATTCAAGTGCTCATTTATTCTTTCAAAACGAACAAGTAGAACTTATATATGTATGAACAAATCATATATACTTACAATTCTACAAGTTCTCTCTTATTTTCATTTATAATCGATTATAAATTGTGTAATAGTTTATTTACTTAAAAGTTTAGTTAAATAGTTAGATCATTCGATGAAGGGAGCGGAAAATCATCTAGTATTAAGAGTAGTTATATTTATGTTTGAGTATGCTCATGCAAGCATGTGGGATCTAATGCGAGCTTAGACTCATGGTGGACGGTTTTATTTTCTCACCATCATAGATGAATACTCAAGAATGTGGATTGTATCTTGAATTCTATGGCTTGAAACAAAGTCTAATGTAATGGTACAATATATTTAATAACTTCCTTAAACAAGCGAGGTTTGAGAGTAGCGGTTATGATAGTTACGTCTACATCATTAAAAGAGAAGAAGAGTTTGTAATGTTCTAACTTTTATAAGTAGATGACATACTTATGATGTATTTGAATGAGGTAATTTAATAGAATAATTCATTTATTTTGAGAATTTGAAATTCAAACAATGACGTGTGTTTAGATAAGGAAATTAAAAGAAAATTGAAATTGAGGTATTTTAAGAAGGTATTTTAAATAATTAAAATAGTAGAATTTGAAATTCACTCAAAAAAGAAAGACATTGAAATTCTCCAAGTTGTGAAATTGCTCATTGCTTAGGGAAAAAAAAGTCCACAAGTCAAAAAAGTTGAGTTGGGTTGGACAGAAGGTCGAGGTGACTCGGTTCGAGCTGAAGGTCGAGTTGAGCCCGCTTAAGTCGAAGGACTAGTCAAAGGTCGAGAAGAGTCGGTCGAGGCTGAAGGTCGAGCCGAGGTGGCTTTGAGCCGAATTGACTCGGACCGAAGGTCGAGCTTGGTCAGCCTTGGCAAATGTTAAGCCGAGTTGGCCTTTGATTGAATGTTGAGACATGGTGGCTCTGAATCGAGTCGGTGTAGGTCGGACGTTCAGCCTAGTCGCCTATTATGCAGTTCAAGCCAAGTCAGTAAAGATCGTGTCGAGTCAACCCAGGCTAAAGTCTTAGCCGAGTCGGTCCAGGCCAAAGGTCTAGACAAGATGGTTATAAGCTGAGTTGGCCCTGGCGGAAGTTTGAGTCAGGCCAGCCTAGACTGAAGGTCGAGTTGAATTTGTGATACATAAGGTTTAAACCAATCTACTATAGTTGAAGGTTAAGTCGAGTCAACTCGAGCAGAATCAATTTGAATCGACTCAAGTTCAATAGATTCAAATTGTGTCGAGGTCGAATCAATTTGAATCAACCTAGATCGAACTAGCTGAGATCGAGCTAAGTTAGACTTAAAGGTAGAATTGAGTTTATAGTGAAATAGAAATTGATTTTTCTTTATCTAAATAAGAAAATTGAAATGTAAAATATTTCAATTAATTAATCCAAACTAATTATTTAAAAATAAAGAGAATTTAATTACAAGTAATTTAATTACTAAATATTTTAATTTCTTAAATTTGTTAAAATCTCTCTCCAAACACAAAATTATAATCAACCATTATAAAAATGAATTGAAGAAGCTTAAAAGAAAAATTACTCAAAGTTTGAAATGAAAGGACCTTGATTCCGCGAGACATATTTATTGCAAATAAAAACGGATAGAAAAAAAAGTTGTGTAATATTTAATTTTATAATAAAACTTGTTAAGAATTTCTTAAAAGATATCTCAATATAGCTTAACTAAATGAACTTAACTAATATAAAAAATCAAGTGTTTGTTTCTTCTATTAAACATTTACTAATCGTCCTTTTCTTTCATTTTTAGTTTTATGAAAATATTTTGAAATTGTTTTCCAAACCAGTAAACAAATCCCTAGTACTGTTTACTTAAATTGTTTTACAATTTTTTCTACTAAAAGTGCTTTAAACTTTATTCAACTTTCTCCTTTCTAAAACGAACACTTCTTTTCAATATGAACTAAGTCGCCACTTAAATCTTTAAGAATGATGTGCCCAACAGTAATACAAAAAAAATGTTTATATATGTAATTTTTAACCATTACAAGTTAATTTTAAATTCTTTCACTTCAATCTAGTTCAAATAATTTCTTCATAGAGTTCGGTAGCCAATCTTATAATACTTGAGACAATTTGCGCTTTTCCCAGATTATTTTTTATCATACCACTTCAAAATAAAATAAAAAGTACTGTAAAACTATAAATTAAATCAGGCATGTATGACGAGACAAATCAAACACAGGAATTCATTCAAAGCATTTTAGCCAGATTAATTCAACCCATAATTATTAGGATTGAAAGTATCATCTAAAAATCCATTAAGATCGAGAGTTTTAAAAAGATATCACAAATGGAAAGTGAATAATCAGAAATAGTTAAAAGCATTAAGACCATTAATTATTATATTGTGCAATTATTGTGGTGATGATCTTGTAAAGAGGGATGTCAACAGGATGGGTAGGATACATGTAGTATCTTTTCTGTATCATATCCATTGGATAAATATTCGTTCAGTATCGATATCTATATCCGTCAGATATCCGTTATGCGGTTATCTACATAATTTTTTAATATTCACGGATATTTACGGGTATTCGCGGGTATTTACAAAAAAATAAAAAATAAATATTTAACAACATATTTTAATCATAAATTCAAATAAAATACAATACATAAGATTCATAAATTTTAAACAAAGTCCAAATAACCTATTTAAATAGTGTTGAATGACAGTTCACAAAGAAATGATTTTTTTAAACTAATTGATAAAAAAATAATTCATTCAAAATCATATGTTAATATTTTAATTATATATATATATATTTTAATTTAAATTAGAGTATAGCGGGTACGGGTATCCATGGGTACGGATACTATGATACTCATACCCGTCCTGTTAATATGCGTGTATTAAAAATACTCGTACCCGTTATTCGTGAGTATCTATTTATAATATTCATTTCCTACCCATTGCGGGTTTTATATGCAGATACTCACAAATACAGTTTTTTTTGACATTTCTACTTGTTAGATAGATGTAGTTGTGAAATGTTTATGAGTACACTTTTGAATGTTTTGCTGAAAGAAACACCCATTTATAAACTGGACTTTAGTGAAGACATCTTTTTCCAAAGTTTGCATTATTAGGTCCCCACTTCACAATTTTTTGTTGGTATAAGGCTTAGGGTATTGCTCTTAGCTGTAAGATGCTGATAATATTGATGAGCACGGTAAATAGCATAAAAGGAGAAAAATCCGTAAATTTATAATTTAAAGATTTTGAGTTTAAAATACTGTATTTTTTTTTTAATATGGATTTACAACTTAATTATGCACCAGGCACCACCACATTATTATCTTCTAGTACACCATCACGAGATTCCCTTTTCACTTTCCAACATCCTACACGTTCACATTCATTTCACCATCGATACTCATAAATTAAAAATATAACTTATGTTAATACATTAGTTCTAAGAAAGAGAACTACACTATTAGTTAATGTTAATAATGAGTTGAAATAAACAATTAACAAGTTCAGTTAATTATGTATTAATTAAAAAAATAGACTGAACTATATTTATTTTATTTTGGGAATAGAATTCAATTTCCGTGGTTTGATATAAATATATATATATATATATATATATATTATTTAAATAGGCATCTGAACTTTTTGTTTTGTTTAATCTGATTAAAGGAAATTTGTTTTTTATGTTGTTTGTCATGAATTCTAATTTCGTTCCACCAGTGAAAAACATTGTTGTACGACAGTTGTCAGGCAGGCGTACTCCAAAGGAAAGCGGTGATAGATTCATAAATAATATGATCAAAATTGATGACAGTTTTACATTTAATCGTCTACAATTTGAATGGTTGAGGTATCAACGACGACTATTAGTAAAGTCGTCGTTATTTTCGTAGTAATGTCGATAGTTATATTGAGAACCGTCATGGAAATGCGTCGAGGATTAAAAAAATAGTTTCACCTTTTCCTGTTTTTACTTTGCGTTTTTCAAAGTTTCCTTCGCCACCGTTAAACAATTTTCTTTGCCATCCTCTACGCGCCGTCACCGTCGAAGGTTCTCTCTACCACCGTTGAACGTTGTCGCTGGGTGAGTGGCTTCCGTCGTTGAACATTGTCATTGGGTTTGTCGTGCCATCGTCGAAGTTGTCACTGGTTGAGGCGCTGCCACCGTCGAAGGTCTGCTGGCTGAGGCGCTGCCACCGACGAAGCTGCCACCACTGCTCCTCTACTCGCGCCCCAACTCTGCTCCAGTATCTACCACTGCAGTTGCTTGCGCGAGGTCCACCGCTGCCGCTGCTTGTGTGAAGCCCATCGTCGTTGCTCGAATCGCCACCTCTTCTTGTGCGAAGCTACAACCACCACTGTTTCTGGTTTATTGCTCCTCCCTCCCTCATTTATTTGAGCTCCATTGCTACTCCATTGCTCCATTTCTACAGGTAAGTTTTTTTAACTTAGTAATATTTTTAAGGGTAAATTATGTTTTTCGTCCCTCAAGTATGGGTAATTTTTGGTTTTAGTCCCCCACGTAACGTTTGGTCATATTCAGTCCTCCACGTTTTAAATCTAATGGAATTGGTCCCCAATTTTAAACTCCGTTAATTTTAATTCACACGTGTCTAACGGATGGCCACGTAAGGATCCCGTTTTCAGCTGAGAGGATTTTTTTTGCACGTTTTAGTTACTCATTAATAAGGCACATGTCATTAATGTGATTAAAAGAACTTAGCTGAGGTTTTTGTTAGCATTAAAATGTCATTAACTTCACTAAACCAACTTAGCTGCTAAATGGGGGTTATGTTAGAAAGTGATTAAGCTGTATTCATTTGTAAAAAATCTTAGCTAAGGAGATTTGGAAGAACCCTAGGCACGACGAAGAAGACAGTCCCTAGGCACGACGAAGCAAGCTTTGAACGACGAAGAAGGTGGTGGTAACTGCTCGCATTTGGTGGACGAAGAAGTGAAGTTAGTCGTTTATGCATTTTGAATTTCTTTGGTTTAATGTTCATTTTTCTCTTCACTGTTTATGTGGTTAAATGTTGGATTGGGTTGGTTTGTGATGCGATTTCAAATGTAGGGCTGGAAATGGGGTTCGCGATTGCGTTCCATCACATGGGTAGGTTTGAACGAAATAGGGGATTGAAGTATGTGGGGGGTGAAATCCATGTTCACTTATGACAGTATTTGATGAAATTCTGAATGGGGTGGAGCACCGTTTCCTCTCAGCTGAAAACGGATCCTTACGTGATCATTCGTTAGACACGTGTGAATTAAAATTAACGGAGTTTAAAATTGGGGACCAATTCCATTATATTTAAAACATGGAGGACTGAATATGACCAAACGTTACGTGGGGGACTAAAACCAAAAATTACCCATACTTGAGGGACGAAAAACATAATTAACCCTATTTTTAATTATTTAATATTATGAATAAGTTTCTTGTTAAACGTGTTGGTATTGAGTCAAGGGTATTCGACCCCCGACAATTATTATCTATAGTTATTGTTGGAATTGTCAATATTATGAATATGTTGGTATTGAGTCTGGTGGTGTCCGACCTTCGGCAATTATTATCTATAATTAGTGTTAGAATTGTCAATATTATGAATATGTGTTTTGATGAACATGTTGGTATTGAGTCTGGGGTAGTCCAACCCTCGACAATTAATTTTTGTATTTAGTTGGAATTATTTCTTATTACAGAATAATGATGGATCGTAGCTAGATTAATCTATCACGTATACGTGATGATTATGAGAGAGGGGTCGATGAGTTTAAAGAATTTGCTCAATGTCATGTTGATAGTGCTAAAAATAGAGGAGAGATGAGGTGTCCATGTGTCAATTGTTGGAACTTTCAGAGGTTGGTATTGTATCACAAGCAGTTGGAACTTTCATCACTTGGCCAAAACATCTCGTGAGGATAACACCACACATTGAATTGGTTTGTATGTGCAGTAATATTTTTACATATGTACTATATATATATATTATCCTAACTAATATTATGCTTGTTTTTGTGTGTAACAAGATGAACCAGAGTTGCATGTGTAAAAAAATTATGAGGATCCAATAACGACATTAGTGGAATATATTGTAAGCATGACTACAGATGCAATTTTGATTCCTTGGAATGCCACTGTTTTTGGCAGAGAAAGCGAGTTGCCGTTCTACATATATAAAACTGATTTGATGGAGATCATATCAGGCACGAGGAACTTAAACGTGTCTATTGTGCAATTATGGATGATGTACGTGAATCATTTATAAATCATTTCCTTCTTAGATATTAATTATGTGTTTTCCTTGTCAAATTAGGTACTTGCATGGTTTGAGTGTGGAAGCGGAAAAGGATGACATATATGGGTTTATAGACCCTCATTTCATGACTCCAATGGGTAACAAAAACCCTGGAACAAAACCGTACATCCAAAATTCCATAATGCAGCGAAATAAAAAGATTTTTATTGCTCCATATATAGATAAGTATCTATATCCTTATCTTTAATTTCATAAGGTCTAAATTTTGTAGTAATAAATTTTGATGTATTTACATTATTTTTCATTGCAGTTGTCATTGGCAACTGCTTGTTGTATCAGGTGCTAGAGCGTACTGCTTTATGGTTTTGCTCTTGTCATAGACCTTCTCCCCTATATGAAGAGCATAATTGATACGTAAGTCTTTTTCAATAAATGCCTTCATTTACAATTTAATCTTGAATATATATAATGTCATGTTTTCTAACATTGATAATTTTAACTTTAGTGCTTTTAATGGACAAAGTATATTGAGTGGTAGATCGACTACCAATACTAAAAGGGTCACTTGAATTTTCCTCCGGGTACTTATATGTTATATGTCATTCATTTACTTTAGTATTGTCATGTGTATTTATAATTAAGTATAATTACTATAAGTGTAGTGTAGCAAACAAACTGGAAGCTTTGAGTGTGACTATTATGTGATGCAATGGATGGTAGCCATTATTATTCAAGGCAATTATGAAAGTGGTTGGGATGAGATAATATACTAACATATTTCATGTACCAATTTTAAGTAGAACTAATTTATATATGTATTGCTCATAATTCTCCTACACTTTTGCAGAAATTCAATGACCAAAGTCAGATGGATTCAGGAGCAATAGCTTATGTTCAACAAACTTGGGCGAAATACTTTCTATCTAAAGTTAGTGAAAGTTAGGTTTAGGGAGACTTAGAAGTTTAGACTTATTTTATCATATGATAAGTTATTTGTAACTTTGTTAAAACTGTCTGGATTGGAACTGTGTTGGCACTATTTGTTTGTATTGCAATTGTGTTGAATGTTTTTTTTACTTCCAAGTTGGTGTTAAGAAATAAAACAAGTCTGCCTTAAAAAAAACGAAATTAACAACGGTTCTTACCAAGATCGTCGTTAATTTTGAAACTTCCACGACGACTAATACCAAGACCATCATTGTTATTGGCAAGGAGATCTCATTCTGCTTTAAAGAAAAATCCATTTCCACGATGACTTTTAAAATGTCGTTGAATAATGTCACAATGACGACGGTATTTTAAGACTGTCATTATTACGAGTTACTTTTAACGACGGTCTTATCAATGACAATTTTTAAGCTATTTTCATAGACTTCCGATAGTCGTTATTAATAGAAATTGCTATAGTAGTGTTTCTCATGCTTTTTCTTTTTATTTTTCCTTTTTATAAAGGTTATTTTCAGGTGATCGCATAGGACTGATGGATTTTAAAAATATTGGTCAAGCTCACATGTCAACATATTTAACATTAGTTTAAAAAAATACTTAATTAAATTTTAGGTTTATATTAAATTTATATATTGTCAATTTTGTCTTTATTAAATTTTTTAGTACTCTTTATCATTTATTGAATATTACAAAAAAATTTACGTTTTAAGTAGGTCTATAAAATTACATATACCGATAATAAGGTAAGGTCATTGAATAATAAGAATTCCCAATTAAAAAAAAAGTAAACTTTTTTAATATTTAATGGACGACAAAAAATTAATAATATCTAAATTTATCGAACTTAAAATTTAATTAAATATTTTCTTTTTTAAAACTCTAACATTTTAAAGGATAATTTTGTTTTTTAAATATCTCCAATAATTGTTATTCACATATATTTTCAAATAATACTATTTTTAACACTAATGTATAAATTATTTAACTTTGCAAAAATATTTAAAGAAAGTAATATCATTCTCTTATTAGTTGTTTTACAACTTTTTATAAGTTGATCTTAGTGTGTAGATATCTCCTCCACATACAACACTTTCATTTATCATCTCTTATTATATTTAGAGATTTTTGTTCTAATTCTTACATTAAAGTTGATATATGTAATTTTTTTCACTAAAACAATACTTTTATCCACTCCACACCATTCTCATTTATTAACATTCCGCCAAACCAACTCTCTTATTATAGTTCCTTTATTTTGTACATTTAAATACATCCTAAAAAATCTATACACAATGAGAGAATCTCTCAAGTAATCTCAAAACCCCACCACATAATCTATGATCATTGATTCTATATCCAAAATTTAATGTCTCTCACATTTATGGACCACATTCCTCCTACAGAAACATGTTACCATGTGTTTGTACTTTATTATCTTTTTTGTTGCATAACTTTAATCATTATTAATATTTTTTTTTATTTACTAGGTCGATAGATATAATTATTTTTGTTTTGAGTATGATCTATGGCAGGGACCACCATTTCATTCATAAATTTGAAGCATATAAGTGGCTTTACCTAGCATTAAATATTCAACTTTCGGGCGCACTAACCTAATACGAGAAACATCGTTTTTGGTGCACTCACCTTTCTTTTTCTCCTTTACAAAAACAAGTGTGGACCAAAAACTATAAAAATAAAAATATTTTGGCTTAAATATTTATTTGATTCTAATTTTTTATTTTTTTTAATTTAGTCTTATTTAGGATTTTGTTCAATTTGTTCTAAATTTTAAAAATATTATTCAATTAATTTTTTTATTTAATATCGTTCAAATAGTTAATAGAATGGTGTATACATGTCATTCTTTCACTGATCTGGTGCACTGTACAGTGACATGACTATTTATTTACTATGACATAATGTCATGGTGTTTAATTGAGGAGGATAAGATTAGGTTTATGAATTGAGGAAATTGGGATTAGGTTAGGGTTTGCTGCTAGGAGAAAATTTGGGTAGAGATCATTGTTGGGGACAAAGATCATTGTGTGCATTGGACTTTCTTTTTCAATTAGAGAAGATTGGTGATGTAAGGTGTTCGTATCGTCGCATTGTTTGACGATACGAACGTCTCACTCCATCAATCATGTCATTCTATCACAGTAAATAAACGATCACGTTACAATACAGAACACCATGTCAGTAACGTCAGTAGGAGAGTGACACATATATATTGTTCTGTTAACAATTTTAACATTATAAAAAGATTTAATTGAATGATATTTTTAAAATTTAAAACCAAATTAAACTAAAATTATACCAAAAGACTACTTAAGCCAAAATATTTTTATGCATACAAAATTACCTTACCCTTCGTTTGGAAGGTACACAAAATATTACAAAGCTGGTTTGACTGAAGTGTTATGTGAAAACATGTTCTTCGAGAAAAAAAAAAATTGTAAATAGTCATGAAAAGGTATTTGATGTGTGTTTTCAACACAATGTAATTACTTATATTGTGTAAAAAAGTAACTTTTTTACCTATGTTAATATTATCTTTAATTAAACTAACATCAGTATTAATATATTAACTAAAATTTTTCATACTAAATAACATTATGAAAAGTAAATAAAAATATTTTTGTCATTTTTTTACCAAAATAATTTATCTTTTAATTTATTTTTTGCCTTTTTTTTCTTTCCCCTTTTCTTTCTCTTTTACAAAATGGAGTTTTAATATAAAAAAAGTTGAACTACTCATGTGTACCTACCATTCACCTTTATGAAAAGAACAATATATCTTCATTCATTAAATAAAAGTATTGAATGAAAATGAATTTTTTGAAACATTATTGTTTGTTTACTACTACAAGGTTTATGAATAGTACGTGAGAGAACAAAAAATCACTTTTTTCGAAATAAAATAACATGAGAGGTAGCACTGTTACATTAGTTTTTTATTTGTGGAATGGTACAAAGGACCTTTTGTTTTGAATTTTAGATGTTTGAAGTTGAAAAACTAAATTTTAATTTAGTTTTTTAAAATCAGCGTTTAATAAAGAATAATGTTTTCCATGATATATTGACCAAGTTTTCAATAAAAATATCTTTGAAGAAAACATATTTTATTTTACGTTCCAGTATAAGAAAGAAATTGTAATTCATGTATCTCTTATAAAAGAGAAACAAATTTTCGTTCAACGATATTAAATTAAATATATAATAGAAGATATCAATATAATACTTAGTTCAAAAAGGTTTATCACTTTTATTATTGAAAGCAAATATTTATTTACGAACATTATGCATATTAGTGATTAAAGTGTGTCCTTGTGTAATGATGGACCGGTTCTTTTAAGGAAGAATGAAATTCCATAAATAACCCTACAGTTAAAAACTATAATGACAAAAAAAATTAATTTTTTATTTTCTACTTTTAATTTTAAAAATTATAACCTACAATAGTTTAAGAGACAAAACAACAATGTATTGATGGCACAAAATTTATCACTTCAACTTTTCCTTGGACTCTCTCTCATCCTAGCCACGGGATTTACATTTAGAAAGTTAAAATTATCTTCTTAAATGTAGCGCATGATTTTTTATTTTTACTTTTTTACTTTCTTAGACTTTATATCATATTACTTTTTTAGATTTTTCTTTCAAATATTAGTTTAATATGCAAATTTTTTAAGACATAATTTTATATTTTTTTATGTAAATTTAATGTGTTAGATTGAACATTTATTATTAAGTTAAAAATTATATTTGTTAGTTATGGAAGTACCTCTTTTTATTTAAGAGCGTAAACTTAAATGTTCCAATTCGATGGTAACTCAACCTACTTACACTTATCACATAATAATTAATATCACATACAATAATGATATAATTACAATAGAAAGGTAAATTTTTACTTCTACAATTCAGAAATTTAGTTAAAACACACGGTTACGGATGTAAAATATTGTACCCATCTATATTCATGAATAAAACATGTAATGAGTAGGAAATGAATATTCTAGATGGATACCCGGACAACGGGTATGAATATTTTTTATACCCACACTTTAATGGAACGGATATGGGTATTATAGTATCCATATTATATACTCTAATTTAAATTAAAAACAATAAAAAACATGATTAAAACATTAACATATTGATTTTGAATATGTTATTTTTTATTAATTGGTTTTAAAAAATCTCTATTTCTTTATAAATTATCATTCAACAATATTTAGATGACTTATTTAAATTTTATTTGAAATTTATGTATTAAATTTTTATTTAAATTTATAATTAAAATATGTTTTTAAATATATATATATATATATATATATATATATATATATATATATATATATATATAAAATATATATACACATATATAA
>Ga0214542_1001639_pt1 | contig 46036 bp, 38 predicted proteins | sample CNSS1metaG_FD_160096 | JGI IMG/M metagenome (GOLD analysis project Ga0214542, IMG submission 160096) | Root nodule microbial communities from cowpea collected in UCLA plant growth center, Los Angeles, California, USA - CNSS1 | ecosystem: Host-associated > Plants > Roots > Nodule | place: USA... | reverse complement strand
AATTAGCTTCAGATCGTAGAATAGGAACTTTTTTATATATTTTTTGTAATGTTTTTGTTTGGGCTTTTTCGGACCTTAAGTTATGTTGGGCCTTTTTGTGTTTCGGCCCATAGTATATAAGCCCTTGGGAGACACATTGGTATTCAGATTTGAGTTTTATGAAGTAGTGAGTTTTCTCTCAAGTCTCGAGGTTCTCCCCAGAACCACCGATCCTTATCTTTGAATCTCCGATTCAAAGTGGCGGATCTTCCTCACTTATCTTGGAATCTCCTCCAAGTGGCGTGATTTTCGTCCGTTCCGCAAAAACCCCCAATCGACGTCCTCCATTTTCCCCCTTTTCGTTTTAGGGTTCATACCCATTTTTGTTCTAGATGAATTCCTCCCCAAATCTGAGACGATCCTTCATCATATTTACAGGAAAATAGTGGGAAGCTTATGATATCTATGTAATACAAGGCCTGATATAAGCTATAACGTTGGTTTTATTAGTAAATATATGCATAATCCTAGAGTATCTAACATGAATGCAACAAAACGTGTTCTTCGATGTGTACAAGGAACACACAACTTTAGAATTTTGTTGCCAAAGAAGAAACAAGGATAGGGGCAAAAAATTACTACATACCCAGATGGAGACTGATGTGGAGATAAATGGGATGAAAGAGTACAACTGGGTATATTTTCTTCCTAGGTGAGGCACCAATCTCGTGGAGCTCAATAAAGGAGCCAGTAGTTACTTTATCCTCTTGTGAAACTAAGTATGTAACAGCTTGTGAGGAAACTTGGCAAGTTGCTTGGTTGAGTTCATTGATAAAGGATTTGAAGGTTGATTTGACAAAGAAAGTGAAGCTGCTTATGGATAATAAGTCAATAATTAATCTTGATTGGCACCTAGCCTCTCATGGAAGAAGTAAGCATATTGAAACTAATTTTCATTATATCCGAGAACAAGTCAACAATGGAAGTTTAGAGATTGAACATTGTAGATCGAAAATGCAACTTATAAATGTGTTAACAAAGGCAATGGAATTAGATAGGTTCAAAAATTTGAGAAAGCTTATTAATGTTACAAGTGTAAATGAGAGTTTGGCTTAGGGAGGTGTGTTAGTGTTTTGTTGTTAAGCCAAAAACAAAAAATTGTCTCTGTTATGACATTTACTTAATTTGTGCATTTTATCAGTTTTGTGATAGTTTTATATCCTATGTAATACTTGTATTTCTTTGTTCATGAATCACTACAATAAATATTAATTTTAAGAATTTGGCGTTTCCGGGGGTTTTAACCCCCACTAAGTACGTTACCTACAGTTTGAATTTTCTTGAGTAAAACTAGCGTAGCTAACAAATTACTGACGGTTTTGAATAACCCCTGAAAAAACATAACTTCCCTGTAGTTTGGAAACCCCTGTAAATTATTAGGGGTTTCAAACCTCAGTAATTACTAGGGGTTTCAAACCCCCCAGTACTTCTCAGAGGTTAAAACCCTCGGTACTTCCCAGAGGTTATAACCCCGTTATTTTTTAGTGCTTTTTAGGTTTCAAATCCTCGTTAATTGCATTCGTTGCTTTTTTCTTTTAGTGCACCTAAATTTCATTTGTGAATCTTTTTATTTATGATCATTCAAGAAAAAGTTATAAGTTTTTAATAACAAAAAATGTGATCTTAAACTAAACTGTGCTGGTAGTTATAGCATATAATAAATTCATTTTCGAAGATGCTTCCTCTGATGATTCAATTAAAATTTAATGATGACGAGTTAGCCTTAAGGCTATATATAGTTTGGTTGTATATTAAGCTATATAAAATTGTTTCATAGGAAAATACCAAGAGAGAATATGCACCATAAGAAATATTGTAAAATCATGATTATATATAAAACCATATTTTTTATAACATACTTAAGTAAGATTATAGGAATTTCCTTTAATAATATCATGTTCCGTAAAATTACATGGTGACATTTTTGTGTTATTCAATTCTATGATGTAGAGACAAGTAATGATAAAATTCTATACGATGTATTATTCATTAGATATCATTGTAGCCTAAAGAAAGATATAAGGGGTTCATAGACATCTCGATAAGCATTTTCATCCATAACATAATTTGTATGTGCATAATCATTTTTGTACTGCACTACAAGCTTATCTGGGTGATGATCTTTAAGAATTTCTAATAGACGTTGCACGTCCTTAACATCAGAAAGAGCATCAACACCTCCATAACTCAGAAGAGAGGAAGCTCATTTGGAATTCTTGTCATGTATGCTGGAGGAGTGGGTTGTCCATAGTGTTTTATGTTCTCATCTTGATTTTGGTAATCAAACATTGATGTGGTTCCTTCTCTGATCATTGATATTCATATATGATTAAGATTCATAACCCTCATATGAAAGAAAAAAATTATTCTTATTAATAGTTAGCTATTGCAGTCAAATTTTCAAAATCTCTGCTAAAACTAAAGCTTTCTTTTTGTCATGAACTGTATAACTTATATGTTCCTCAAGTTATGAACATCTAAGGAGATAATAATTAATTATGCCTCTAACTACATATGCAAAGGTTAACTTTGTCATTCAGAATTAATCTTCAATGATATGCACTCACTTGCAAACAATGACAATGGATTTTCCCACATGTGTAAGACCCGAGAAATTTAATTAATTAAATAATTAATTAATTAATAAAATGCGGGTAGAGGGAGCCCTTATGATAATTAATGTTAGCTTTTATAACGTGGAAAAGTATTAGCTTAAGTGGTTGAGAATACTTAGGCATGTTGAAAGGACTTGGGTTCGAGTTTAGTGTATGCCATTGTGTGTTTTTTTTATTGTTTACCATTTTAATAATAATAAACTGCTTGATCATGATAAGTGATAATAAAATCCTAGATTTATAGGAATTATCATGAAACATGAATGGGTTGAATGGTTGGACATGGTCTTGATAATTAAGTTGTTATGGGTTCAAACCTTGGCTAGCATTATTTAGCCTTGTCATATTAAATTGTATGATTTATGTGGTATGTTGTATGATTGGGTGACTTTTCTGCATTAAAATTCTACTAGTTTTGAGTTTGTGGAAATTTCTAGAAACCGCTTGGCGGCTTTGAAGGTTTCGCCGGGCGTTGCTTTCATGCCGCCAGGTGCCATTGATTTTCCTGGTCTGCGCAGTTTTCATAAAACTGCATTTCTCGATTCGTTAACCATCCGATTTAGGTGAAATTTTAGAAGGGTATTCACAACATGTTGTTCTTCACTTTGACCGGTGGAGATTTAAATTGGATGCCTGCAAAGGGAGATATACGTCACTCATGATTGGTTGTTTGAATTCCCTAATAGTATGATTACTAATGGATGATTAAGTGTGCTCAAGTGTTGATATGACCTTGATTGGTGAATGTATATATATAAATATATATAGATGTGTGATTGATGAGTATGTTTGTGGTAGTTCTTGTTGAGACATGTTGAATATATGAACCTATATATGTTAGCTCGAATGTATGATGTTATAAGTGTGTGAATAAAGCTACTATTGATGATATCACTATGATCGAGTGTTGCATGATCATGACGTGTTTTAGGAAAGTATGGGAACATGATAATCATACTTTAAATATAATAGAATTGCGAGGGCATGCGAAATAACTATATAGCTTTGATTGTGTCTTATGTGGGGTATGTGAATTGTAAGCATGCAAAGGGTAGGAAAAGGAAAAAAGGGAAAATAAAGTGTGTGTTGAAATTGATTTAAGAGGTAAGTATATATGAATTATAAAAGAGAGGAATGTGTGCTTATACTTGAAAGATGCATATGTGTGTTGTGATGTTGGAATTCGAAATGTATGAATGTGTATGTTGATTTATGGATGTTTGAGAATTGAATGGTTGAATTCTAGGATAGGAATTAGAGTACCTAAAACCAGTAGTGTCACCCTAGTGGTGTAGCGCCTGGCGGTGTAGAGTGGATCGTCAGGCGATAGTATGAAACAAGGATGTCTTGTGAGTTGTGGCGCCCAGCGGTGATGTGGAACTGCCAGGTGGTCTGTACTGTCATTTCGCCTAGCGGTGCTTAGGCTGCGCTAGGCGATGGTGTAGTGGCAGGGTGTGTTGTGATATGTTTTGCATGGTTCATTGTATTGATTCTGGTCTAGGATATGCTTGATGTTGTCATGAGCGGGTAGGTTCATGACTAGTGATGAACACGTGATGATATGAGAGGGGAGGTTCATATCCTAATACTCTCATGTGGGGATACGAGCGGGGAGGTTCGTATGTTCTGTGCTCACACTTGAGAGATGCTGCGAGCGGGGAGGTTCGTAATTGGTGGATCATGTGTGTTGGACTACGGGCGGGAAAGTCCGTAGAGTTGGACTACGAGCGGGGAGGTTCGTAGAGTTGGACCACGAGCGGGCAGGTTCGTGGAAGCATTGGAATCCATAAGACCAGCTTGAGTATGTACCTTGTGTAGCGTAATGTGCTTTTCTTGTTTTGTTATCATGCTGTGATGTGAGACTTGGATCAGGGGATGTTGTGCCATGAACGGGTAGGTTCATAGATGGTGGTGAACACGTGATGATATGAGCGGGGAGGTTCATATCCTGATACTCTCGTATAGGGATACGGGCGAGGTAGGTTCGTATGCTCTATGCTCACACTTGAGAGATGCTGCGTGCGGAGAGGTACGTAGCTGGTGGATCACGTGTGTTGGACTACGGGCGGGTAGGTCCGTAGAGTTGGACTACGAGTGGGGAGGTTCGTAGAGCAAGACTACGAGCGGGGAGGTTCGTAGAGGCAAGACCACGAGCGGGCAGGTTCGTGTGAGCATCATAAACCCTGAATTTGAGGCTAACTATTTGTGTGTTGTGAAGGTTGAAAAGCCTTGGGGATTAAGGTCTTGGCCAAGAATTAACTAGAATAAAATAGATGGGCGTATTTTGATTTTTATTAACTTATATGTTAACTATTTATGAGCTCACCCTATCTGCTTGTGTTTGGCGATGATCGTGTAATGCGTTATATGGGAGCATATGATGTTGTAGGTGGTGCTGGTGAGGCATAACATCAGAGAGAAGGTTAGCTGGGAAGAGCTTTTACTGGAGTTTTATCATTATTATTTTTTATGAATTTTGTAAACAGTGTTTTACCGATTTGTGAATTTGGATACTGTATTGGAGTTTCATAAATTATGGATTTTTGGATAACTTTCGTTTAATAATTGTTTTGAAATTTCCTACATTTTTGGAAAATGGATTTATAATTAATGAGATTTTATTTTCTTATTTTATTTTATTATTAAACCCGTAATATCCGATAGGGATGTTACAACATGCAAATTCCTACTTCGTGAATTTCAGTAACAGGTTTGTCGAGTACTCACTTATATGGTAATCATATATTATTCAATCAAACATGTTCAATGAAACAACCATAACATTCTGGCAGTATTTCTTTAAACCCTCTTGTAGTCTTGATTGTAGCTCTGATTTGGGAAGGTCAAGAAAATATTTTGCTGACCTCTTCTTGGAATAGCGGGGTAAGGATTTGTTGTTCTCAAAATAATAAAAAAAACTCTTATTCAATTTATGTCTTTAAAGCATAGTAGTCACTAAAGGATTTCAAATAAAAGTTATAGTCAATAATTTATTAATTTTCCAAAAATGTCCTCAAAAGATCTGCAGAACAGGAAACATAAGTGAAAAGAAAATTACACCTTTTTATTTGCCATGAATATTTCTCCATGCCTCCTTAGCTCCTAACATTTTACATCATATGCTTATCCACACAAAATGTTGGCCTCTTTAACACTAACCTCTTTAGCATTTGGGTCAGGAATTTCTCTTGGGATTGAATCATATCCATGCAATAGCAATAACCACCAACTTTTTGTTCTATTATCGTTAGGGAAAGGTTAGAGCTTTTGGATACCTCAGGTTTGAAATCATCAAGGTCTTCAATGTAAGCTCTTTCTTCCCAGTCTACAGGCTGCAATTTGGAAGATATTTTAGAAATAATATCATCTGATTGTGATAAGTTGATTCTCTTTACCGCAAAACAGGAAATCTAAACTGAGTTATAATATTGCTATAGGATATGTAGAAGACCAAAAACATCGTAATATACTAAAGGACAAAATTTGAAGTTACAACTGAATATGCATATGGAAAATAACATGTATATGGAATATAAGTGCCCTAACCATTAGCACTCAGACCAATTTTTCCAGAGGTAAGACCAAGGATAAGTATATATTAAAGGGGATACAAGAATATGATGGCATTGAAACAAACAAGTGGTGAACTTAATAGGGGAGAAGAAAACAAGTTTTGTGGAATTCAAAACCTTTCTCTTCATGTGTACCATGATTTGTTCCTTAAAACCATAAAGACAATTAATTAGCCAAATATCAATGCCCCTCATGAGTTTGTCTTAGAGCACTTTACAAGGCATGAATAAATCCAAATAATAACTTCCTCTTATATGGAAAATGATCATTAGTCAAAATACGAAGAACGATGGATATGTTTGTGGTGTCTTAAAGCAAGATATAAAGCTTAATGGGAACATTTAAACTAACTGGTACATCCTTGGCGACTGGAATGCTCTCAGTAAACACCTCCTTTTCTTTGTCCTCCTCTATCACATTGCTTTTTGCTCTCTTTCCTTTTCTAGAACTCTGAAATTATTCACAAAATAAAAACCAAACTCAGTCTTGCTCTTGCATATACATTTTCAAACAAACTTGCATTAACACTTCCTAGTTTCCTCACCAGCTTATTTGAATTAAAACTCTCTCACATTGTCACTGTCAATTACAACCTACATGAACCATAAGTATTCCATGTGGGGGTAGCTTAGGCATATTGTTTTTAATTATAATTAGATGCCTACACATATCATCATTAACTTTATAACAAGTCTTCAAATTCCGACTTAAATAACTATCTACCACAACCACAACATCTCATGCTTTATAATAATTAATTCAAAACTAATTTTCTTTAGTCTATGATAGTAACACCGTATAAGTTCCATACTTAACTTGATATATGGAGTGAGAACAATTAATAAAAATGTGTTCAATGGTTTAATTAAATTACAGTATGATGTTTGGCATCAAACAATCATTGTTTTGAAATGCACGTGAATCAAGGTTTTGACTAGAATAACATCCAAGTTGTATAACTATCAAATGTGATACATGAACAAACCATATCCCGTCATCATGGGTCTTGAAAGACAAATATAATGGCATCCAAGTTGTATAATTGTCAAATGTAGAGCTGTAAAAATGGGTTGAAACCCGCAAGCCAACCTGGTTCACCACAGGTTCGTGCCAGGTTGGGTTGAAAATTTTTCATAAATTTCAATACGGGTTGATTTTTGACCCGGCTCATGTAGAACTTGGCTCACCCGGGTTGAATCCGTGGTGAGCCGGGTTGGCTCACCAATCCGTAAATAAAGGGTCACACAAGTGTTTTTTGTTAAGTTGGGTTTTATATTTGAGTCAAGTTAGATTGTTTTTTTAGTCAACACATAGATAATTTGTATTTTTTTATTTGTTTGTATTTGGATTGCATTGAAGTTTATTTAGATTTTAATTAGAATTATAATTTAGTTTTGATTAAAAAAATAAAAAAAATGTATGTTTTTTAATTAAGTGAGCTCGTGAGCCAACCCGTTTAACCCACCAACCCGTGGTGGGTTGGGTCGGGTTTGAATTTTTTTGGCTCGTTAATAAGTGAGTCGGGTTGGGTTGGCTCACTAAGTAATCAACTCGTGGTGGGTCAAGCCGGGTTGGGCCGGGTTACCCGTTTTGACAGCTTAGTCAAATGTGATGCATGAACAACGTGAGGTTCCAACTGTTTGAGTTTTTCATGACAAATTTTCTTATTTGGATTTAAAATTGTTAATCTCACATTCAAGAATGGCTAAGGGAGATATAGAAGCCTCAAATAATATTCAAAGCATTACTCAGTATCGTGAAATCAAAGAAATTCACCTATGCGGTTACTCTTGGAATAGCCTCAATGCGTGGACCATAAACGTTGCACCAACTGCAAACACACAAACACTATGAAGCAACAACGAATAACCAAACCCGCAACGCAGACAATAAAGCCACTCAACAACAAAACAACCAGTTTTATACGCACCGCAAATTTGAGAAAATGAAAACACATCGTGAATCTCTTCACAGAAACAACCATCAAAGTGGACAAAGTGAAAAATTAACGACAAAGTGAATAAAACAAAGGAAAAGTATTACCAATTTGAAGTTCCAATGGACTGAGACCAAATGAAAATGAAGATTTGAAAAGGACACGGAAGAGAAATCGAGAGCAACAATTGAGAGAGGACAAAGGAAAATGAAGAGGAAGATTTGAAGAGAGATCCTAGGTTATGCGACGAAAAGAATATTGTTTTTTAATTTACAAAAAATAAAGAAAGAGGGGTTGTAAAATGTAAAGGGAGTGTCAAAAAATATGTCAGAGGTTTTCTGGGGTTCATTAAAAAAACCCTTGATATTTGCCAGATATTTAAAAAACCTCCTTTATGTCTATAAATTAGTTGAGGTTTTATAACATCCATTAATAAACCCCTGTTGTAATTAAACTTTTTGTGTAATGTGTATCCTTTAAATTTGAAGATTTGAACTTTCTTCGATACCATGACTTTTTCTTTTTAAAATATTTAATAGAACTTTTTAAAACAGAATTCCTACTTTTGAAAACATTTTTCTTATTTGAAAGGAAAAATAATATGAAATGGTTCTTCTTAAAATCATTTTTTTTCTATTTTATTTAAGATGTGGAAATATTAATTACATTTATTTGATAAAATTAAAATATCTCCAACACGATCTTTTTCACTTGACTAATCTTTAATATATGAAGTCAAACGTTACACGGAGGAGTAATTAATAATGTAAAATTGATAAGTAATGCAGAGAAACACTAAATTATGTGTGACTTCAAGCATTGCATAAACGATTATCTCCCCCTCTCCAAGCAAGTAATTCACTATTTTGAAGCAAAGGTTTCTCATGGACTAAAAGTAACTTGTCGATAAAAAGGAAATAAGTAATAGTTTTTATTTTATAAATAAAAATATCCCTTTTATATGTATATATGATATATGATATACATTTAATTATAGAGATTTGTGATTAACATAAAAAACTATATACTATTATTCCATTACATACTTATTTATATTAGAGTTTTTCATTTTCATAGTTGTTATTTGAATATTTATGATAAAATTGATTTTTATTAGCTAATATGTTTTATACTATCATTAAACTCTTTAGTATAAATAACGTTGTTAGAAGAAAAAATAAAATTCGAATTTAATATTTATCTTACGTAAAAATTAAATAGAGGTTGTAACGTTGCAAATGGACATGTAACATGATAAAATAAATTATTCTGAGTATAAATTTTATTACATTTATCTTGTCTTTGAAGAAAATTGTAAAATTTATACTCATGTTTTGTTTTTATTTTTCTCAGATATAAAATTTGTGTTTTATTTTTGAGCACCAAGAAAAGTTCCAAGAGACCCATTGAAGGTTAGAACCAAAACTAGGGTTTTGTACACTTGATAAGGTAATACCACCGTACATTATCCTTTTTTCCATTCATATCTTACTCACATCATCCATTTTTTCCATTAAATTTCTTGTTGTTATCTTGTGTTCTTGTGAACCCTCATATCTAGTCTCTCCATCCATCAACTTGTCATTAAACACTAAAAACACTAAGGAAACCAAAGAGCTAACCTTCAAATAATTTTAAAACTAAATATATCTCTTCAAATATTTTTAGATATTCATAACCAATATAAAGATAAATAATATTTATGATTATTTTAAACATATTTGAGATATTTCAATAATAGAAAAATCAGATCCAAAGCCCAATTGAAATTTATATAAAGAGATCAAATGGAAGCAACAAAAGGAGTTCAGAGCTTAAGAACCCTTTGGGGGAAGTAATCATGTCTTGCCCTCCATTTTGTTATATTTTAATTCTACATTCCATGGAATGTTAAGCTTTTAGGGTTGGTTCTAGTGTAATTTCATTACGGATTATGAAATTAGATTAAAATAATTTATTTGTTCCTTTTATGATTGTTGAGGTTTTAATTTATCTAGGTCTTTTTATTTCTGAATCAAGTAAAAAGTAATGGTTTTATATTCTAAAACTAATTAGTAAAGTGTTTAAATCTATATGCGTGCTAATTATATGAGTTGAAGGGTTTTTAAGTTCAATTGAGACTTTACTTTTAATTAATTTAGAAGTTTTCATGTGATTAAATAAGTTCTTACCAATAACTGAAAATTTGCTTTGATTAAAAGTAATTGTTTAACTAAAATTAGTCAAGACTTTACTTTAATTGATTAAACTTTTTATTTGATAAGCAAACAAAGGAATAAACATTATTAGACATAGTAAAATTTTATTGGAACTGTACTTTTGTTGAATTTACTATGAATACTTTAAAAGTTCTTATTGTTAATTAAGACTTTACTTTGGTTAAAATAAAGAATGCCAAAAAATTAATTAAGACTTTACATTGATTTATATAAAAATCTAAGACAATAATCAATGGAGCAATAATCTTTATATAACCGATGATGAATCTCTTTTGAAAACATAGTAGAATCAATATTTTTTTATCATTATTTTTATATCTTTTTATCCTTTTGCAATTTTGTATTTTTTTTATTGATTTTGAAAAAAATTAGTGGAATCAATTAATTTTTAAAAATAAATTGATGTGGGTGTGTATATCTACGTGTGTGTGGGTGGAGGGGCATGGGTCTGGGTGTGGGGGTGGGTTGGCGTGTGGGTGGGGGTGGGGGTGTGGGGGGGGGTAAGGATGTATCGGTTTGTGGTTGTGGGTAGGGATGTGTTAGTTTGTGGGTATGGGTGTGTGTGGGTGGGTGTGAAGTTGAAGGAGTTTGATTTGCCACCTAGTTGTTTAAAACTTCATCCTCCCTAATGACCTTGTTGTCTGGAACTTCATCCTCTCTAATGACCTTGTTGTTTGGAACTTCATCCTCTCTAATGATAAACACTCTTTTAAACCATTGCATTATAGGCAAGTATCATAACACCTTAAAGAGGGGACCTTCTACTTCTCTCTCACACTACACCCCTTATGTTCCTTTTTAAAAAATCGTCATAATCCATACGTCAGACATATTCAATGTTGGAAACTATTTATACATAATATACAATCATCAAGACATGTATATATCTTCTTTTAATTTGTTTAAATGAGACATAATTCTTGACTTAAAACAAGACCAAGGTGGGTGTGGGTGTGGGTGTGGGTGTGTGTGTGTGTGTGTGACATTACTCAATGTGAATCAACAAGAACATCAATAATGATTTGTTTATTTGATTTGTGTTTAAAATAATATGCAAAACATCTTCAAGAGTTAATCAAAAAATCTTGTTTAACCACAAGTAAGAATCAATAATGCAAAGAAGAAAAGGAAGATATCATGACACAAAGAATTTTATACTAGTTCATTCTTGCGAGCTACATCCAATTAGCATATGCAACAAGAGCATAACTTTTCACTAACAAGAATTAGAATATTATAATTACACGCAATTTTATAATATTAAACATACTTCTTGAAAACTAAAAGAAACAACCTAACCCAACAACACCTTGTTGCAACCTCGACATACTTTAGTACCAACAAAAACCATAAAAAAATGTTCAAGAAACAACCAAACCTAGAAAACCTCCTTAGCTTTCTCAAGTCAAGTAACCAGCCTAAAGAAAAACCAACAACGTGAAGACAAAAATTTTTCTCTATATGATCACGAGTTCCTCCTCGCCAAGAACTAAGGTTTCTCTCTTTAAAAGTGTTTCTTTTAGATTTGCTCTAAAATGATTTTCAAAAAGGGAATTTTTCATAAGTCAAAGTCTAACATTTTTCAATGAGCCAAAGTCCTTATTTAGAGGATAGATGATGCTCATGTATTTAATTGACTAATTTTAACTACCAATCGGTTGATTTAATTTAATTAGTGAAATTAGTTTATTGTTAATTAATTCAACCGACTAATATAATCATCATATATCTCGTTTGAAAGAGACAATTAATCTATTAAAACCTTATTTAACATATTAAATAAAGTTATTACAATTGTATGAACCTAATTACAAATTAACTTGTTTACAAATCTTCCTCCCTCGATCTTCACCAAATCTTGAAGTTCCTGGTGTAGATTCATGAAATCAACAAACTTTTCATGATAACAATAATATCCTTTTTGCTTCATATTTATTATTAGGTAATATAATAAATGTTGGAAGCATTTTTTTCAACAATTCCAACAATTCTATGAATTTTTTATTTATTCATGCATAAAGAGTAGTTATCATAATGCATACTTGTTTTTGTCTTATTTATTTTTACTTTTCTCAAGCATAATCTACACTAACACAAAATAAAAACACTTGTCACAACTCTTTAAAATGTTTGGAAAAGAAATTATAAATCATTGAATAAATCGATTGGTTGTGAAAATAGTTGTATCCGTTTTTCTTGTGAAAACTATGATGCCTTCCTTTCTGTACGCACGTGCGAGCATCCACATTTCACAGAGGCGTCGATACTGGGGCCCACTTCGTCCTTCATCCTCAATCCACGTGCCAATACTTCCCATTCCATATCTAACCTACGACAGAACTTGCAATATGATTTCTCTTCAGATTTGATCCATCTGAATCGATCATAATCATATATTAAATGACACTAATTAGGAGAAGGTTATGCCTAAAGTTAGTTCATCTTCAAATATACTAAGTAAAGATAAATCACTTTTCAAATATACTAAAATTTATAGTTATATATATCTTTTATTGCATGTACAATATGGAGCCAGTGGAATATTATTTGTTTACCATGGAGACAATTTAGATTTTAGTCATACATTTTGTTAATTCTAGATTAAATCAATTATCAATTTACACTTTTGTAAACTCTTTTTAATCTCTTTTCTATTAACAATTAATGTGATTAACGTGACAAACACTCTACAAATTCAAATAAGAAACTTAGTATATAGTCTTGTATAAGATGTAAAATAAAATTTTTGATAGAGACATTGATAGGTAAAGTGTTGTTGCACTAAAATATAGATGCATGTAATTATAATAATAGTAACCTGAGTCCGCTACACGTCGTACTAGTTAAGCGATTACTGGAACCTAAAAAAATACAAGTGAACGTGGTCCTTTGAAAGAAGCAGAGACTTCTACGCCATGGCCATGTGAGACATGTCTCGGTTCTTGAGCTTCCAATTCACTCAGATACCATATTAACATGTTCTGCCTCTCCAAGAATCTTCCCTCCTTCTCTCCTCTCTGTATCCAGTAAGTTCTTTCAAATTAATTCCTCAACTTGTGTTTTTCTCTGTGTTTTCTCCACCCATCATTTCGCTATTTTCATTTTAATATTCGTCAACAATCATGTCTGAATCCACCAGTATTAACTGTCTTTTCTGTCCCACACATGTAGATCATGCTACTGTTTTTTCTTTCTTTTTATATGGTCATGTCATGATGAAAGCTGTGGTTAGATGAAGCTTCTTCATTCCCAACCCACTTTGGCAGGGTTGAATTTCAGTACTTTTATGCTGTTAAAAAATGTGCCAACCATGCTTATGTGAAGTCCCATCCTTTATTACCTCATCAAGTTCATGTTATCATTAATGCTCAGTTTCTTCATAACACTGCCACTGTGATGGAATATGGTTGTGGAAATGAATGTTTGGTTTGTGTAGGATGCTTTGCTTGAAAGGATGGGGTGCACTTACTCTGTGTATAGGAAAAAAAAGACAAACTTTCCTGAAGTTGTGGTGTTTGTTCCATCAACAAGAATTCCGGTGCAATCTGATCTTCAAAGGGTGCTCAAGGGAGTAATTCCACGGGATCTTGCTGATAAATTGACCTCACTAAGGAATCAGATAGTGTTGGTAGCAGAGGATACCGGTGTGTCTTTGCTTCTTCACTTCATAAGTATCTTTTTTTTTTCTTATGTATTTGTTTTACTTGTTTCTTGAGATATACGATTGAATCATAAACACTAGGTCAAAATTCAGAACTTATGTTATGCATACTCCACTTCTTCAATTAATGACATTCATAAAGAAATTATAGATTTACTGTAGAATGAATAGTAAAGTGTGAAAATGTTATGCTGATCTGAAGTTTTTGTGCAGGTGGATCAGCTATATCTGAATTGCGGCGAGCTTTGAATGAGTACTTGTCTCTTCTGATTGGACTTACAAAGAAAGGTTTCTCAAATCCCCTTCTTTCAAAAAACTTTCAAACTTTTTATAGAATGAATATTGTTTCTCTTCATCTGTCAAAATTTACTGATTGATTTTCATTTGTTAACAGAGTATGGTCTTGAAGGACTAATAGATTTCAAATGGAAAAATTTAGAAGATGGGAAACAAGTAATCAAACTCATTCTTCTTCACTTTTATTATTGGTAATTTTAGTTTCTTGAACATGGTGAAGTCCACTTGGCAGGATAGCAGTGTAGCAAATACCTGGTTTGAGGTGTTGTCTGCAGTGCACCTTATGGCTATGCTCACACTGTCTGAGGCTGACTCAATGATGATTCCAAAGGACTCGTCAGGCTCTGGATTCAGGGTTGTATCTTCAGGTTTTGTGCCAATACATAAGCTTAAAGTTAGATGCTACTAAACCATGCACAAGTTGAACAATCATTGCATATATTTATATTGACAGATAGCAAGAGGGAAGCAATTGATTTGTTGCTGAAGGCCTCAGGATACCTGGAGTTCTGTTTAAGGGACATTCTAACTAGGATACCCCCTGAAATGAGGTACTTTTCTGTTTATAGATTTTAAGTTTTTGAAACTAGTTTTGGAGCGGCACTGAACAACACCCTATAGTAAAGTACATTCAAACAACATCCAGGAATACTTTTCCCCACGACTTACAGGAGGGTGTGTTGGAGGCTATTGCTATTCAAACACTTGGCCAGGTACTCCTTCATCAGTATTAATTCTTATAAGGTAAAATTTGAATAAACAACTTAACTAAACACTTAATGCATAAGCTTATAACCAAAAAGTAAGTGTGTGTGGCAAGTCACTAAAAACTTATGTTGATTTGAATAGATTATAAGCTTAACTTCTTAATAATAGTTCATCTTGATGATTTTAGGGAACGGAGATTCAACTTGGTCTTGCTGTGGAATGTCAGAAGGCAACTTTGTCTGTGAAGAGGAGATTGGCATGTGAACAGCTGATATACTTTAGTCAGGTTTTTATTCAATCTTTATTACTGCTTTAAATCACTAACTTTATGACTGCAATCTCTTTTGTAAGTTCACGAAAACATAATATCTGTTGAAAGGTAGTTATTATCCTCAATACTGCCTTTCAACACTGGTTTTGTTTGTTCTAGTTCGGATTGTTGTTTCTCAAGTAAAAATGTTTACTTTCTTGAGCAGGCTTATCACTGCTTGTTAGGATGCGACACCAACCAAGGGAGTGGAAGAAAGCATCTCCGATTCATCAAATGGAAATTTCTTGAAGCCAAGGTTAGTAATGATATCAAGATTGATTAAATACTTTCCACCAAAATTAAATCTTTGACATATTGTAAAGATTTTTTTATACTATCATTTAATCATGAGTTTTCACGTAGCTAATAGTTGTAACTTTGTAAAATTGCTTATAACATCATACTCTGTTAGCAGTATAAAAGTCTTTGCACCACATTAAACATAACATATATAATCCCAAATAAGCTCATATTAGGTATTACTATAAATTTTGATATCTCAGTTACACTGATATCTTTGTATTTATAGCTGACGACCAATGATATAAGGTATAATTTATATAATCCACAGCTTATAATTTTGTATTATGTTGTCAGGCTGCAGCCTACTACTACCATGGTCTGATCCTTGACAAGGGTAATGAACCAAACAGTTCCATTGGTGCTGTGTCTTGTTTTCTTGCTGCAGAAGAGCTTCTGGCTGAAAGCAAGAAGGCCAGTTTAAGCTTTTGCCTCGCAGCTCCAGTTACAAGGTTGGTATTATTGATCTCTAACTCTTGTATGAATGCTTCTTTTATCACATCCCTTTATCTTAAAAGACAAATGTGTATTTCTCTGTCAAGGGTTCCTCCACTCTGGGGTGCTATGAAATTTTTACACCAGAAAATTCCTGAAGTGGCATCAAGGAAGTCCCAGATGTATGGCTACCTTTGGGAGCAAGAGAAGTAAGGACCTTTCTTTGTTTCCAACTCATGTGTTTTAATCTTTTGATTTATTAAATAAACTCAAAAGTTCCTTTAGATATCATGATTATGAAAAATGAAACTCTTTTATTGATGCAGGGGTCTTCAATCATTGCCAGATCTTCCTGAGTTCCAATTATCATTACGTCCAGATGACTATGAACTTCCTGAAATTGATCCTGCATGGGATAGTAGAAACTGGGAATCTCTAGGACAGCCATTGAAGGAGCACCTTATAGATAGTGATGAGAATCCAACTGATTGATGAGCTTAAATGATCTTTGTTTTCTATCAGTAGTTCAATACCTTCTTGAATGTTAAAACTCTTGTATACGTGTTAACATTGTCATAAATATCAAGGTTACTATTCATCATATGATTCCCAAGTTACAAGATATAAGTGGATCACAACCTTTCTCTATAATCATCAATAATATCTATGCAGTTTTGTATCAAGCTTGTAATAATTTAGTTTCCTTTTGTTCTAATTAGCGCTAAGATTTGTGGATTAACACTCCTTTGTGACCGTCTCACTAGTTTAGTACCTTTTTCCTAATGGATCCTATGCATGCACAGCGAAAGCCTAATCCCGGGGATGTAAGCTGTACCACACCAAGCCAACTCAATAAAATAGTAATAAAACAATACCTATATACCAAAGCATTCAAGTAATCAGCTTAGGCCGCCAAGTAACCCAGACATCTAGAGGAGCAACCTACCTAAGACAACACATGAACAACACGAACCGCCAAGGAAAGTAGTCGGCTTAGGCCGACAACTCCGATATACTTAGGAGAAACAAAACCCCGTTAGTATTCAATAGGTCCACCTAAGGGCTTGGGTTAGGGCCTAGGCCCACTTACAGCCCAAACTAAGGCCCAAGCTAGGGCCCGACCCATGGCATAACCAAACATAATTAATACTCTATAAATACACATGGACCCCAGTAATTAAAGGTACGCATTCATTACTCCATTAATCACCTAATTTGACCTTTTGAGAGCTTTGACTCACTTGAGCTTCGGAGTCCCTTCTGCAGGTAACCCCTCCTGGGTCCAAACCGATATGTACCAACCGGGAAGAGGCCAACTGAGGAGATAGCGGACTACATGGGTAAGGTGACACTTGTGCCTAACTTATCTTGTTTGTTCTCTGCAGGAACAATTGGCGCCCACCATGGGGCACGAGACAACACCTTAGTACTCGTTTTTCTCCGAAGATGATTTCAACCCGCAGTAGAGCTGGAGTGAACAAGCAGGCGGATGCTGGTCCCTCAGGACCTGCTAGCATCACCCCTGACCTAGCCGCCATCCTAGACGGCCAGGCGAAGATGCAACAAGAACTAGCAGATCTGAAGAAACGCAACGCTGATGAGATGGAGGCGCTGCGACAAGAGAACTCTCGCCTTAGGCGAAAGATCGAAGCTGATCCCACCCTGAAGGGAAAGGCCAAGGAGGCGTCTGAGGCTGCAAGGTCCCCGACCTTCTAGCCCACAGAAGAGGAAAGTGAAAACAACCCCACCCCTCACACCTTCACCACCACCCAACAAACACCCATTCCCTCCACCCATCCCACTCACTTCCCCTCCACTCAACCAGGACACACTGTAGCCCTTACCCCTGCTGCTACCCTCCCCACCACCCAGATCCTCTACAACATACCCACCACCCTACACACTACACATGTTCCACCCTACAACCCATAATACCTCCCAACAACCCACATCCCCTCTCACAACTTCACCTCTACCTTCCCCACTCTGATCCACCATCCTATCCCTCCCCATCCGCTCCCACCCCACAAGCCTAAACGTCGCCACCCCTTCACCGATTTTATTGCTAACATCCCCCTTCCTGCCTAGTGGGAACCTTTCACACTAGACCGCTACACCGGCGAAACCGACCCTGACGAACACCTCAAAGTCTACATCACCCATGTCACCCTGTACACGTCCCAAGACACGGTCTTTTGCAAAGCCTTCCCCACCACCCTCAAAGGTCCCACTCTAGAATGGTTCACAACCCTTCCATCTACTCCATCAACAGCTTCGACGCCCTCTCCCATATGTTTTCCACCCATTTCGTCGGCAGCCGACCACATCAAACCACCACGATCTCCCTCCTAGGCATCAGGCAGGAACAAGGTGAACCGCTCAGAGCATTCATCGATCGCTTCAGCAAAGCAGCTCTTCGTACCCCGCACCTCAACCAGGAAATGATCCACCAATGTATGGCGCTCACCTTACAACCCGGCCCCTTCGCCAACAATGTCTACCTCCACCCACTCGCCTCTATGCACGAACTTAAGTTGTGTGCGGCCGACTACGTTCGCATGGAGGAAATGCAGACCCTCCACACCAAATTCTGCAATGACTTTGCCACTACATCCGCCAACCCCACCCCACAACCCCCTCGCCCGGACACCCGCACACGCGAGCCTTGCCAACCCCGTTTTACTAGATATGCTCCCCTCACTGTAGCCCGATCCCGCCTCCTTGATGAGGCCCTACAAGCTGACCTCATTCCACCACTACGTAAGACAACTACTCCCCCTAACGCAGATATGACCAAGTATTGCCGCTACCACCCCAACCATGGCCACACTACAGAAGACTGCAAAGCACTCTAGGATAAAATGGAAGAATTGGTCTGTGTTGGTCACTTTTGCCGCTTCATCCGTAGAGACGATCATCCCTCTCGATCTCGTCACCCCCCTTGATCTGACCATAGACGCCCTTCACACGACTCTCGCCACGACAGACGCCCCACCCAACCCGCCAACCAAGATCCCCAACCGACCCACACCGATATCACCCCCGCTGATCCTCCCCTACGCGACACTATCAACACCATCTCTGATGGCTTTGCTAGTGGAGGATCCACCTCTTCTGCCAGAAAGAAACACCTCCGCCATATTCAATCCATCAACTACATTACCCATTCCCATCACAGACGTCGCATGCCTCCCATCATCTTCATAGACGACGACTTTCACGGCCTCGACCACCAACAAGACGACCCCATGGTCATCACTGTTGAAATCGAAAACTACGCCGTTAAGAAAGTCCTTGTTGACCAGGGTAGCTCTGTCGACATCCTCTACTGGCCACCTATCAAAAACTCCAGCTCCCGGACACCGCCATGGTTCCATATGACGAACCAATCTATGGCTTTTCTGGCGAACAAGTCTCCACCTGCGGTTACATCGACCTTCACACTGTGTTTCGTCATGGAACCCAAACCAAAACCATTCCTATCCGTTTTCTTATCGTCGATTCCCCCACATCCTACAATGTCCTCTTGGGCCGCCTCTCGCTCAACACTCTCGGCGCTATCGTCTCCACCCCCCATTTGGCAATGAAGTTCCCTTCCCCTTCTGGCGACATCCTCACCATCCACTGCGACCAACGCTTGGCATGCGAATGCTACATGGCCAGCCTATGCCCACAACTCCCAATCCAGCAAACCAACCACATTGAGCGACCACCTAGCTCCGGCATCGCCCTATCAAGCGAAGATCTAGACCCCAGGGTAGGCTGGGATGTCCGTCTTGAACCCGTTGAAGAAACCTCCCCTCTAGAGCTTCCAAACGGCCATTCCATCAACTTAGGCACCGCTTTGAACTCAGATGAACGTGTCATCATCACACCTATCCTTGTCAGCAACACAGACCTTTTCGCTTGGTCCGCTGCTGACTTACCTAGGGTAGACCCTCTAGTCGCCTCCCACAAGCTATCCATCTACAAAGAAGTCCGCTACATCTCCCAGAAAAAATGCAAACTTGGCGAGGAACGCCGCTTGGCAGCTAAGGCTGAGGCAACAAGTTACTGAGCGCAGGATTCATCGAAGAAGCTCAATACACCACTTGGCTTTCTAATGTAGTCTTGGTGAAGAAAGTCAATGGAAAATGGCGGATGTGCGTAGACTACACGGATCTAAACAAGGCCTGTCCTCGCGATGCCTACCCCTTACCCAATATCGATCGACTTGTTGATGGCACGGTAGAGAATAAAGTGCTCATTTTCTTGGATGCATATTCTGGATACAACCAAATCCCCATGGCCGCATCTGACATGAACAAGACCGCCTTCAACACGGACGACGCCAACTACTTTTATAGAGTTATGTCCTTTGGTCTTAAGAACGCTGGAACAACCTATCAACGGCTGATGGACAAAGTTTTTAGCCATCTAATGGGACAATGTGTCGAAGTATATGTTGACGACATGGTTGTCAAGTCTCCAAGCCACCACCAACATGCCCAGGACCTATCGGCGGTCTTCTCCGCTTTACGCCAATACAACCTTCGCCTCAACCCTGACAAGTGTGTATTCGGCGTCGACCGCGGTAAATTTCTTGAATTTATGTTAACCCAGCGCGGTATAGAGGCTAATCCCGAAAAATGCAAGGCAATCATCGAAATGCGCAGTCCTACTACCATAAAAGAGGTCCAATGCCTCATAGGCTGCCTTACAGCCATTTCCTGCTTCCTACCCAAACTAGCTGAACAAAACCAACCCATAGTCCAACTCCTCAAGAAATCCGCCCGGTTCACGTGGACAGACGATTGTGAACAAATATTTCAGCAGCTAAAAACCAATCTCACCTCACCACCCATCATCCACAAGCCGGACACTCGCCAACCCCTACTAGTGTACATCACCGCCACCGACCACACCATCAGCGCCGCGCTTGTCCAAGACATAGAGGGCACGCAACATCCTGTCTACTTCGTTAGCAGAACGTTGCAAGATCCCGAAAACAAGTATCAAATGGTAGAAAATTTAGCCCTGTCCTTAGTCCATGCAGCTCGCCGCATGCGCCCATACTTCCAAAACCATAACATCATCGTCAAAATCGACTACCAAATCCAAAAAATATTGCAAAAACCAGACCTAGCAGGACGGATGTCATCCTGGGCCGTCGAGCTATCGGAATTCAACATTCGTTACAAACCCCATGGCCCCATCAAAGCCCAATGCCTCCTAGATTTTGTGAATGACCTCCAGTAAACATCCACAGAGGACTAGTGGACGCTTCATGTAGATGGTTCCTCGAATCCGAAAGGTGTCGGTGCCGGCATCGTGTTAGAAGGGTCTAACGATATCCTCATTGAGAAATCCCTCCACTTTGCCTTCAAAACATCTAACAACCAAGCTGAATACGAGGCCATCCTCGCCGGCCTTTCCCTTGCCCGCGAAGTTGGTGTCAAAACGTTAACGTGCAAAACTGACTCCAAGCTTACTGTAGGACACCTAAATAACGAATTCCAAATTAAAGACCCCATCCTTCTACAATATTACCATCTGGTCCGTGCAGTCATTCAATCTGCCTTTGAGCGAGTCCGCATCGAACACATCCCCAGGACCGACAACATCAGAGCCGACATCCTCTCCAAATTAGCCAGCACTAAATTGAAAAGCTGCCACCGATCCCTATTACAGCAAACATTATCTACACCCTCAATCACAAATACCTGCCAAAACCTAACCCACTCCCCAACCGACGATACCACCCCTCCCCACACCCACAACTGGACCACCCCCTATATCCAATATCTAAAAATCGGCAACCCTCCACAAGATGCGAACAAAACCTAGCTGGCTAAGGCCGCTAGGTATAGACGATGACCTCTACAAACGCGGATACGGCCAACCGCTTCTTAAATGTGTCACTGCAGAACAAACGTAGTATATCATTAAGGAGTTACACGAAGGCATTTGCGGCTACCATTCCGGCGCACGCACTATGGCTATTAGAATCTTTCGAGCCGGCTGCTTCTGGCCGACTATAGAAGCAGACTGCCAGGACTACGTCAGAAAGTGCAAACCATGCCAAAAACATGGCAACCTTATCCACCAGAAACAAGAACAACTCCATTCTATACTATCCCCATGGCCCTTTGCTAAATGGGGAATGGATATCCTTTGCCCCTTCTCCCCCGACAAGGACAAGTGAAATTCCTGATTGTAGCTGTTGACTATTTCACCAAATGGATAGAAGCCAAGCCGCTGACCACTATCACGGCCCAGCAAGTTCAGCAGTTCGTTTGGAAAGATGTTATATGCAGATATGGTGTTCCACATACTATCATCACAGACAACATCCGACAATTTATAGATAAGGAGCTAGCCAAGTTCTACACTGGTCTGGGCATCAAACAATCACAAGTTCTATAGAGCACCCAGAAACAAATGGACAAGCGGAGGCGGCCAACAAAGTTATCCTAGTGGAATTGCGCAAGAGATTAGACAATGCCAAAGGCCGTTGGCCCGAGGAACTTGTAGAAGTGCTATGGGCTTACAGGTGCACCCCTCAATCATCAATGAACGAGTCCCCATTCAGCCTAGTTTACGATGTAGACGCCATGATACCGGTTGAGATTGGCAAACCATCATTGCGCCGAGAACTGTGCGACCCAACCCGCAACCACCAAAACATGGCCACTCATCTCGACCTCCTACCCGAACTCAGAGAAAAAGCTCAGATACGCAACTTAGCCGCCAAACGAAGAGCTGCCAGAAAGTATAACGCAAACCTATGTCCACGATCGTTCGTAATCAGGGACATAGTATGGAGAATGGCCAGCAGTGCAAGAAAGAAGGATGGCAAATTCTCCGCCAATTGGGACGGCCCATATCGCATACGTGAAGACGCAGGAGGAGGAGCTTATCGCCTTGAACATTTATATGGGAAGAGATACCCAACACTTGGAATGTGTCCCACCTCAAATTCTACTTTAGTTAAATGTATAATGTATTGAACCGAATACTTGTAACCTTGGGTGTACTCTTTTTCCTCACCTGGTCTTTTTTCCCTAAGGAGGGTTTTGGCCAGGGAGATTTTAACGAGGCACCCCAGATTCAATGAATAAAACAAATGGTTCTCAACTATACGACTACTCTTTATTTAACTTTCGCATTCGTTTAAGTTGTCCACCCTTACCACAAGTAAGCGGCTTGGATCGAACACCCCTAACTCGTGGTTAATTCGTTTAAGTTCCCCACCCTTACCACAAGTAAGCGGCCTGGGTCGAAGACCCTTAACTCGTGGTTGATTCGTTTAAATTCTCCACCCTTACCACAAGTAAGCGGCTTGGGTCGAACACCCTTAACTCATGGTTAATTCGTTTAAGTTCCCCACCCTTACCATAAGTAAGCGGCCTAGGTCGAACACTCCTAACTCATGGTTAATTCGTTTAAGTTCCCCACCCTTACTACAAGTAAGCGGCCTGGGTCGAACACCCTTAACTCGTGGTTAATTCGTTTAAGTTCCCCACCCTTACCACAAGTAAGCGACCTGGGTCGAACACCCCTAACTCATGGTTAATTCGTTTAAGTTCCCCACCCTTACCACAAGTAAGCGGCCTGGGTCGAACACCCCTAACTCGTGGTTAATTCGTTTAAGTTCCCCACCCTTACCACAAGTAAGCGTCCTGGGTCGAACACCCCTAACTCGTGGTTAATTCGTTTAAGTTCCCCACCCTTACCACAAGTAAGCGTCTTGGGTCGAACACCCCTAACTTGTGGTTAATTCATTTAAGTTCCTCACCCTTACCACAAGTAAGCGGCCTGGGTCGAACACCCCTAACTCGTGGTTAATTCGTTTAAGTTCCCCACCCTTACCACAAATAGGTGGCTTGGGTCGAACACCCTTAACATGCAATCGATTTCACCATACATAACATACATCAAAAATCATCATCATCCCGTACACAGAATAACAAACCAAAAATCAATCACATTAAACATAAACGCAAAACCAATGTACCAAGTATCACGAACATAATGTACCAGTTATTACAGACATAGGCTGAATAATATTTTCAAATCATTAAAAATCAAAGTCCTATTTTGTCGCATCATGGGCCACCTCCGCGGCATCATCCGCCTCCTTCTCCTCTTCGGTCGCCTCCTTCTCTGCCTCCTCATCCAGACTGCTCTCATCCTCCTTGACAAGCTTCCCATTAACAACATCCATGTTCACATCAAATTTTGAGTCTGCGGCATCAACATCTTTGCGAAAAAAGACTGTTTGACGCAATCCCTTCTCAAAGTCGTTGATATGCTCTTATATGATGTAATTCTTCAAGTCATCAAGCTCACCTACAGTACCATTATACTTGTCTTTTAACTCATCATAATCTGCCTCCAAATCCTCTATCTTCTTATTCAATTTTACCTCTGAGTCCAAACAATGGGCCTTCCAGGTTCCCAGCCTTTTTCTCTCTTCTTCCCAACCCTCCATTTCCTTCTTCCACGCATCTCTCTCCTCCTTGAACTTGTCAACCTTTCCCTGTAACTCCTCTACTTTTTCCCTACCTCCCTCCTTTACTTCCTGTCGATATAGAGACCCAACACGATGGCTCAATATCAACGCTTTGCTTCCAAACTCGACCATCGTCCTCACAATATGATCCGCCTCCATACCATCAATGGAGTTGATGATGGTATTTGGGAGGTTGATCGAAATATCTTTTCTGACAGATATCTCTGGTATCTCAATCAAGCCAGATTCAGGTCCCTTCACCCCGCTGACCGATCCCGCCCCACTAACCGGCCCCGCCCCGAGTAATGCCGCCCTCACCTTCTTCACATCCTTCCCCTTGCCGACTCGAGGCAGCAACTTGGCCTTCCTTTTCATCCCGCCGTGGATGTGTACCTCAACCACTGATTCCTGCAGGTTGGGAACATCAGTCTTCCCAGCTGCCTTGGCTTTAGAAGCCATTTCTTTCATCAACGACTGGAAGAGCGCCAAATTCTTCTTCCCCGATTGCGCCATGTGCCCTACAATAACATATTAAACCCGGTTAAAACAACATAGAATCATTAACACAATTTAAGTAACAAAAAGATACCTTCAATATCAATAATCGGGTGCACCGAATTATAAACTCTAACTAGGCCCTTAGTGGGCAACTTATCAACAAACTTCATCAAGGTCTCCACCACCTCCTTATCCCCCGCCGTCAACTCGTCGGTGCCCATATTGGGCAACTTAAAATGCTTGAAGGATTGGGAAAATGCGTCCAATCTGTTGATGTTGGGACGACTTATCAGAGACAACTAAGTAGTCGGTTGGCGGGGCTTGGTATCATAGAAGTACAGAAATGCATAAGGAGAAGGCTGCAGATATAGGGATTGGCACAAAACACGGAAGGCCTTCATGTAAGCCTAACTGTTTGGGTGCAGCTGCGTAGGTGCAACATTCAGCGCGCGCAACACACCCATGGAGAAATCGTCCAGCGACAACCGCACATGTAGCTGAGAAAAGTGGCACATGTACATATAGAAGAACTTCTCGGTTGCCCCTTCTTGCCCGTGACACTGACGGTCGATGGCACTCACCCTCTCCAGGGAAACAATACCCCCGTTTACACCTTTTGCGATAACAGGTGTACAATTCAGCCAAGAGTTCAACAGGCGAGACCACCAAAATAAGGATGATTGATTACGAACGTCAGCAGCCACCCACCCGTAACCGCCCTTGGCCGACCAGTTACTCTCCGCCAACTCTTCTAGGGGATCTTCTCGAACCTCCCTCACCGTTTCCATAGGGATTCCGCCTACCATACCCCCAGAACTAGTGCTCTCCTCTTCAACATGTCTACCTCTACTCCTCCCAGACTTTATACTCTCACTACTAGACGTAGACAATGACACGCTATCACTACTAGACATACCTTTTCTCTTTTTTCTGGAAAGATGTCGGCTGGAATTGGGAACTAGTCAGACAAGAACATGCACACAAGATCTATGACTGGAAATTCTCGCAAATGAACCACTAAACCCTCACTCATTTTAAAATCCACATTTATAGGCCAGAATCCCAAACGGCAAAAACCCCTTCCCGCCAAAATAACAACCCATACCAATCGACACAATCATTCCAAAAGACATGAGTCTTAAAAATGACGACGCAAAAACCCCATTGATTTGACCCTTGACATCCCTTCACCTGCCATCAATCCTTTCTCGTCTTTAGCCTTAACATTGTTCATCACACTTAAAGGCTGGGGGACTGCTGTACCACACCTAGCCGGCCTCGCTAACATATCAATACATATCACCCTTGACCGACACCTATATCGGCCAAGGCTGGGGGACTGGTGTACCACACCAAGCCAACTCAACAAAATAGTAATAAAACGATACCTATATACCAAAGCATTCAAGTAATCAGCCTAGGCCGTCAAGTAACCCAGACATCTAGAGGAGCAACCTACCTAAGACAACACATGAACAACACAAACCGCCAAGGAAAGTAGTCGGCTTAGGCCGACAACTCCGATATACTTAGCAGAATCAAAACCCCCTTAGTATTCAATAGGTCCACCTAAGGGCCTGGGTTAGGGCCCAGGCCCACTTACAGCCCAAACTAAGGCCCAAGCTAGGGCCCGGCCCATGGCATAACCAGACATAATTAATACTCTATAAATACACGTGGACCCCAGTAATTAAAGGTACGCATTCATTACTCCATTAATCACCTGATTTGACCTTTTGAGAGCTTTGACTCACTTGAGCTTCGGAGTCCTTTCTATAGGTAACCCCTCCTGGGTCCAAGCCGATATGTACCAACCGGGAAGAGGCCAACTGAGGAGATAGCAGACTACATGGGTAAGGTGACACTTGTGCCTAACTTATCTTGTTTGTTCTCTGCAGGAACATAAGCTAAAGTCTTTTCTACTTTTCTTAATTACCTTAATTTATTTAGCTTCTTGTTCCATAATAACCAGTGGAGGTACACTATTATCTTTCTCTCCCTCCATTTCTAATATGTACAAAAGGGAAGATCAAATCATTGATTTTAACCAAGACATCTTCATTAAGACCAATTAGATTCCATGTGCTTCTATTGTATCACTACAAAACTGTTTGCTGGAAAGAACTAAAGGGAAGTGAAGAATGTACACTTAAAGACATTTATGGATGTTTCTAAATCTGGCATCCGCATTTTCAAACTTACCATGAACAACAGATGGAATTGTAAAAATCCCTCGATCCTTGAACTTTCCAAAAATTTTATAATATGAAGATACAAAAGATAGAGCAAGAGTAGATAAAACACAAGAGAATTTCATACTGGTTTAGATCACTATTGATCTTACGTCTTAGTTATAGTTTTTCAACCTCACTATTGATCTTACATCTTAGTTATAGTTTTTCAACCTTAGAAAAATTGATTTCACTATCAAATAAAGTTTGTACAAAATAATCTCCAATTACAAGGATCTTCGCTCTTTATGTGGTCCTCTGAAACCTCTTAGAGTACTCATAGCATAACATGCTATTTGAAATTCCTTTAAATGCTTACAAGGATCTTCACTTGTTGTTCTAAAAACTGAAGAAAACATGAACTAGATGGACTTTCTAAGGCGTGTTGATTCACTACCCTTAAAGACTTATACATGGTGTGTCGCACAAGCCTTTAGGTGATGCAAAGATCTCATACAAGTGGCCCCACTTGACACTCGTATAGGTGATTTCATCAAGTGTATGCTACAAATCATACACCACTCATAAGCGATATGAAAAACCATTAAAAACTTTTTTTAAATTAAAATTCTTACACCATAGGAATGAACATAATTGATTTACAATCAATTAAATGCTATCAGAACTAACAAGTGACTTGTTTTTACCCATATAAACCTTATTCATGGGATCTCCAATCACAAAGGTTGGGTTACCATCACTTGTTTGTTTACAAGTGGCTTAAGTCCCATTCCTCTCGATATTTCTAAAATCATATTTCTTCCCAGGGGTTTTATTAGAGGATATGCTAGATTTCATTCTAACTTCTCATAATCAATGGAAATGGTTCCACTCTTTAGCCGCTGCTTCACCAAATTATGTCTCAATTGTAAAGGTTTGTTCTTTCCAATATAATTCTTTTTTTTAGTTATAGCTACTATCGATTGACAATCACAATGTATTGACACATATGGGCTGGTTTCATTCCTAGTGGAATGTTTGCTAATAAGTTTTTCAACCACTCAGCCTTACTATTAGCCATTTCGAAAGCAACAAAATTAGATTCCATTATTAATCTTGCAATAATTGTTTTCCTGACTGATCCCCATGTAATCGCACCACCCTCAAGTGTGAATACATAACCACTAGTGGATTTTGTGTCATCTGAATCAGAGATCCAATTAGCACCACTGAACCCATCTAGTATAGCGGGAAATCTACTACATTCAATGGCATAATCCATTGAACCTCTTAAGTATCTCATAAGTCTTGCAAATGCATCCTAATGTTCCTGATTAGGACTTTGAGTATACCTACTTAGTCTACCTATTGCATAAGCAATATCAGGTCTTGAAAAGCTCATCAAATGCAACAAGCTCCCAATTATCTGCACATACTAAGATTGAGAAATAGATTATCCTCTGTTTTTCTTTAGTTTAGAGTTAGCATTATAAAAGGTATTTACTGTTTTAAGTCATAATATCCAAACTTCTTGAGAAGTTTCTTAATGTATTGTTCTTCGGATAGTAATATATTCTCTCCCTTACATACCATATCAAAATATTCCTAACTTGAGTGTCAGAGTGTCTACAGGTACCCACCCTCCAAGAGCATCGCCAAGCGAGTAGTTCAGAGGCAAGAAGAGGGGAGAGCCAATCAAGGAGAGAAGACTCTTGAGATCGCTTGGTTCCATACAAGAACACAAATGCATGTATATTTATAGATGAAATGAGAGATTAAAATGGGCCAAAACCCATGGCTTTCGAAGGATATTTGTAACAACCCAAAGTTGACCATAGTGCCTTATGGAAAAGAGCTGCAACGTTCACAAAAATTAAGCAACGATACAAAGAAAAGTCTGCTTGCTTCCGCAACTCCTGGAATGTGCAAAAGGTTGCAAATATATGCAACAACCTTCTAGTTTATTTTGCAATATACATTATCCAAGTTTTATTTTATACCACTTGCAAGCCCACAAATTCTTAGAAGCAAGTGTATAGTTTTCAAAATAAAAGGGATATCAATGAGATAAAAATACAAATATTATGATAGATGACATCCGATGGAGCAAGTTTCTTTAGATTTCTTTCATACATTACGAACCTTCCTGCTTGTAATTTATTCAAGCATATCCTAGACCAAACCATCACAACCACCCATGCAAAACCCTCCACAAAAGCCCCTACCCCTACACTATCGCTTGGCGTAGCCTAAATGCTGCCAGGAAAAACTGTGTTCCAGACCACCTGTTGGTACCCATACGCCACCAAGCACCACACGCTCTAGGGACCTCTTTGTTTGTAGCTATTGCCTGCCGTTACCATCCCTATTGCGAGGCACTACACCAGTAAAGCGAATTCTACTAGTTTAAGCACTGCAGAATGATTTCTAAGACACCAAGACATCATAGTCACACATCCAGAATACCACTTACGCATTATTACAGTTCAATATACCTCAAATTGCATCATCACAGTTCCTAACTATCAAGCAACCATAATCATTCATGCATTCGAAATTTGGAAATATGACATCCCTTAAGTGTAGCCAAGAATATACACTGAATGTGTGATTTTATATTCCAACAATCCAAGCATGCATGTAATTATACAAACCAGCACAATACTTATGATACTCCTTCATCCTAATGCACCACACACAAAATCAAGATTTATCAAGCCACATGATCACATATCCATACATAAGTGCACCCTAGTAGCTATTTGATATTATTAATAAATCATACATGCAATTGAAATACTCCTTAACAACACATATTCTAATCTTTTTCCTTTCCATAACTCCAACCAATTCAAGTTTAATATTAGTCTATATCCCTAACTCATGCATCAAACACACCCATGTATGAATCTATACATCATGCCATCATGCTATTTTTATGAGCTAATATATTCCTCAATAACCCCAATTTCATTTTCCCACACAACCAACCAAATTAGGTTGTTGACCACCATCCATCGCCTAGCGGCATACATGTACCTCCATTAATCTAGCATGCATATGTATTCAATTTATTCAGACAATCTCAAAATAACCTAATTCAAAATCTACACATCGCATTTCGCATTCATTCCCAAGCCCTTATTTGAACCCTCATGTGTGCATATAAACCCCAATTATGAAATAATCAGACTACTAAGATTTGTCTTAGTTATCGTTAATTCGAGAATATTAAATCTCGTGGGAGTATCTTGGGATATCTCCATATTATTGCTCTTAATGGGCCTTATTGGATTACATTATTAGGTCGGGTAGGTGCACAAGTCGTTAAGTTGGTTATTGCTTACTAGAACATTTTTGCTAGGAGAAACCTAATTTGTAGGGCAAATGGAAAATTAATTCTATAAATTACAATCTTGGATTATTTATTGTACAAGTCCTCCTTAAGTGAACTATAGTTACAATACTTGAAATTGTTAGTGATACACTAAGCAAACTATGATTCATGGAACAAATTCTTCATGCTTTTAAAGTTCTTTACCTATATTAGTGCCTTTATCCACCTATAATAAGAAGGTTAATCATTATTAGTTAAAATATATATGTTAGAATTGTTGTTGCAAAATGGCTTTAGAATTAGGTGGAGGTTGAATAGAGCCTGCAAACATTTTAAGGTGCAGACATATTATAACAAATACAAATAACGTAAGGTGTAAGGTAGAGAAGAATACACACAAGGATTTATAATGATTCACCTCCACTTGAGGCTATGTGTAATCTTTTAAGCCATTCGATTAAGAAAATTCAGTAATCAAAATCTTTGGCTAGCATGAGTATCAACCTCTCCTAGTATCACGGGTTTCTGCTCTTCAAGAACAAGAGTATAAACCTTTTCAAGTTACAATTAGTTTAACCTCTCTAGGTATTTTTTAGCCCCTAATCCCTACCCAGAATAGAGGCACATGCTTAGGGATAATAAACATGTTTAGAAGGTGAGTTTCTTCACCTTCTTATGGTTTAGTTTTATATTGACTTTTTCTTATGCATACTTGAGTTGATTTGACTTATTGACTTGACTTAAGTTGACTTGTTGACCTTTGACTTGAGTTGTTTGTTTTGTAGGTCAACCTAGTGTCAACTTGGAAAAAGATAACACTACTCGGAGTGGAGAGCCTTAACCTTGAACCGCTCATGCTAGGTGCACATTTGGAAAGTGTGGGAGCTTGTCAAAAATTGATTTTATTTTATTTTTTTAATCTTTTGCAATTTTATTTCTTTTTATCATTTATTGTTTTCTATTTAATCTTTTATTTATTTTATTTATCTTTATTATCTTGAACTATTTTTTTATTTGTAATTCATTTATATAGATTTTATAAGAACTAATTGTAAGTAGTGAAACGAGTAATTAGCCAAGAAGGAGGCATTGAATTGACTTTTTGAAAACTTTGATTACTTTTAATTTCATAAAGCTCATTTTTTATTGAACCAGACCAATCAAGAAATTAGAATGCAATTATTGTTTGCTATACACTTTCAATCGATTAAAAACAGGGATAAAAGATTGATTTCATTAAACAAACAGTTATGCATACACATCAGTTTATTTAAATAGATTAAAATACAGAAATAGTCGATTAAAATACTGGGTAATTATGCGGAAATGCAAATTTAATGATTTACTCAAAAATAGCATTTGTAGTTAACCAAGATTGATTGAAGACTAGAATATACACAAAGATACAACTTAATATTATGTCAGATCACTCAAGAACCATGGAAAGAGTATTAAAATCAAGTTTCTTAAATCGTTATATCAAAAATTAAGTAGAGAGAGAGAATCAAACACAAGGACACATATTTTATATTGATTCAATCAAATTTGAGCTACATCCAGCTTGTCAAGGCAACCTGAGCCATACTTTCAATCCACAAGATTATACTTTCAAAATATGCAAAAACACAAACTAAAACTCTTAAATCCCACAAGACTCGGAATAAGCACAACAAGATTCCATTTGCAGACTTAGAAAACCACTAGGCAACAACTAGAAACATGAGAAAGATCAAACTTGAATGAAGGCTCTCCCTAGCCAACCAAACCTCTTTCTCCAAGTTCCTTAATGAAGCAAAAATGATCCAAGAAGATCAAAGCTTCTTCACAAATAATTGTTCTTCTATATGATCCATAGAGAGAGAATTGTCTTAGAGTTTATAATGATTTCACGCTGAAAATAGCAAGTGTAATCTCTCTCTGAAAAAACATAACTTATAGCCTATCTGTTAGCATATTCAACAAGTTAATTTTTTCATTCAATATGTTGATTTCATTTAACTTAAGTGAAGTTAGTTGATTGAAAGTTATTTTAGCTGATTGAATATGTAACTTATAGAACTATAGCAGCAAACCATTTAACCTGTTAAAAACCCATTTAACAGGTTAAAAGACACCAACCAGACCCTAGACATCTATACAATGCCAAATTGTCTACACTAAGAGCACCAATCTTTAAGCTTTGTGATCTTCATGTAAAACTCAGATTTAGCACACTCTCCAAGCTTGATCAACACACAAATCTCCAAGTATTCACATCTTCATCAATTTATCATAGCTTCATCACGTCACAATGCAATGTCTTCATATATCTTCATCAAATCTTCAAGCATCAAATCATTTGTGCTAACACTAATTTCTTGAAAAATCAATTGAGAGACGACTTTGGGTTATATATATCTTTACCCTTACTAATCTTTTAGCTACTATTTTAGCAATACTAACGTTGATATATTTTAGTAGTATTAACTTGAACGCTTCAATGACAACGTAATAAGAGAGAACACCTTGAATTTTGGGAGAAAACACCTCCTGTTTTAGGTGAGTAAAGAGGACTCGTGTAAAATCATGCTCTCAAAGAAGGGGGAAAATGAAATGTTAAATTTTCCTCCTAATTTGACTCAATCTTTTGTTTTTAATTTTGTGCCATATCATCGGCGAAGAAAAAAAAATCCAAATAAAAAAATATTTTTCAAAATCAAACTCGATATTTTATTATTTCAATATTTATTTTCTCTTTGCGTCGGTGAAACCAATGCTAACATTTAAATAATTAATAAAAACTTAATATTATTAGATCCAAAAAAGTACCAAAATGAATTTTTTTTTTAATTTTCTTTTCTGTTTTATAGTGTTAGTTAAATCGATTCTGATTGGGAGAATGCTCTTAATGTGTGTTTTGAGTTAGTTTAGTCGATGCTACTTGCGTTGTACTGATCGCCAACGTTGTTAGTCTAAAGCCCATTATTCTTGTAGTGTAGGGAGAAATGAAGTAGAAAGAAAATTTCGCATCATTTTGTCCAATAAGCAAAGTAGAAAAGTGGGACAAAATTACAACTCTTCCATTACGTAATCTTTATGTTATTTTTTGGCCAATAGATGTAGAAGGTTTGACATATTTTCTCTCTTTTGTATTAGTATGACTAGTAAAACTTCTCTTTAAATCATCTCATGTATTCCAACATTGATGACTTTGTTTATTTTTTCACTTGTGCATGCTTTTATGATCTTTGAGATATGTATAGAGGTAAACGAAGTTTTCATTTTTTATAGTACAAAAATTACTATTTTCTCCTTTAAATAGATGATATATGATCATTATTACAAATTGTGTTGCTTCTGTGCATTCCTCTTCCTCCTCACTTTTGTTGTGTTGTGGTAAGGTTGTACAACTTTTGTATCACTTCAATAGAGATATACAAGGAGTTACTATAAGAAAAATCTTAAATAATGACCAATTTTAATAACTAAAGATATCTTCAGAGACCAATTTTCTAATTGGAGACTAATTTAGAGACTAATTTTCTAATTGGAGACTAATTTAGAGACCAATTCTTTTGGTAGTGACTGTTAGTGACCAATTTAAAGATCAATTAATAATAGAACTATTTAAGTTATCAATTTAGAGATCAATTATAATTTTTTAAGACTATTTTAGTTACCAATAATTTTTAGTTTATAAATTTGTATATAAATTGATCACTATAGTGACTAATTATTTTTTATCTCTAAAATTGATCACTATTCAAGAGTCACTACTAAAGTAACATAATTAATTTACACAAAATTAATTGTGTAGTAAACTTAGAAAGATAACTTTACCTTAAATATATCTAATTTGTTTAAACAGACTAACATATTTTACTATATCTATAAATATAAAGAAAATACTGAAGTTTTGTATAATAGTATTAATGATTAGGGATGACAACGGGGCGGGGCGGGCACGGGTTTCCCTATACCATACCCATCTCTGTAAAAAAAATTCATCCTCATCCCCATACCCAAACCCAACGGGTATTAAACTTTTGACCCATTCCCATCCACACCGGGTAACAGGTATAATCTCGTACCCATACCCATACCCATTTTCTTACTACTCAACATTAATTTTAATTAATTTTTATAAAATAATAAAAAAATTATGATAAAGGAAACATAATATTATCAAATATTCAATATTAGAATGATGATTGTTTTTTCGATATCAAATACTTTAAAATAAATTATAATTGTTTATATTTTATATTATAATACCAAATAAAATTTCATGAGAACTAAAACAATTATTAAATTTGCAAACATTAATGCAACATAATTGATAAAATTTAAAAATATTTTTTAAAAAATATAAAAGAAAAACAAATATTCAAATTAAAATATATTTTAAATGTTTGTTTACTTCAATCTTTTCAATTCTAATAAATCTTTTTTTATACACTAATAAAAGTTATAATACATCATTTGATCAAAATGATACAAAGAACATAATTGATATTTTAAATGTTTGTTTACTTCAATCTTTTAAATTCTAATAAATCTCTTTTTTATACACTAATAAAAGTTATAATACATCATTTGATCAAAATGATACAAAGATCAAATAATAATCATAATAAAAGTTTAAAATAAATTATAATTGTTTACATTTTAGATTATTATACCAAAAAAAATTTCATGAGAACCAACACATTTATTAAATTTACAAACATTAATGAAACCTAGTTGATAATATTTAAAAATATTTTTAAAATAATATAAACGAAAAACAAATATTCAAATTAAAATATATTTTAAATGTTTGTTTACTTCAATCTTTTAAATTCTAATGAATCTATTTTTTATACACTAATAAAAGTTATAATACATCATTTGATCAAAATGATACAAACAACAAATAATAATCATAATAAAAGTTTAAAATAAATTATAATTTTTTACATTTTCGATTATAATACCAAATAAAATTTCATGAGAACCAACACATTTATTAAATTTACAAACATTAATGAAACCTAATTGATAATATTTTAAAAATATTTTTAAAATAATATAAACGAAAAACAAATATTCAAATTAAAATATATTTTAAATGTTTGTTTACTTCAATCTTTTAAATTTTAATGAATCTATTTTTTATACACTAATAAAAGTTATAATACATCATTTGATCAAAATGATACAAACAACAAATAATAATCATAATAAAAGTTTAAAATAAATTATAATTTTTTACATTTTCGATTATAATACCAAATAAAATTTCATGAGAACCAACACATTTATTAAATTTGCAAACATTAATGAAACCTAGTTGATAAAATTTAAAAATATTTAAAAAAAAATATAAAAGGAAAACAAATATTCAAATTAAAATATATTTTAAATGTTTGTTTACTTCAATCTTTTAAATTCTAAGGAATCTCTTTGTTATACACTGATAAAAGTTATAATACATTACTTAATCAAAATGATACAAACAACAAATAATAATCATAATAATAAATTTTTAACATAGATCTTGTATCTTTTGAACTTCAATTATGTTGGATGCTGATAAAAAATATTAATGACAATTACATTAAATTTTTATATTGTAGTAAATAAAAGTTATTTATACAATTATAGAGACAAAATTACAGTATGATTGATAATGAGTTAAAAAATAAAAAATAATTAAATAAAATATATCGAAATAGTATTCTACATGATGAAAATAAACAAGAAATAAAAATATTAAAAAATTAACAAATGTTTACAAACAATTTGAGAGACTATTGAAAGAAATCGCACAAAGGAAAACAAATATATAATTAAGGATATGATAAGTTAAAAAATATCTTAGAGATATAAGAAAACTTTTCAAATATCAACATATATACTCAGTAGTTGAGAAATAACAAAAAATGTTTTAGTGAAATAAAAAAGTTATTCAAATGAAACAAAAACTAATAATAAGAATAATAAGTAAATGATTTTTTTTTATATTACCTAGTAAACGAAATGTTTATGCTATTAAATACTTAAATAATGGAGAGTATTAAACATTTTTATGTGAAAGAAAAATATACATTAAATAAAAATATTAAAAATAATAGAAATATTCAAATGTGAGACATAAAAAAATTTAATTAACATACATATTTTTAAAATAATTACATAAAGATTATGATAAGATGAAAAATATAATTGAAATGCGAATGAGTTTCATGACAAACCAAATAATTAGAATAAATAAAAAATAATATATATATATATATATATGGTTATTTAATTAATTAGGAATATTTTAATAATTTAAACGGGACGGATAATATGACGGAGATATGTACATTCCATACCCAATTGAAAAAGTCGGAGATTCCTCATACCCATACCCATACCCATACCCATACTCAGTCAATGCGGAGATTTTCCGTCAAAACGGAGACGGATTCGGGCAATACATACGGAAACGGGTTTATTTGCCATCTCTCTTAATGATAGACAAAGCAAACCCGTAAAGAAAAAAAAAAAAAAAAAAAATACAAAAAAAAAAAAAAAAAAAGAGGGAAAAAAAAAAAAAAAAAAAAAAAAAAAAAAAAAAAAAAAAAGAAAAAATGTTCCACTACACAACCATGTCATGGAGGTCTTCTAAATTGAAATGAAACACGATTAACAAAATGGAAAAGCATAAAAAATAGTGGACATGTTGGAAAAAACCTTAACAAAAGAATAAATAAAGAAAATAAGGGGTTTCAGACTACCTCTTGCTCTTCATTTAATTCTTCTCCGGCTCTTCCGGTTTCTTAATGACAACATTTTTTATGTGTGATATTTTGGGCCAAAACTCTCCAACATGGGGCTCATAGTTTTTACACAAATAAGGACAACCTACGATGATCAAACTTTCAAGCACTGTGAGGTGATGGATGTTATCCGGGAGAGATACCAAATTTGGACAATATGATAAATGAAGTGTTTCCAGATGAGTCAGAGTTGTTAACCAGTCTGGAAGTATTTCAAAATTGTGGCAATTTGAAACCGTCAAGCACTGTAAGGAGTTGGCAGCCTTTTGAAGCCATTTAGGCAAAGCCACCAGCTGTGATAAATTGAAAAACAAAAGAAGTTTTAACTTCAGCTTGGAGCTTTCTTCTTCATGGTGGCCCTTCCACACTTCCAAGTCCAAATTACCGCAGTTTGCAACCATCAATGTTTCTAATTGAGGAAAATTTTGACCATCCAACAACAAAGATTTCAGACTCTGACAGTCTTCCACACACAATGTATTAAGAATAGGAAATTTCACCCCTCCAAAGATGGACTCTACATTATGGCATGACTCAATATTCAACATTTCTAGTGATCCCAAGTTGGCGATCTCATTCATAGGCAAAACAGTTTGCTTTATGCTAAACTCCAGACAACGGAGACTGATCAGTTTTCTTAATCCTTTGGGCAAAGCTTCCAGCTCTATGCATTTGGCAAGCAGCAACACTTGCAAACTTTGGAGCTTGCAAACAGAGTCGGGGAGTCTCTTAATGTTTGCATTTTCGCCAATGTCCAAATATCTCAAATGTTTCAACTTGACAATGTTACGGGGCAAAGTCTCAAATTTTGCACCTCTTAAATCCAAAACTCGCAAACATTTGAACTTTGGCAGACATGTATTCAGTAAAGCTTCACAGTTGGCGGCTGCTGCACCATTTGGAAACAGTACAGTTCTCAAAGCGGCTGATTTTTTAGTCACCAAATTGTTGAACAAACTGCTTTCAGCAAAAGATAGATGCCGAACATTATCCGGAATATTTTGAATGTTGGAATTCACGTATAGACACTCATCCATCGCAATAAATTGGGCGAGATCATGCACCAAATCATGTATTCTAAAACTATACGCAGTGCCAAAGTTTACAAAATCCTGAAGGAAGGATCTTGACAGAAGTTCATGCAAATATTGATTGCCCACTTCTTCAAGTGTCCTTTTGGTTTTTGGTAGTGCAATGAGACCAAGTGCCCCCCAAAGAAAGGTTATTTCATAACTACCAAATTCATAATCTTTTGGGTAAAGGGAAAACAATGCAAAACATTGCCTCAAATAGGAGGGCATGAGATCATAACTCAATTTAAGGGCAGGTAAAATGTCATTCTTCTTCTGAGGCAAATTCCAGATTTCATTGTCACTCACATATTCCCAATCACTGGCCTCAAATTTCGAGAATAGTGAACTCCCTAATGTTCTCACTGCCAAAGGAACCCCTTTGCATTTTTTCACAATTTGTCTGCCAATATTTACTAAGTGAGGATGTCTTTTCTCCTGCCCTTCCTTAAATGCCCACTTGACAAACAGAGACAATGAGTCCTCCTCAGAAAGACCTTCTAAAGTGTGAAAGGGAACTGTGCCCATCATGGAAGCAATTGAAGTACTACGTGTGGTCACAAGGATTTTACTTCCTGCTGCACTTACATGGATTAAATCCCTCAGCTCAATCAATTTAACACGGTCTTCGTTCCATACATCGTCCAATACGAGTAAGAATTTTTGACCGGACATTTTCTTTTTCAGTTGATTTTGTAGTTGTTCCAGATCCAACACGTTCCAATTCGGTGGGTTAGAAGGAGCATCAGCAGAAGCTGAATCAGTGGCGGAGTTGATGATTTTGATAATGAGTTGTTTAATGTCAAAGTCAACGGAAACACACACCCACATCTTTAACGGAAAGCATTCCTGGATCCTACTGTCATTGAACACAAACTTTGCAAGCGTAGTCTTTCCCAAGCCTCCAATCCCCACAATGGGAATAACAGAGAGAGGTGTATCATCGTTATTAGGATTCTGCTGCATCAAAAGCTCTATGATCTTTTCTTTATCTTTTTTCCTTCCTATCACTTCTGAATCACTCACACGGGAATGTGTCATATCTCTCGGATGAACAACACGTGTGTCAACATCAATTATTTGAAGACTAAACTTATGCCTATCAGCTGCAACCTTGTCTAGTCTTTTGCTGATATCTTTAATTTGTTGACCCATTTTACAACGAAAAAGAAGTGGATTGGAGGTTGAGAAGAAGTGACTTACCTTGTCTTTGGTGCTACCATGAACTTTCACCACTTTGTTTCGTAGTGTTTGGCATTCAAATTCATCCAAAACATCTTCAGCATCAGAGAAGACAGTTTTGAGGTGGGTGAGCCATTCACGGAGCTCATGGTTGCGCTCCTGCTTTTGCTCAGCATCTAACAGCACAGCCTTGACTAAAGAAAGATTTTTTGTAAGTTCTTGAAGATCGTCGTATAAACCCACCACTCGAGAAGCTTCTTGAAAAACATGAGAAGCAAGCTTTTCTATGAGTGACTCTGCGATGGTGAAGAGAAATGATTCAGCCATGGTTAGCTATGAGGAATTCGAAAGACAGATATGAGAAAGCAGAAGACTAGTTTTGTGGGTTGTCTCGGAGGAAAGTAATAATGAATTTGTCATTTGTTGTCCTACACGGCTTACGGTATCTGTTCTTTGTTTATTTCCAAAACGAAAACAAAGTTTCTATTCTTTGCTTCTTTCCATAAACGAAAACTAGTTTCTATTCTTTGCTTATATATTGAATTTTCTCTTTTACTAGATCCTCCATATTTATTGGCCATGCAATTGCAAAAACTACATGAGTGGGTATTCTATTTAATGAAATTACACTTATTTTCACTATTTTTTTTTTTTATTTTCAAAATTGCATATATATACAACAGTCGTTTCTAAAGATTTATATGATATTATATTTTTAAATAATTCAGATAACTAATTAGTGCAGAGGACGGTTAATATAGTATTTGTAAAACAATAAATTTTTTTTAGTTTCTAAGATGTGGAGATAATAGGGAAAAAAGAGACAAGTGCATTTGTAATCACCGAAAATTTCTACTATTGGTAAACATAACAAGAAAAAGATTACATTATATATATGTTACTCAAAGTAAACATAATTTGTTTAATATTATTCTGTGCATATCTTAAACTTTTAAACATGATTCTAATTTTAAAATTCTATTAATTACTTTCATTTTTCCGACATATTTGACCCATTTATATTTCTAAAGAAAATATTAGGAAAACAACCGTTCTTAAAATTATAATGTGTATAGCTAATTCATGTTAAGTAGAACATAATGCAAAGGAGAAGAAGACATTATTAATATTTATTTATTCAATTTTTAATTGTTAATTTGTTACACTGGCTTGGCAAATTTGGGGGTGAGAAAACAACAGTACTTGTGATTAATTATAAAAGAAATAAAATGCTTGGCTTTGTTTTCATGTTTATATTATGGATAATTTAACCCACTTTTTTTGACCCACTTTTAACTTATCACTTCAATCACCATTAGATCATTACATTACATCACTAAAAAGAATAAAAAAAGATGATCTAGTGATGATTGAAACAATGAATTAAAAATGGATAAAAAAGGAAGGTTAAAATATCATTTTTCTTATATTATATCGTTATGAATTAGCGGATTTGGAAAGTGACAAGACAAAAATATTAATTCCAAAATTAATAAAATATGATTTTGGTTAATAACTTATAATTTCAATTGTATCAGGTCTAGTTCAATTTTTTTTTAAACAAATAATTGTATTTTCTGAATAATAATAATTTAAAAATCTTGTCTGACACATACTGTAAGGATAACTTGTAGTATGTAAATAAAATTATGATTCGGTGAGTTGAGTGAAACACTTTGTCCTTTGAGTGTAAATTGCATGTGGTTTACTTGCGAAAGAATTAACGACTTTTTTTTTCTGTGGGAAGGAATCATGATTTCTTTAGCACTTTATCATTTGAAGGTAACACTTGAAGTAGAAATAAAATTGTGCAAAAGTTTATGTTTAATATATATATATATTATTTTTCACTTCAGCTTCTTAATTTGTTTTTATCATCCTTAAGTTCTAAAACTCTACTTATTTATTCCACGCTTCGCAATATTATTAACAAGTATTTTTCAGAAATATCCAGCAATTACTAAGATATTCAATCCCCCTAAGCAGTAGTTGAAATTCAAACCAATAACAATGAATCCAGGAAATTGAAATAAAATGTTTGTTTTATTCGATTGGATTGATATTTGAATTATATTCAGTGATTTGTGTAACGTCCTATTTAATTTATAAACGTAATTAAAGGAAACGCTACACATAAGATAGTATAACCACGCAGTCCTTGGATTCTCAACATCACCCCTACCAAACCAGGCACCCCACGATGCCAACAAAAGTAGGATAACGGTTTAACTAAAAGTTTACAATCTAATAACCACGAATACAGGGGCCATAGTCCTAAAAAAAGCATGAAGGAAAAAAGTATAAGATCCAGCCCAGATGGCTAAGCAGCGGAATCGCCATTCCCTTGTTGACCACGAGAACCTCGCCCATCTGCTCCCATCAACCAAGTTGATGATCATCGCAAGGAAGAACAGCCACATACAACACAACCATGCAACAAAACGGGTAAGCTAGAACCAACAACATATTCATCATACAGTCAAATATATTTTCATCATCTCACATCCATATAACAACCAAACATGTTATGACTCCTCATTCAATACACTACGACTCGACTCGACTCATCCGAATACGTATAACTTGATCGGATTCAGCAGATGCTTGCACTTGTGGTGGATACCTCTGCTCAACCCCGAGCTGCTCGATCCTGAGCTATGTGTTACAAGTATTACGATGAATCAAATTTCCCTCACCACAAGGTTAGCCCTTAATGAATTTCGGGCCTCCTGCTACTCTCACCACAGGAGTCAGTCCGCTCTAGGTGAGACTAACTGAGCCCTCAGAGTGTCAGGATGCAACCTTACCTTGAATCCTTACCTAGCTATACAAATAGGGGTCATGGAATTACGTCCCGACCACTGAAGCACGACCCTGAAAGTCTCACCTAGAGACCCCCAAGGAATTATGCACTACACAAAAGGAATACAATCATTCAATCAATAATATTCACCATGCGAAGATACCCTCATTATGTCGACCTTTAAAGTCGTTACCTCTGACATTTCCAGAGCCAACCCATTCCGACTCGTCATAATCCATCCATGTACATAGAATCCAAATTATCATACCAGTTTAACAACACCAATCTCATTTAGTTCACATGCCCATGCTCATACCAAACCCATCATTTATAATTCATGAATCATGCTACGTATATATCACACTTCATTATATACATGTCCCTCATCGTAACATTCACACCCACCAAAACAGATCATCCAGAAATAAACAAACATTCAAACTCATCGTTGTCTCGCCCAGCGCCTCGCTCAGGCTGAGGGGTCTCGCTCAGCCGAGACGTACTCGCTCACGCGAGCTCCCCCTTCGCCTAGGCGAGGGCTCGAGAAGGAAGCAGAAGCACTCGCGGGATCTCGCTTAGGCGAGACCCCTCTCGCCTGGGCGAGATGCTCGCTCGCTCAGAAACACAGTGTGTCGCCTGGGTGACCATTCGTGGAAAAAGGCTTAGGCGAGCCTCTGCTATTCTCGCCTAGGCGAGACCAGCTCGCTTGGGCGAGTTTATCAGTGCTCGACACTGTTTTCACCTGCAACAGATGCGAAGACATATCACAAGCAACCATCCCACCGTATCATACATCCATATCAACAGGTAAACACACAAGAGAATCACCAACTACACAAAACAGCATACTCGCACCAAATAAACGGAGGATTCTAGCTTCCTGTACCTGGAGGAAGGGTTAACGGAAGTCCTGACAGTACGATAGCTAGCACTATTTTCCCAAGAACGGCTAAAGAGCTAGAAAACAGTGGAGGAACAGAACCAAGGGGAATTTATTACGAAGCCCTAACTGGACATAATGCCAAGGAAAATACATACAGGCTAGAAGGGCACTTACGCGGAGTAGGAACTGGGTTTGAGCTAGCTCGAAGAGGACCTTAGGCAAACCCTAGCAGAGTGTTCTGTGAGGGGTAAGGAGAGTGACGGCTGCTGGATTTTCTGCAAGAGTGCAAAGTGAGGGTTAGGGCATCCTGAAAGGGTTTTATCAATTGGGCCAACCTTAGGCCCAAACGCAAGAGGGCAACCCTTAACTTTAGGGCAGAAATGGCCAGCCAACTTTGATGGGCCATACAATTTGGTTTGCAGTTAGTTTCTTTGAAACTTAACCTATCCTAAAACCTAGATCATTGAAACTGAAAATGTGTATTTTATTACAGTAAAACTAGAAAATTTCATTGTAATATTTCAATAACTCTATCTCACAATAATATTTTATCATCTTTTAAATTGTGGTTCGTTTCTTTTCCGGTGTTTTATCGGTAATAAAAATCAACAATAAAAAATATATAAATTTGTTCAAAATAATTTAAGTGTGAGTTAAAATTTTATATTGGATAAAAAAGACAAAAATAAACACTATAAAAGGTAAAAATCCATCACCTCATTATCTTAATATTTTAAGTTAAAAATGGTGTTAAATGACTTTTATATATATATATAACCACAATAGAGAATATCTAGGTGCTCCATCCCTTTAGATATGTAGATAAGATAAAAATGGAGAGACAACTCAAAACGTTCCCTCAACCACGTTGATTTACGATGTTTATAACGTAAATGTAGTAAAATCAAAATGCAGTGGCATGTTCGTAAATATAGAGCAATTACAATTTTGAAAAGAAAAATCATGACAATTCTTTTTAAATTTGTCATGGAAGTTTAAAAAATCACAAGGGATTGAACTAGAACTGTTATGGAATGAAAAAATCATGTCGGTTTGGTGAAGTAACTGTCGTGAAATTGCTGACGAGGGTTAAAAAGGTTTTAATTTTCACTTCCCATGCATGTATAGTTCTTCTTTCCTATTCCCACAGTTGAAGCACAAGTCACCACCACCCTTTCTTCAATGTTTCCTCTCTCTTAATCACCATTCTTCCAACATCGTTCTTCTGCCATCGTTACTAATTGCATTGGCTTCCTCCGCTGTTTGCCAGTCGTTAATTGTCACCGCTGTCTGGTCTTCGCTCTTCACACTATTTTTCTCGCCTCTTGGGTGGTTCTCTCTTTGTCGTCTTTAGTTCCCTTTGTGGCATTCATCACTTTTTTTTTTCTCTACCATAAGTCTTCTGTGTTAGTGGGTGGTAGGTTACATTTTGCTAGTGCTAGTGGAGTCTCATCCTCTTCATTCTTTCTCGTTTTTTGCTAGTGTTGGTCGGGTATTCTTCCCTCGTATCTCATTTTGAGCTTGTGATCGAGGTCGTACCCAATCAAATTAAACAGTTTAAATGCAGTACTTAGGAGTTAACCCAAGGTCATCTCCTAGTGACCAATATTTTCATTCAAAGGTTCTAGATGCAAATACAACACAAAATGGGGGAGGGGGTTGCCAGTTTAAAAAATTCAACAGAGAAATAAAACACAATTTCAGAATTGATAAAACAATAGTGAAAACAACATTGATTTCTTGATTTGAATGAAAATCCACCAATCATAAGTCACAAAGTTAATTAGCTTTGTGAACTCTCTTGAACTCCTAAAATAATCAACTAAGCAAAGATTAAAACTGAGTTCAATATGCAATTAAGCAAAGCACATATTCATTCATCTGTAATGGCATCATTAAACATGATACACTATAAACTAATTATTTCTTATTAGCGATTTATTTTTTACGATTATATTAAACCGTTAGAAAATATTATTTTTTAATTTGTGTCAGAAAATTTTAACCGCAACAATTTTTTTAATATTTGAATGTTTTTTTTACATTTCTCCTTTTTTAAAGTTTTATTCATTGTATAATTTCTAACTCGTTGCCAAAAATGCTTTTTAACACTTTTGGATTTGATAAATGTTAAAAGAAGACACCTTCAATGTGGAAGTGAAAGTGATAGCTACTTGTGAAAGCCACCTTCAACCTCGAAGCAAAAATGATTGGAGGTTCAGTTATGATTCCTTTTTATTCTTCTCAATCTCTCTTTGTATAACCATCCTTATGATCTCTAATTTGTTCCTCTTCATGACCCATGCTTCTTTCAATTTGTGTTTCTGTTGTGCCCCAATTTGAGTTTCAATGGTGTGGTTTTTGTCTCTTTCTCTAAATCTTTAGCAACTTTGTAACATTTTCCTTATGTTGTCAATGCTAATTATGCAGGAAATTAATCTCATAAAGCTTTAGGTTTTCCATCATTTGTTGTCGGCACCACCATTTAAATAACATCTTGAAGGTAGAACTTGTTTTTTCCGTTACTCTTTCTTTATTTTTGGAACCCTAATTCAAATCATCGTAGCCTTCATAGCAATATTCCAATTACTACAAAAAAAATATTATTTAATGAAGGTTAATTTGTGGAGGTTATAAAAACCCTCCACAAATTAGCATTATTTAAAATAATTATGTTGGATTGTCTAAGTACTAAAATTAGTGGAGGTTTTAACAGTTTC
>Ga0214542_1001637_pt1 | contig 46080 bp, 24 predicted proteins | sample CNSS1metaG_FD_160096 | JGI IMG/M metagenome (GOLD analysis project Ga0214542, IMG submission 160096) | Root nodule microbial communities from cowpea collected in UCLA plant growth center, Los Angeles, California, USA - CNSS1 | ecosystem: Host-associated > Plants > Roots > Nodule | place: USA... | reverse complement strand
ATATATATATATATATATATATATATATATATATATATATATATAGGGTTACTTAATTAATTGTGAATATTTTAATAATTTAAATGAGAATGAAGATATGATGGAGACAGGTATTATGGCGGGGATATGTACATCCCCATACCCAACTGAAAAAGTTGGGGATTCCCCATACTCATACCCATACCCAATCAATGCAGGGATTCTCCATCAAAGCGAGGACGGGTTCGGACAATACCCACGAGGACGGGTTTATTTGCCATCTCTAATTATTTGACCCCGTAAACTTTTTTAATTGAGAACTTTTATAGATAATTTGACCTCCTAAACTTTTTAATTGGAAGCCTTTTTGGTCTTTGATTTTTTTTTTGTTCCGATCTAGGTGGGCCAGAGTCAAACCGTGTGGACCGAGCCAAATTGATGGCCCTGATACAGGAAATAATTGCAAAAATAAAATAGAATGATTTGACTAATTGGAATAATTTCTGAATTTCTCATTTGTCAATTATAATAAATTTTGAGATAAACAAAATTAAAAATTGTTATGACTAAAATTTTGTTGGAGCATGATTTCATTTGCCTTAACACTATTATATAAAAGGACAATGATACTTTAACCTGATATTTTTTTTTGACCCACTTTTATAATCCACTACTTCGATCTCCATTGGATCATCACATCACATCATATCATTTGAAAGAATCAAAATAAATGATTTAATGGTGATTGAAGAAAGGAGTTAAAAATGGATAAAAAAGTGAGTAAAAAAGGTGGGTTAAACTATCTTTATTTATATAAAACTGTCCAGAAATAGAGTTTGAAGTCTCCGTATTTTTGTTTTCGTATGTTCATGTGTTCTATTTAAACGACTTAATTCAAAGGTTTGATCATTGGAATCGTTTTCAGTTGAATAGAAGTTTAACCAAAATCGAAAACAATGTTTTTAAAATTATATTAATTTTATTTTAATGAAATAAGATTTTTTTAATTAAAAAACTAATAATTTTGTTATGCAATGTTCTAGTTAATTTACGTATATTTTAACTAATTCACTAGTAGAGCAAGATTTTGTCTAGTTAATTTAAGTACATTTTAACTAATTCACTAGTAGAACAGATTTTGACTAATTAATTAAATTATTTTTGTTTTCTTCATCAGAAGAACTGAAATCATACATAATTAATATTTATATTTCTGTAAGGTTATGTTATCTTAATGTTCGGATTAATCTTCTTGTGTTATTCATGATTACATTCTTATTTTTTTATTAGATACAATCTATTACAATTAACTATTTCTTACCAAAATATAACGTTGAATAACGGTTTCATTTCTTGAAATCGCATAATAATTTGTATTATTTGGCTATCAAGACAATATAACTGTTATGTGTAGTAATTTAATAGGTGAAATTGTATTCAAATAGAAAATATCACTTTAAATAATTGGCTTAGTTCTCTTGCACAGTGTCCTTCTCCGCTCTTACAAACATGACTGAGGGCGGTGACAGTGGTGGTTGCGGTGGCGGTGGCGGTGGCAGTGGCGGTAATAAAAAGACACAATCTGAAGTGGCTTTAGCTCTTCCTCATCCAGTGAAAGAACAATTACCTGATGTTCAGTATTGCATCAACAGTCCTCCTCCTTGGCGTCAGTATATTCTGTTCATAGCTTATTTTCTTTCTTTTTATGCTAAAACAACTACAGTGTGTTTACTCAGAATATTGAGTTTTCCTTCTGAAAATTTAAGCTGAAGCACAATATTATAATTTTCACGAACCAAAATATTCATCAATTTTATCTTCCTGAGCTTTAAACTTTGTATCTGGATTTGTTACTGCCATGCATGCAGAACAAGCAGTGTTATTGGGATTCCAGCATTATATTCTGACTCTTGGTGTGACAGTTCTGATTCCAACTACGATCGTTACTGAAATGGGTGGGGGTCACGTAAGCTTCTTTCCATTTATTTCTTGATCTTTTTTTTCTTTTCTCTTTCAAATTTTACAAGGGTATTATACACTGAAATCCTTAATCAACGTAGGCTGAGAAGGCCAAGGTGATACAGAATCTATTGTTTGTTTCTGGAGCAAGCACACTTCTGCAATCTTGGTTTGGAACGCGATTGCCAACTGTAGTTGTTGGTTCATACAGTTTCCTAATACCCACAATGTCAATTGTCCATGCCAAGAGATACAGTTCATATACAGATCCTTATGAGGTAAAGGAGATTATCTTCTATGCTTGTTTGTATAAGTGCTTGTGAATTGTAGAACTTCTCCATGTTCAATTTATGTTGCTGATGAACAGAGGTTCACTCATACAATTAGAGGGATACAAGGCGCCTTGATTGTAAGTGCATGTTTCCATATAGTGGTGGGATTCTTGGGCCTTTGGAGGGGTGCTGTCAGGTTAGTAAGTGCATGCTTACAGTTTTTTTGGCTAGTTAGAGTTCATAAAATCCTTTAATCACTTTCAGCGTGTTATATCTACCTAATCAATTGCTTTCTCTTGTGCTGCTTTAGGTTCCTCAGCCCACTTTCTGTTGTCTCTTATGTAACTTTCACTGGCCTCGGTCTCTATCATCTTGGATTCCCAATGGTAAAATTTTTCTCCTCTGGTGTAGATGTTTCAGTCAAATAGGTTGAGCACTTGAATCTTAATTCTCGAGTTTTATGCAATTTAGCTTTTTACAAGTCTATAAGTTGCTGGTAGGATTATTTTGATTGACTTTCCCTCTATTTTGGCTTATCACTGTTGCAGCTGGCAGAGTGTGTTGAAGTGGGGCTTCCAGCACTGTTTGTTTTTGTTTTCATCTCACAGGCAAGTAGTTAATCTTGCTAGTGTCAAGTAAAATGTGTGAGATATGACACAGCTAAATTCAAAATTCACTACTTCTATTCTTAAATTTCGGTCCATGATGTATTCGTTATCTTCTATGCTTTTTGCAGTATCTTAATAGATTTATTAGCGCCAACAAGCTTATCTTCGGCAGATTTGCGGTGTTGTTTTCCATTGCAAGTGCATGGTTAGTCGCACAGATTCTGACTGCAAGCACTATATACAACAACAAGCCAGGAGATACTGGGAATAGTTGCCGCACTGATCGTTCTGGTCTTGTCAGTTCTTCTACTTGGTAAAGATTGTGGACAGATTAAGTTTTCCCAGTTAATCATAAATAACTTGCATTCTTTCAGAGTCAAGGTTTGCTTTATCCACCAAGTTTCAGTCTTTGAATGAGATGTTGATAAAATTGTCTGCATTAATACAGGGTATATCTCCCTTTTGTGCCATTCCAATGGGGGGTTCCGACCTTCAACTTTGGAGAAGCTTTGGCTATGACAGCAGCTTCTTTTGTTTCTCTTTTTGAGGTATGCACACCCTTAACAGAGATACCCATGCTTTAATCATTATGATAGTTTGCAATAAAGCAACTTCACTAGCCTACCTAAATCTAAATAAACACTTAAACATGCAGCCAGATCCCATCTTATGTTTGTTTCGAATTTCAACGTTTTTCATGTTTACATGCAGTCTACCGGTGCATTTTATGCCGCGGCAAGGTATGGAAGTGCAACACCCGTGCCACCACATGTTATTGGCCGCGGAGCCGGCTGGGTGGTAAGATCCACATGCACTTATTTTGTAATTTTTTTTTTCTGAAATCACAATCGGGGAACTTAATATTGATTGTTTGCGTCCTTCTTATTGTTGTTTCAGGGAGTAGCTTCTTTTTTCAGTGGCGTTTTGGGTTCTGTAACTGGATGTACGGCTTCAGTGTAAGTCCATCTCAACATTCAAAACCCCTTGAATGTATTTATGGATGAGCCTTAACCTATCATTCATGATTTCAAGCTCAACCGATTTAAGGACATTCTTGTCTGTTTTGAAGAAACTTTTTTGTTTATAAAATGTGTGTAGGAAAGAGTGGAACGATGTTTCGTTTTAAACATTCCCTATACAATTCTTTAAGTAGAAAAATATGATGGTGGTAAAGATCCCAAAACTAGAGAGTTTTCTTTGCCTTCGTAGTTCCTGTTAGTGCATGGTTCTGCCCCCAAAAACTTCAGTGGTTACGAGTCTGTAACCATATTCATCTTTGCGCGTTTGCATTGCTCTGGTTTCAGGGAGAATGCTGGATTATTGGCACTCACTAGAGCGGGAAGCCGAAGGGTCATCCAAATATCAGCTGGCTTTATGATATTCTTCTCTATATTTGGTATGATAGACTAACATCTCTGGTAATCTATGAAGCTTAATGATCTTCACTTGACAAATCTGGAATTTCCTAATGAGGCAAAAATTGAATACAATTATTTCAGTATGGTTGGCATTGTTCTCGTGTCAGAATGGAAGTTTTACTTTAATAATTTGCATAATACCAAGATGACACTTCAATACTAATTTGAGAAAACACGACCAAAACTGAAGTTGTGTCTAGGTTGTGTCGTTCATGATGTTGTCTATGCAGTGTTATTATTGTCTTCAATTAACGATATCTCATATTGCACACTTTCCCTTCAACCAGGAAAAGTGGGAGCATTTTTTGCTTCCATACCTTTGCCAATCATAGCAGCATTAAACTGTGTGCTCTTAGGCTATGTCTGTAAGTTCTCTCTAACCAACAGTCTTTGTAGAGCTTTGCTAGTCATGAACTTGACAAGAGTTTGCAATTTGGGATATGCAGCTTCTGCAGGTCTTGGTTTTCTCCAGTTCTGTAACCTCAACAGTTTCAGAACCAAATTCGTGCTGGGCTCTTCATTCTTCCTCGGCCTCTCCATACCACAATATTTCATAGAAATTTTTCACGTGAAGCATCAACACGGCTGGGTGAGAGGCCTGAACCGAAACCAATCATTGAAATTTAATTCACAATGACGCATTAAGTTCAAATTAGAGTTTCCAAGGCACTAGATTCTGATCAAATTTAATAGTGATTTACATGATTGTGTCATTTCAATGAATTTGCAGTTCAATGATATGGTTAGCGTGATCTTCATGTCGCACGCAACGGTGGCGGCGTTGATTGCATTAATTTTGGACACCACACTCACATGCGAAAATGATGCAGCCCGTAAGGATAGCGGTTTGCAGTGGTGGGAGAAGTTCAGTGTATATAATGCTGATGGTCGGAACGATGATTTCTATAGATTACCATGCAGACTCAACGACTTCTTTCCCGCTATTTAAGCCAATTCATTACTTCTTTTTTTTTTTCAAAACATTTTGTCTCTAGTTTCCAATAGCGTTGTTTGAATTGGAATAATGTTGTTGATAATGGGAATAATTTATTTACTATATTATTTCCTTGAGTTGGTATTGTACTTGTTGAAGAGAAGAAATTTAATCAAAGAAGAAAAGAAAGTGGTCACGTTGTATGGATCAGAGGGACGTGCTGATTTTAGATCATAGAAAATTAAAAATAGGGTAGATAGAAATCCGAATAGACGATTCCAAGAGAGAGAAAAAGGATTGACCTTTTCTGCCAGAGAATATATGGGATCACACAAGCCATGAATGGCAAATAAACGTTCTGAGTTGTCTCAATTTGAGGTTGCAACATGGCGAAACTAAGAAATAGGTATTAGGTGTCACACTGAGGTTTATGCAATGTCATTCTTAATACGTTGGAATGGCGTAATGTCCTTTGCCGGGACTGGGATACCATCTTCCGGTACCACCTTATCATCTTTCTTACAGTATTGTCTCTTCCCTTTCCCGGGCATATCAGTATTCATCTGGATACTTCTGTCCGCTGAAAATTTCAGGCAAGTCAAATTTTCATACAATTTTCACACTCTGCGTTTACATTGGATGCACTGTGCCACTGTCTGCGTTGTAAATTTATTTTAATTACATGGGAGAACTGTGATCAATATCAGCAATGTCTAAAGGACCAACACATATGTATATTGTCCAAAGAGGTCTGTGGTTTTTTTTCTTTTTACTAATGAATTTTAAATCAATGCACCTATGTCAGATGTTTTTCCCAAATAGATGAAATGGCGACAATATCCGATTACGTTCAGGTGTTTGAACTTGAATTGTAAGGTGGAAATTTTGGTGATTTTGAATTTGATATTTAAATTTAGGAATGAATAGAAGCACAGGCTTCGATTTTCTTGTTGACCAAAACTCATTTACAAGGTTCCAATGCTGCTTTTAGACTCAAATTCTCCAAAAAAAAACTTGACAACCTTAATCCTTTTCATGTTTGAGTGTAAAATTTACGTTATTAATTTTATTTTGTTTATTAAGGCTGCTTACTGTTTCTTCTTGAAATCTGCGTGGAAGATCAGTTTCCTCAAAGATCTCAGGAGCACAGTTAATTCACTGATTCTACGGAACCTTGTAGCATGACCATGTACCTTGTTCTCATTGTTTCATCCTCTGTTGTCTGCTTCTGCAGTTTTTCTTTTGGGCCTTCTTTTCTCCCCCATCCCTTTTGATTAGAGACTATTCTGTTGTCTTGATTCACTTTTGAAGGTGAATAATTTCTTGATGGGTGTTGATAATTTGCCTTTTGGGTTTTCTTTTCTTGTTAAACCGACTTAACCAATCTAGTTTCTTGATTTGAAAGTGTTCCTTTATGTCCACATTGCAGAGATGATACGTGGTGCATCTGATGGCTTTATTGCTGCACCCGAAAAATTTAATGAATTACTTGATGGCGAAGATGAAAGAACAAGTTCAAAATTACGGAAGGGAGTAAGACTATGGAGAAAATTAAAATATCAGCTTGTAGAATACAATTCACTTCCAGCCTATATGAGGGACAATGAATTCATATTGGGTTATTATAGATCAGAGTGGCCACTGAAACAGATCTTCCTTAGCATTTTCTCAATTCATAATGAAACACTTAATGTCTGGACGTAAGTACTTTGACTTTCAAGTACAGATACCTTTCATTATATATCTGCTAAACCTGGTGCCTTTTATGTTGTATTTTTTCCCATTTGAAGTGCGTTTTTTAGTTTTAAATTGCAAGAGTGTGAATTAACTTGGTGCTACTTCTTCTATTTTATATTTGTTACTCATAGTTTAGCTTCTTTCAAAACATGTCCTATTTGTTGCTCTGAGGTACATCTTGAAGATGATCTCTAGATACATGTGCTTTAAGTATGTCACTTTTAAGAAACAACATTAAAGGTGCGTAGTTAACTAGTCCAAATTACAATCCTTCACGTAACGCTAGTGACATTGTTTCAGGCATTTGATAGGGTTCTTCCTTTTTCTGTTTCTCACCATATACACAGCTTCAAAATCTCCAATGGTTGCGGATTTCAATTCCGTTCAACATCTGTCTGAACTGATCGGGAAAGCTGATCTGAACAAGATTCGTTTAGAGCTCTTGAAATGCCTGCCTTCACTGCCCAACATGCATGAGACTCTCAAGTTAAACGACTTGAGTACATCCCTTTATTCTTTAGACTTCTCCTCAGTATCAGGTTGGACCGTAGTGGAACTTCTCAGAAAATGCTTGCCTGAGCAGTTTTCCCTTGTAAGTTCCTCTTCCTCTTGGTTGGAGTGTCCTTTAAGATTAAGATTCTGTTCATCTATTCTTAATCTGATGCATTTAAAACATTGATGTTGGTTTATATATGAGAATTATACTTTGTTTCAGAATGGTGTGAAAGGTGACATGAACATGGTATCCCCCTTAGTGGTACAACCGATTACGAGGTGGCCATTCTATGCGTTCTTAGGTGGGGCCATGTTCTGCTTGCTGGCGAGCAGCACATGCCACCTCCTTGCTTGCCATTCACAGCGCCTTTCCTACATCATGCTGAGAATTGACTATGCCGGGATTTCTGCACTGATTGCAACTTCATTTTACCCTCCTGTGTATTACACATTCATGTGCAATCCTTTTTCCTGCTACCTCTACTTAGGCTTAATAACACTGATGGGGATAGCCTCTATGATCTTCTCTCTTCTCCCATTTTTTCAAAAGTCTGAGTTCAGGAAGTACCGTGCCACCATCTTCTTTTTGATGGGATTTTCAGGAGTGGCACCCATTATCCATAAACTCATACTGCACAAGCATCAACCTGAGGCATTGCAAACAACAGGGTACGAGATACTGATGGGAGTTCTTTATGCTTTGGGAGCAGTAATCTATGTGGCAAGGATACCAGAGAGGTGGATGCCTGGGAAATTTGATATTGCAGGACACAGTCACCAACTGTTTCATGTGTTGGTTGTGGCAGGGGCATACACACACTATGTTGATGGATTAATCTACCTAAGATGGAGAGATTCTCAAGGTTGTTAGGTACATATATATACATATAGTGAACCTTTTGTCTTTCTTTATGTGGCCATGAATATAACTAGAGCAAAACTACATTCCCTTCTAACATTCATTCTCCTTTTCCCTATAAATCCTTCCTTTCTTAACACATACATTCAAAACTTTCTATCAAAATTCCTTTAACTTTCATAATTTCTTTTTTCCTAAAACATACACACTCTTCTCCATCAATAATATCACATATATTAAAATTTATAATTATTATAGTTAAAAAAAGTTCATAAAATTTATTTTATTCAGTCAATATATTTTTTTATATTTATATATTTATATAGATAGATAAATAGATTTATCTTTTATTTTTCACCTTTCATAGTTATTTTAAAAACTCTTCTGAATTAATTTAAATTGAATTATATATTTAAATTATTATTCCGAAAAAATGTATTTAAAAATAATACAAATAACTAAAATAAAATGACCATAAGTATTAGGGTAGTATTTAATTGATTTTATCATTAGTATATAATTTTATGAATATTTAAATACATTGATATTTTTATTATATTCAGTAAATACAATTCACAGTAATTTTAATAATACTACATTGAATGCAACATATTTTTTTAAATTTAATAAACATAACATTGAAAGCAGATGCTTTTAAATAAATCTATTTGATCAGTTTTATTTTTAATCGGTAAGTCTATTTAAGTTAGAAAATTCATTATCAAGTAAAACCTAAACATTAAAAAAGTAACATAGTATGTAGATGACAACATTTTATAACTTTACAGTTATCATTTATATAATTATTCAAAAAATAAATATTAAATATATATCTTACAAATGTTTTCATTATATTTCTGGTTAAAATAATACAAACGAATGAATAAATTTTAGTAATAATAAGTTGAATAGAGTAAATTATATGTTTTAACAGAGGAAAGAAAATGAAACAATCACATACCTCAAATGTAGAAAGACTAATTTATTCTACATTTTGATGTAAGTTATTTTCCAAGGAATAGAATGAAACTTACTTTGACAGTATTAAGTTAAAATATACTAATTTGTACATTTAAACCTAAAAGGGATGGTAGTAATATATCCACTCCACAATTGTTAAACACTTAGATGCAACAACAACCTTGTAAGGTTTCCAAAGAACAGTTACAAATTGATGCAAAATAATGGACTTTATTTGACATTGTAACATGAATGATTAGCATTTAGAAGGTAAGAAAATGATAGAACAGTTAAAAATGTTTAATAAGTTGTTAACTGGCAGCATTGAATTATGATAATTTGATTGAAAAGATGGGAAGTACAATAATATGTAGGGAATTGGAGGTTGATCACATGGTGCGCATTGAAGTGTGTGGATAAAATAGTAAGAAATAGCATCCCTATCTAAATCACACGCCTGTATCCTCCGGAAAACATGGTCAGTTGTATTTGGATCGCCGCTTCTCTCTTCTTTCTCATCTTCTCCTTCTAACTTCGAACCATTATTGCACAAAAGACAATTTCGAATATTTTTTCTTTGGTTTCCCCTGAGCCTACCATCCCACTATTCCCAAATCTTCACCTCTTTCAAACTTCAAACATTGCTCTCTAGATTCCACTCTCTCTCTTTTTTTTTTTTTTTATCACAGATTCAATATTTGAAATAGTTTAACCATCTAACAATTTTGTCCTCTTTCAATTCTTATCAAAGCTTCTTTTATAATGTGTTCATTTGAGTTATAACATGTTGGAAATTCATAAATGGTTTTATGTTTTATATCGAATAAAGAAAAAAGTCAAATACCTTTAATAAATTTTGAAATTAGTTTATTTCGAAACTTTGGATCAATTTAGTCATTCATCTTTTAAAATACATGGATCTAGTCATTTTAATCAAATTTTATTAGGTTTATTTGATGTTTCGTACGTATTTCAAAATTATATTTGAGTTATTTATACTGTTTGACACCTTTTTATTTTAATGTTAAGTCAAATACTATTATGAAACACGTTTGAAATGCCAACTAAACTTAACAAAATTTGATTAAAATGACTAAATCCATGTATTTGGAAAGATGAAGGACTAAATTGGTCTAAGATTTCGAAATGAATTAATTTCAAAATTTTATAAAAGTTAAAGGACCAAAAATGTACTTAACCCAAAAAAATATTTATAAATTTATTATGTTAAGATTTTGAATTATAAGCTGGATAGAATTTGTTACAGAAGATTTTGGTTCCCTAATTTCTTTTAATATATAAATGATAACAATTTATTTTTATTTTAATATATTTTGTGTTTGTGGTACTCCAAATATTTTGTATATATGTTTTAATAGTCTAAAATTTCGAAAGTGGTATCATTTTCTTTTTTTTTTTCATGATTTGACTTACTTCACTAATATTTTTTTTTTGAAAAGTCCTATCGAGCATAAACAAAAATAAGAAACTTGATATAAAATATAAAAAGGAAAGTTAAATAAAGATATTAATTATATCAATTTTTAAATATTTTAGACTTAAATAAATGATAAAACTGAATTTTTATATAACAATGAGCTGCTAAAATTGATTTATGAAGTAATCATTTAAAGTTCATATTTAGAATGGGTCGATGCTTTTGGTAGAAATATTGATTCTTGTAACATGAATAATGAATAATGAGTTTGTAGCTTGTACCGAAAGATACCGGTGACAAACAAATAAAATAGTAGCATAAGAGTGCACTAAAAAGGACAATATAGATTGAGAATGTGGAAAGTAAAATAAATAAATAAAAAATAAATGAAAATAGAGTGAGAGAGAGAGGTGATGAGTGGACGAATAAAACGAAAAGCATGAGACTTAAAATCACGTGCTTGATTAGGGTTGTAGGGTAGTTGGGAATTTGTCATTTTTGGCTTGATTCTCGTCTCTGAAGAGGGCGAAGAAGCAGTGTTTGTTTCTGTCACATTTCGCAGATGCGCATGCCATTGCCATTCACCAATGTCCCTTCAACTCATAAATAAACTCTAACTACATTTCTTCACAAAACCATCATCATCTGCATCTTCTTTTTTTTTTTCTTTAAAAAAATTTGACACGCATCGACACACACTATAACACTGATCTTCATTTTGGGTGTAAAAGGTAAAGAAAGTTGGTGCAGCTAGGGAATGGAATCTTGAAACAGTTTAATTTCGCAATCGGCAATCTTTGACTTTGCAATTAAAAAAGTGACAATAATAGCAAAGCTCGTGCGGTTGGAAATGCCAACTTAATAAAGGTGCGCAAATGGAAACAGGAATATGTAGAAGAGAGAAAAGCGTATATATACATTCAACAACTCATAATACTTCTCATAACAATGTAAATCGATGTCAGAATCTTGTAAAATGAATCACAAATTACAATTCTAAAATTAAAAAAAAAAAAGGATTACCGGCGTACCAAACCGAAAGAGAGGAAGGTTGAAAAAGAGGATTCGATATAAAGTAATAATGTCTATCTGTCTGGTTCCGATTGTATAACGTTGGAGTCCAAAATCCTAAAAGTGAATTTGCATGCTGCTGTTGTTTATTTTAATACGGTTTAGCCTTTAGTTGACTACTTGAGTTGTGGTGTGTGTATTTTAGTTTGATAATCCCGGTGCTTAACAGAGAAGGATATGCATCACAGAAGTGCAAAAGGACATAATCTATTAAAAGAGGGACATCTTTGCATAAAGTCACACTTCATTGTCCACACAGACTAAATATTTTCTTGAATAAATGAATAGAGATTCCCATTCATCACTAGCTTCTTGCGTTGAGGAAGGGCCACTTGGTGACTACACTCAATTGATTATTCACAAATAAGTCCAAAACAAATATAGAAAAGCAAAATTTATTGTCACTGCCACGTTTCCAACGTCAATCACGAATTGGTTCTTCTCACTTTTTACTGTTATCCGTACATACATGGCATAAGAGCATTTTCAAGAACTCTTATTATATATTTTTTATTTCAATTAAGTTTTGTCTTCATCACATCATTTTGAGAATATCTTTATAAGTTTTGCTTTTAATGTAAACTATTATGTTGAAATTAAAATAACATTTTTGTACCACGTTTGTTGTAATTTTAATTTTTTTTGTAGAGGCATCTCTTAAATTTAATAAAATAAAAAGTGTGAGGTATGGAATGATCCAATGTGGCAAGCTAGGCATATATGTGCCAAAGTGTCAGATCCGAAGCACAGTGTTCCTCAAATATGACATTATTTCCGTGTACAAAATCACACATAGAGTAAGAGCTACCCTATTACGCTGGGCCCTTCATGTGTTGTAAGTACCATATGGATTTTCTACCATTTGGGAAGGGTAAGTTTTTGTCTCAAAAAGCAAGTTGTACACATGCGGGGTATATCTTAATGTACAGTACCCCCATCTTTTGGATCCTCATCATGATGCTTCATATATTTTCTACTGTGTCCTTTTTCACTTTCTGCATTTAACTTGACGCCGCAGATGCATATTTATTAAGCCAATTAAGCGTTTGTTACTCTTGGCATTTGAAAAAGAAAGTCCAAGAGAACGTGAAAATGTGACTCATGTGTCTGTCGGGTAAAATCTTTTCCGTGTTGATGCCTGCAGGGTATTTAAGCATTCAAAGGAATATTCCACGTAAATAAGCAAAGCAGCAGTCTTTTTTTTCGGTAACCATAATTGCTTTTTGTTGTTGGCATCACACTCAAGTCGGTGCTTACCACTGCTTCCTCTTTATGAAACATCACTCTGTCTAACTCCAAGAGTGGTGTTTAATCCTCTACTTACATATCAACTAAAAAAGTGGAACAAGCCAAAACAACCCTTAAATGAGATAATAGAGCCACACCACAAATTCATTTACTAAGCTATGTGCTGCACGAGTGCGTGGTTGCTGATTGTGACAAATGCCTGTTCAGTGAAAACCTCAAGAAAATAGAGATAGACCTCAAGAAATTAGTTTGTTGGTGGTTGCAAAACACGCACATTGAAAAACGATTAACGGGAACAAAACACTAATCATTAAAGCATCATTAGCAGTGACTACACCAAATTAAAATTAACTTTTTTAACTTGAAAGGACATCACTTACTATGTCTGGAGCATGGTAATTGGTAATGCTGCCACGATCTCTCTCTCTCTCTCTCTCTCTCTCTCTCTCTCTCTCTCTCGCGTTCTACAGTCTACACTGATGGACACTTTAGTACACACACGCACACAAAGCCAACTGGCAGTGTTGATTCATTCGCATAAAGATAAAATAAGAAGGCGAAAGGAGTGAGCAAAGGGACAAGCAGTTTAGAATTCTTGTGTGATTCGTTTGTTTCTCTTTCTCTCTCTCTTTTTGTTTGTCCATGAATTATTTTTTTCTCCACCCTCTAGTGTTCCTCCTCTTCTACTTAAACTGAGAACAACCACCTTGAGAACCACAAAAACCAGAGCAAAGAAACACAGAAAACAGATCCTTTATCTACCACTCTGCACTCTTTCACCTGATCACCACATTAAAGGGCCAATCGCTCCAAGAAAGAGGAGTTAAATGGATATATCAAGTTCGCAATACAATAGTGCTGATGAATCTGGTTGGACACATTACCTGGACCAATCCTCTCTCTCTCAAAGCTATTTCCAGAGGAGAGGTGGGATAGTACACTATGAAGGAAAGGGGGCTACAATGGAGGAGGGGGAGGAGGAAGAAGAAGATTTATCCATGATCTCTGATGCTTCGTCTGGTCCTCCTCATTACCATGAAGATGATGATCAACACAATTGTGTAAATTGGTATTCTTCTTCTTCTCACCACACCAAAGAATCAGAAAAGAAGAAGAAGAAGAAGGTCAAAGAATATGGTAACAATCAACATCCTTCAACCCTCGACGACACTGCCAGTTCCCCTGTTCTTACCTGTGTTAAGGCAAGTAACAAGGCAAATGTAATTGTTGTTATAATTGTGATGTAATTTTATGGCATAACTATTTTGTGTGTAATGTTAATGGGATTTTTTTATTATTTTATTTTTTATATTTGAATAGAAGAAAGTCAGTTTCTCAGGGAATGGAGCAGTGGAGAATGGTGTGGAATTCCCTCCATGCTTCTCGGGAACAAAAGTAAAGGTACATCGAATCGAAAGTTTGATCATTTATATTTTTTTTCTAACACATTCTGCTTATTCCGGGTTGGTTTCACATTTTGTTAATTTTGAGAGCCGAACTTGTGAATCACTGCAGAGAAAATCTAAATTCCAGAAACACTTCAGTTTCTTTGAGCGTTCTGGAAAACAAACTTCAGAGGAACCAGGTGATCCATTTTTTTGGACATTATGTTGTTAATGTTTGTGTCCTTCCTATAAGCTGGCACGTGCCTCGTAGTAATTTGTTTCATCATTTTTCTCCTGATGTTAGATGGTTTCAATGAAGGAAAGAAATGACAATTTTACCTGTGGCTTTTGCTTCTACTGTGGAAAGAAAGACCCGGGGATATCAAAGTAGATGCTGTTCAATGACAAATAGAACTCCTTTTTTTCAAAAGAAGAAAAAGGAATGTCTCTTATGTTGTAATGTTACTGTTTTTTGTAATTTTACTGTTCTTTTTAGTGGGTGCTGTGTTACCACTGCCAATGCAGTTTGGAACAACATAAAAGAATATAAGAAACTCTAAGAGGTTTCTGATTCCATTTTCTCTGCTGTCATCTGATGAATATGCTCACACTTTTTTTATACATATTTCTCTGCTCTCCAGAAGACAAGCATTACGTTGCTAAATTCAAACATGAAGTAGCAGAAAACTAACCAATTTGGATCATCCAAAATTACATTAAAACACCATCATCTTTTATCATGCTTTGAAACAAACTCAAGTATCTTTTTTGTCGGTATCAATTAATTTAAGATTCAGACGCATCGTAAATAAACAAAGAAAACTGAAATATAAGCAGATTTAGTATCATGTCCCACAAATGCAGTAATAATTTGAAAATGGATGATTTCACGTGAATCACATAATTTGAAAATGAAAAAATGAATGTGGTTAAAAATGAAGTTTGTACACATGACTCAAATACACAGTCAAAGGATTTGTACCAAGGAAAGGGGTTAGCAGCAGAAGGACCCAGTTGATTAAGTTGAGCTAGTGCCAGGCTAGCTCTGAAACAGTTTGGGTGGGTTAATATGGTAACCTAAGCTGGTTGAAACCAAAAATAGACAAGTATCCAAATGCAACCAACAGTCAAGGTGCGAAAGTAGGCACCCCCACCACCACCTGATAGCTACCCACATAAACTGTGATCCATATACAACAACACTGGGTGGTACAATTATTGAATTTGTTTTTCATAGAATATCCAGCACAATCTTTTATTCCAAGACTCAAACCAAAGCATGGATCTATCGGAAAAGAACTCAGATGTTGGGAAACAGACAACACCCCTGCTTTCACTACTCATCCCTCTTCTCATTGCCCATTCTAAATTGGCGTTACCCACTTACAGTTAACCAATTATTGCGCCTTTCTTGCTTTTCGCCCTTATCCACACCAATTTAAACAATGTAGAATCAATGAAAACAACAAAACACTCTAATACACGCATAACGCAACAAAACGCTTTAAAGTACATTTTCGACCTACTATTTTCACCTTCTATATTTCTATCTACCATCTTCCTAACCAACCACTACTCTACAAACATTAATTAAATAAATTGCCTCTCTTTTTCGTTCCTTCAACTTCGGAAGGCAAAATAAAGGTCGTAATTACGTATATTCACATATAAAATCCATGACACATAATAAATATATATGATAAATACAGATATTTAATTACCTGTTTTCTAACAGGTCATATACAAGTATTATGATATCAATTCACAAAGTAAAATAATTTTTTATTACTGAATTTTCACAACCTTCTTATAATCTTACTAACATCTTCTAAATGGTTCTTATTTTTTTTTTTTAATATTTTAAAATCACTTAAAAAATGACACATTATATTATAAGAAAAAATTGTTAAAATTTAGTAATCAAAATATCATTTTTCATTCACAAATATCCATTATCTACTCGTAATTATTCTTTTTTTTTTATATTTTTTTGAATAATAATTATTAGTGATTTTTTTTTCTTAAATCAAATCATCAAATCATCAAAATAAAGTCATTACGGAGAAAAATAATTATTGAAGAATTATTTAAAGTTTATCTTCATATATTTTTATTTTTTTATTAAAGCCTATAAAATTAAAGCAACTTTAAAAAGATTAATTTTTTAAATTTATAATTTTGTACAACTCCTTGTACTAATATTTTTATAAATAATTTGATTTTAATTTTACTTTTAAATTATTTTTATTTAATTTTATATTTAAATATTTAGTTTAAATAATTTTATTTAAAATTTTATATATATATATATATATATATTTACAAATATTCATAAATATCTAGCCATATACAAAAATCTGCAAGTATTTTTCTATAAATACTCGACAGTAACATATGGCTAACGGAACAGATTTTTAAGACGATATTGTTTAGCACTCAAGATCAAACAAACTATATAAGGTTATTGAGATATTAATTTTTTTTTATAATAATTTTATACGGTTAACGATGTTAACATTAATTAGTCGTATATTTCTTTAATATGTTGTCCGTCTCATTAAGTATCCATTTACTATTTAACTAGTGTTATTAGTGTGTTGGCATCTTTAATTTTTATAAAGATTTAAGTTAAGATAAATAAAGAATAAAAAATTAATTTTTAAAATAATTGTTAAATATAAAATTAAAAAAATAAAATATATATACAATTTTTTTTAAATAACAATTAAAAATAGAAGAAGTTTTTAAAATAACAATTAAGAAAATATTTTTAAAATAACGGTTAAAATAATTATTTATAAAATAATTAACTTTTAAAATAATAATTAAAGATAAAAATAAAAAAAACAAAATATGAATAAAAAAATGATATCTCTTATATATTGTTATAGATGATTTGATTTTTAATTTTTTTTAGTTTTTGATCAAGAGTGCATAATTTTTACATTTTATGAAAGGCTGGTCCCTATAATTTAGCTTTTAAATGTAAAAGAGAATAAAATTTTAATTGTGCGATAATAATAAATAATATCTTATTTTTTTTAAATAATATTGTTTGAGAATTGTAAGTGTGAATGTCTTTTTTGACCTAAATTTAATTTTCGATAAGATTGTAAAAAAAAAACAAAACATTTTACAAACAGTTATACTCTATCCATGTCTCCCACAGTTTCACGCTATAATTCTTGTGAGAAAGCCTCTCTCTTATTTGAAATGTAAACAGTAGTAGTAGAATACTCAAGTTGCAAAAATAAAGTCATCCACTGTTTTTTTTTTTATTTTTTTTTAAGAATTTGGAGTTTTCAGGTTATTACTGCTTGTTTTATTTGTATTTCTGGTTAACATTGTTGATGTTTGTTTTGGTTGCATTTAAGGTTATCTTACTTATGTTTTGTATAATTGATTGTTGAATAAAATTGCAAGATATAATTTCTAAGTAGTTTTTCATCACACGGAAAAGTTTGTCAAATGTAGGATTACATTACGAGGGTGGGGATAAATATGGTGTTTGTGGCGTGGATCGTGATAAGTGTGTGTTTGATTTTACGTGTTAAACTGATTTAAAACTGATGTAAAATTAATTAAAGAGTAAAAAAAAAAAGGAAAAGTGGTTAAAGATTTGATACTACTGATTGTAGATATAAATATTATGGAGCTGGTTAAGTATGCAAAATATAATAAAGAAAAGTTAAGATTTATGTTAACCCTAATTTTACTAAGTTTGATTTTTGTATTATTATGAAAATTAGGTTATCTTACAAAAGTATTTTATAAACCTTTTTTTTCATTTTATCATTTTTTTATTACTTCAACATCTATTATTACAACCTGTTTTAAAATTGTTTATTTCGACATACTTGTCTAACTTGTACGAAGTATTACATTGAAATATTTCCGTCACTTTTAAAACCTGTATTTTCATGCGATAGTTATTTAAAGTTTTAAAAAATTAAGTTACCTTCTTATCATTATCAAACACATTTTAAAGATTTTTATTAATTTCTACAATGTACTTATTTCAATATTTTTATTACTTTCCAAAATTATATTATCATACAAAATATATCTTACATACTTCTTTAGACTTATTCAATTGTATCATTTTTTATTACTCCAACTTATTTTCACCGACAATTATTTTTAAGTATGTATGCATTTTTTTTAATTTTAATAAATTTTAAAAAAGAAATTATGTCACCATACGTATTTTTCAATTTTTTTTAACTTTTTACATTTTATTATAATTTTTTCACTTCATTTTTTTATCATTAACAACTTGCTTATATAATAGTATATGAAGAGGGTCTGGACCACAATTTCTAACACACTATGTGTAACTTTCATTTTTTTTTTGTTAAAAATGATCCTTAAGTTATAAAATTAGGATATAAATTCATTCAATGTGATGTATATTTCACAAAATTTAATTATTTTTAATAAATTTCAATCATAAAAAATATGTTATTAAACATTTTTTTAAAGTATTTATAGAGAAAAGGGAGTGCAAAAGGTTGGCGGTGTTTAACTAAAAATGAGGCCGGGTAATGCCCAAACAAATGGGCTGAAACCGGCCCAATACGACGTTTGCTTCATCCTAACGACTTTGCTGTCCCACATGACACTGGGAGTTGCTGAATTAGGATCATCTCGACTCGAGCCAGGTTGCCGAAAACAGACTAGAGTATCAGTATTAGTTATACGGGAGCACTCCGAGTCACTGTGACTCAGTGTGTGCCATGACATGAAACTCACGTGCTCCCTTTCACTTTCTCTCTAAATCTTCAAGTAAAAGTCTAACGCAAACCTGAGCCTCGAAGCTCTCGTTTCCGATCCAATTCTTCGTTCCTCAATGGAGGACGCGTTTGCCAGATCTATTCCCGAGGTAACTTCGTTTTTGCTTTCTCCATTTCCTTGCCGCTGCAACAAACACCAAATCTCACCGTGTCATCACAATCCTCATTTAACAAATCTGGAACCATACATTGTTTATTTTTAATCTAAAATTATAGAAGACATCGGAATGTGAATGATCTACGTTTTGTGTTTTTGTGACCTTCGATAATAGAGATATTGTGTTTTCATGATCACGCAACGTAATATTGTTGAAAATCTATGATCACACATGCTTGCATGCTTGCCTCTCGCAGCAGTATTACTGAACTCTGCATCGACTTATCTGTTCACACAGAGATTGCTATAGCCGAGTTATATATTTGAATGTTCCTCTGGAAAGCCATAACTCTTGTTGTTAATTTTGTTAGGTCCTCGATTTCTTCGGAGTGAACCCGACTAAGGGTTTATCTGATGCTGAGGTGCTCCAATTTCCTTTCATTTCTCTGTTGTATCGGTACTCGTATTTTCTTTAAGCCCGATTATGGTGTTAATAGTTTCAAATGATTAAATCGCCCTTTTTTTCCAGGTAGTACAACATGCTAGACTTTATGGGAATAACGGTATGTCTTCTGTAGGGCCGTGTATATTTTAATCTGTTTCTTACGTGAACAAGAGAAGAAATATCAAGTAATGTGGTTTTATCTTGAAATGAATTTGCATTTGTATAGAGTGTAAGATGGCAGTCAGGATAATAAGATCACACACTGATCTTAGCATTTGAGAAACTTACCTATTGCATCTTTTTCACCAGTTTTGTTTAAGTATCTTTTTTGTTTGCCTACTAATATTTCTTTCCTTTTCTCTTACTGCATGGTGATGGCTGCACAGTGCTGCCTGAAGATCAAAGTAAGTATATGGAGTTTGTACCTGCCTTATACTTTTGTTTGATTATGTTATTTAGGCAACTTAGTGTTTTTCATTTGCTCTTCCTGAATAGCAATGTTAGTGCTTGGTATTTAATTTTGGATAGTAATAGAAATAGTTTTTTTTTTTTTATTTACCGAATTATATTGGATGCTAAGTAATTTTCGGATCATTCATAAAATCCTATTGATGATAGTGTAAATGGTTTGAAACTCATTCATATATTATTGCCAATTGAGTTTTTCATGGTTCTATCACACTAGATTCCTTAGTTCTAGTTGTTACTAAATCTCATCAAATTTAATATGCAGGAGCTCCTTTTTGGAAATTGGTTTTGAAGCAATTTGATGATTTGCTTGTAAAGATACTAATTGCAGCAGCTCTTATATCTTTTATTCTGGCTTTAGTTAATGGAGAAACAGGCTTGATGGCATTTCTGGAGCCTTCCGTAAGATATATTTACACTCATGTTGTGTTTGATATTTTTAGCAACAGTTTTATTTGGTAAAGAATTAATTTTTCTGGTAGTTCTTATACATAATGATGCAAAACTGAAAAAAGGCTGTATCCTTTCTATTGAAGCTGTAGATTATGAGCTAAATGAGCTCTTTTTGCTACTTATTGAGTACACTTGTACAATGCTGCATGACCTCTTGCGGGTAAACTCATGAAAAGTGGATTTTTATAGAGAATGTACTGAATTTTTTCTGAACTAGAGAACATAACAATTTTCTATTTGATTACACTATTTGTTAAGCTGGGCTTATCAAATAGGTAAGACTATTGCAAAATGTGAATTGATTTGGTTTTTGGTTTTCGGTTTTTTTGATAGAAAATAAATTGGTGTATGCATAGGTTATTCTGATGATATTGGCAGCAAATGCAGCAGTTGGAGTGATTACAGAATCAAACGCTGAAAAAGCTCTAGAGGTAAAATTGAAACACAGATAAATTTAGAGCTCCAAATGATGTTTGTCGATAATGATTTCATTTTCATAACAACAATTTTCATAAACTTAAGACTAAAGCTCAATTTGTTTCCAATTTGTTCTTTAAATTCTCCATTTGCTTAGTGAAAACTTGTTAAGTTAAATTATCTTTATTATGGAATTCTCTTGTTCTGGCTCCGTCAAGTTGAGCTCACTGTTTATCTATTGCTTTCTCTTTTATACTATCTTAGGAGCTGCGTGCCTATCAAGCTGATGTGGCAACTGTCTTGCGCAATGGTAACAAACTTCTGTACCTGTCTAATTTTTTGTAGCGTGGTTAGTACTATAGTGGCTTTGTGACGCTTTATTAACGATGACATATGGTGTTAATTTTCATAATTTCTATTTGAAATATTTTTTTTTTTTAATTTCAAAACTTTCTATAGCATACCTAGCTAATTGTTCTCCTGGTCTTCTCTTTTCTCTGTTTCTACTTTTGGGGGATGTGGCTGGATACGGGGAGGTGAGTTATCCTCGTGAAACTGTGTTTGTCTTGTATAATAGCACTGGGTTTTCGCAAAGGCATTATTTAAATAAAGGATCAAATAGTTTCAAGGGTAATTTGTTGTTGTTTCCTCTTATATAGGACAAATGTTCATCTTGGCTGTTTTCGCTCTGTTGATTCCAACTTTTTTGGTATTTACTAATGATATATCCTGAGACTAGCAAGCTTTACTTTCTTGAACTTCTTAGGGTGTGTTTCTTGTTGTTGGAGAATGTCTTTTGTTCTTTTGTTTCTTTACTTTGATTTGGAATGATTTTCGTCTTTAATAATCAATAATAAATAAACAAAGAAAATCTTAGGACAAATAATAAAGAAAATAAGATTTTAAAGCTTGCCAAAAATAGAGAAGTGAAGCCAAGAGAGTTGGATCAAGTAAAATGTATTAAGAATAAACAAGGCAAAGTTTTGGTCATGATAAAGATATGAAAGAGAGATGAGAGAATTCTTTTTATAAGAATTTCAAGGATGAAAAGGGACTAGAAACCAAGAGGATAAACAAATTTTGGCTCACTATCATAGAATTGAAATTAGAGCAGTAAAAGAGGCCCATAAGAGGAGATGGATAATTTGCAAAATTGTTGGTTCTTGTGGAGGTTTTTAGTGTGGGAGAACAAGGTACAATTTGTTCCTTGACTATTTAACGAGAATTTGAAAGCTAAGAAAATATCTTATTAGTAGAGGAAGAACACTTGGGTTCCTATACGTTGGAAAGTTACCTTAATTGTTGTCATCCCTAGTTCGCTTTAGTTGCAGCACTTTTGGGGGTTTCTTGATTGTTGCTCCAAGAGTGGTGATTTGTTTCAACATCTACTTGAGTTATAGCTTAAACATAGTTTAACTCACAAACCAATTTTGTGGAGTTTAGTTACGTCTTAAGTCCAAATTCTAAGATGATATTATAGTCTATTCTTGTTTCTATACTAGGCCACCTACCGTATTATCCATCCATCAATCTCAATAGTATTGGGCATGGGGTGACGTGGAGAAAATCCAAATCCCACATTGGTTAGATATAAGGTTGAAGCAGCGTATATGGATAAGGGGTTAAGGCTTAAGTCAATTCTACAAACTTGGCTTATAAGATAAGGATTGTTTAAGCTTTATAAGCTCTATTTAAGCCATATTTTTTTGTCAATGTGAGACTAAACTACCACCCTTGAAGTTACAATAAAGACAATCCCCCTTAAGAGGTTACAACTAAGGTGGGCTAGGTGCTTTTTGCGATTAACAGAACTTTCCGATACTGCCCTTCATGCCCCTGACGACCTATCCAGAGTGTGACATATGTAGGTGATCAAACAGTTGGTCTAGAATAAACTCTAATGTCATAGAATTCAGGTTTAGAACATATTAACTCAGCACTACTAAATTGGCTTATGAGGTGAGACTTATCCTTCACTTTATGTACTACCCTTAACCATGTCTATGGCCAATGTGAGACTTGCATTTTTCAATATTAAATTCAAGTAACAGGGAAATATTCAAAATTGTGTAAAGTTCAAGTGTCAAGAAGGACATTGGAGGAAGTTATAAAGAAAGATCTCATGATGAACAATCTCTCTCCATATTTGGTCTTTAATTGAGCCAAATTGCATCATGTGATTCTTGTAGTTGACTTTTTCTAATGGGAAATAACTTTGTTGTTGTATAATAAATAAATAAATAACTTGGTAATGTCAAATGCCTTCTGCATTAACAATTTAAATTAGATCCGGTTTGCTTTTTTGTTCCTTTGGAAAGAAATTACAAAGACATGTTTGCACTGTAAGGGTATAAATATGATTAGTTAACCATTTATTGTCGACATATATTTTTCTAAACCATTCTCCATATTTTTAGTAGACCTCCTAATGCTTTATGGAAAAACGAGAAAAGAATGGTAACAAGAAGCATAAAAAACTTAAGTGTTGTTTAAATGTTCCCTTGGGATAGCTCTACTGGAAGAGTGTGGGGTAAACAAGGATACTGCGAGTTCAAACCCTTGCACTGGGGCACATTCTACACCCCCCCAATCGTTAACAATCTTGTGTTCTAATAATTGTTTTCTTTCTTCTGTCTGCCGTGATGGTTCAGTGGTATTTTTTTTTTGTTTAGTGAATTGGTTAAAGCTTATCATCTTGAAGTTCTACAACAAATTTTTACATTCTATTTCTTGCAGGTTGTTTTTCCATACTTCCTGCAACCGAACTTGTTCCTGGGGATATTGTGGAGGTTTCTGGTAAGCTGATAAGCAAACTGTCTCTGTTGAGTATTTAATCCTTGAAAGTTGAAAGTTGAATCTGTTCTGGTTGTGAATTAAATAGTGGGCTGCAAAATTCCTGCTGATATGAGGATGATTGAGATGCTAAGTAATCAAGTGCGTGTTGATCAAGCTATTCTTACAGGTATTCTTACAGCTCGTATAGTATGCTGTGAATAGAACTATTGAATGCTTCTACCTAGGAATCACTTCATTTGTGTGGTTGTGTCTGAAAAGAGTGAAAATGTACTACGTTCCCTCACATGTTGACAATTAGGTAAGTGTTTGTGAATTACTGATGTAGTGGATTTGTCTGCATATCCTTCTATGATTCATAAGACTAAAGGTTTTTGTAGGTGATTTTTGTTCTGATTTTAAGTAATACACATTAACCTTGTTGATCAATCAATACTTTTAGTTTGTTAGTTTTGATAAATTGACTACTAGAGTAATCCCCTTGAAAAAACTGTTTTTCTTTTATAGAATCCCATGTTTTATAAAAATTGAAAATACTTCTCTGTCTAGTATATGCTTTTGCCTGGTTATATTTTGGTACTGGTACATGTGTGAGCAAGTGGTAACAAATTAGTAAATTTATTGGGGTCTAGGCTGACTGCTTTTATACTCGGTTACTTTTACTGTTCAACTAACAAATTTGGAGGAGACATTTTTGAAATCCTTTTGGCTTAACAAATTTTGCTTTTGCTACTATTGCTACTCATTAGAGTACTTAATGGTTCCTTTTGGCCTAATTAATGGCCCTGTTGCAAAGTTTTCCCTTAAAATATGCTTTCAGATGCCAGACAATACTTTTGAAAAGGAAAAGGTTGTTAGTTAAATATGTCAATCTCACTTCCCCACACCTTGTGTGTGGGGAAATAGGCCATGTCTGTTTAAGGCAAAAACTACGTGTATGAATACATGTTTATTGAACACAGTTATATGTATCTTCTGACATCTCACTTGTTTAATGTGATCAAAATTCTCTTTGCTGATTTTAGGTGAGAGCAGCTCCGTGGAGAAAGAGCTGAAAATAACCACAACTTCAAATGCTGTATACCAAGACAAAACAAATATTCTGTTCTCGGTAAGAAGCTTGTTTCTTTGTTCAACCAGCGTGTGGCTAATAAGGTTTAAAATTGTTCTATAGAATATTAATGGTTTGGATATTCTAAGTCCAATTTGTATTTATGGTTGAGGTAGTGACACCTATATAAACTCTACTTTGAAAGATTTTCTTGTTGGTTGGTGCAGAAAATTTGGTTTGGTGTTACTTGTTAATAACTTTTTTGTAGTTGACAAAAATGGAAGTTGTTTAATTGAACCAATCTAGCTTTTAATTAAACATTTCGGCTACTAGTTTTGGTTGGTTGAGGCTTGATGGTCACATGGCAAAGATGTGTTTATTTTAAGTTACTGAAATAATTATATATGCAAATTTGATTCTTGAGAGGATTTTGACCTGCAATTTTCTGTAGCATTTTCTCATTTGTGCTAAATTGAATCAGTTCAATGTTTGTGATGTTTAAGATCAAATGCTGTTGCTTAAAATTGATACACGTACCTACAAACACACAGGACTATGTATGCTCACAATAAGTGAAATTTATATACCTGTACTGATCATTATATTTACATATTGTTCATTGAAATTTATTTGCAATTAAACAATGTTAGTCAATATTTAAATTTAATTACTTTGTGATTTTTAAATTTTGTAAAAAATGAACATGATGATTTTGTTTTTAAGGAATCTAAAAAACATTAGTAAATTGAGAATTCACCATCATTTATTTTAATAAATACTTTAAGTCATTTATTCTGGAAAAGAACTTATCAGCTGTTATAGCGGTATAAAAATTTAATTTAAATTTAAAGTGATGAAATTCAACATATGATATAAACATACAATCTTAAAGTTTATTTATAAAATCGTTAAAAGGAATTATTGTTAATTAAAAAGATAGAACCATGATGCATAGCATTAGTCCATAATATTTGATTATTTGTAATTTCTACTTTAAAGTAAAATTGAAATGAACTATTATTGGACATTAAACATGATGGGTAGCTACGTTGATAGTTGTCTTCAGAAATTTCAAAGGTCCATGAATCACAGCGATATAAAATTGTGTTTGCATTAGTGTTCTTCTCTTTGTATTTTCTGTGCATCCAAGTTTCGAATATTTAAATAAGCACGAGTTCAAGGCACTGTTTCTTGTAGTCTGGTAGCCTTGTGTCATTTGAAATTGTTTCCGTTAACTCTTATCTTTTTCCCTCCTATAAGAGTTTGTTTTCAATGCCAGGGTACGGTTGTAGTTGCTGGTAGGGCGAGAGCTGTTGTGGTGGGAGTTGGTCCTAATACGGCCATGGGCAGCATACGAGATTCAATGTTGCGAACAGAGGATGTAAGCATTGAATTTTACTCACATTGATGTTTTTACTCCTTGTATCTTTATTCAATTCTTGTGCATTTGTGTTCTTTCTTGACTCATGTATAGGAAAAGTTGCTTTTTACTTTTAGACACACAATAGAGGTGGTTACATCTTTTATGATTGGTTGCAGGAGGCAACACCATTGAAAAAGAAGCTGGACGAGTTTGGGACCTTTTTGGCCAAGGTGATTGCTAGTTCTCTGATTTCACTGTATTTCAAACTATTGGGGAATACCAAAGCTCACATCAATAACGTATATAAATAGGGTCAATCCTCACCTTATAAGTTTGTTTTATAGGATCAAGTAAAGTCTAAACTACTTTTTAAGATGGTATAAAATTCCATCTTATGTCCATTATAAGGGTTACTCCCATGTTATACTTGTACCAAGCCTGTATTAGATGTGCAGGAGTATATTTGAAAAAGCCAAGACCTACATCCATTAGAGATAGTGTCAAAATAAAGTGGAGGGAATCCTCATCTAATAAACCAAATTTGTAGGGTTTAGTTAGACCTAAAGCACTTTGTAAGACAAACTTAAGGGTTGCTCTTCTGCTACATACATATTGCATGGTTTGTTGCTATTCTGCCGCATTTTCCATGGTTTGTAAATTAATAAATCAGACAGGATTAATAAATCAGACAGGCTACACAACTGTTAATGTATTTTTGGTTTGTCAGCCTCCTAAAATGTACTTGGTATCAACAGTTCCATCTGAAAAGTTGAGATTGGTAGTTTGGCATTGAATTATAGTGTTTTTGTAACGGCTCTTTTTCTCAACTGTTAATGCATTCTTGGTTTGTCATACTTGGTATTAACAACAGTTCCATCTGAAAAGTTGAGATTGATACTTTGCGATTGAATTATAGTGTTTTTTTAACGGCACTTTTTCTCACCTACTTTTGGCATTTAATATGAAAGTTCATTTGAGGCAGGGAAAAGAATTTTAATTCATAATAAATGTAACCCTTAGGTTTGGGAACCTTGGTTTTCAAATGTTGGGGCTGCTCTTCTGCTGCATATTTCATTGTTGGTAATGATTGATCGGATAAGCAACACAACTGTTTATGCATTTTTGGTTTGTCAGCCTAGTACATCCGGTTGTTATTAACAGTACTATCTAAAATGTTGAGATTGGGCATATTACACTTCAAAATTTGAATCTTACAACTTCATATAATTTGGTTACCTACCAATTGGTATGGTAAGATGATGACTTTGCATCTTACATTATTAGAATGAATCCATGTACTTTCATATTAAAGATAAAATTCAGACTATTCAACAATTGATATTTTTTACTTCTGACAAAAAAAATCAGAAGTCATGTGAGCTTAAATTCTTAAATGCAAAGGAATTGGAAGAACACTTTTGAACTTATCCTATTTGACAATCCACTACTTTACTTATCACTAGTTCAATGCACGCACTCTACTTGGCTATTTAATTGCGTTGTTTGCATTCTTCTAAAATAAAATCTGACATTTAACTAGTAGATTTGTATGACTTTTGCTTAAGTTTTTTTTTTTTTTTTATCATTTTCTAGTTTAATTGAATGAATACCACTATATTTCAAATATATGATATGTTTGAAGTAATTTTTCATTGTCTTTTTATCTTACTTTTAGAAAGTGAACTTTAAGTCTAACTTAACCTTACAAATTGACTTGTAAGATGAAATTTACACTACTTATACACTATGATATGACATTATTTCTAATCTATGTGGGCTCTTCAACACATACACCCAAGCCGAGGAGTAAACATCTCGAGTGTGGGACTAGGAGAAAACCCAATAGTGGGTGACATGATGTTCAACACCTTGCTAGGATATACTCTAAATGATTTTGGTACTATCTTAAGAAATAGACCTTAAACTTAACTCAATCCTACAAAACCGGTTTGTAAGATGAGATTTGCACCCACTTTTATATCTCTAGTCGATAGAGACTCTTTAACATACAATTCAGTACAAATTATGATTCATGATAAAAATTAACTTGGTAATTTAGGATTGAGTTATAATGTCTTTGATAAAACCACTTTACCCTTTCTCATCTGTTTTGGCATTCAATGAGAAAGCTCATTTGATACATGGCAAAGAATATGAATTATAACTTATAAGAAGTAAAACCCTTTTATTTGGGAGCCTATGTATTATCAGCTTCAAAGAGTAAAATATATCAAAGGAGTATTTTTTGTGTAACAAATCATTTTTATTGTTCAAGTTTTAACTTTGAAGCCCACTTATTATTCTGTTTCCAAATTGTGATGGTGGTGGTTCCTTTATTTCTTTTATGCAGGTTATAGCAGGGATTTGTGTTTTGGTGTGGATTGTAAATATTGGTCACTTCCGTGACCCTTCTCACGGTGGTTTCTTGAGTGGTGCAATTCATTATTTTAAGGTGTGTTCACCAATGAACTTTGTTATTATATTTATCAATATTTCCATTTGCTCTTGTATTCTGTTTTTACTGGCATCATGTTGTAGTCTTCTATTGTTTTTATTTGCATGTACTGCCTAGTTGTTTTATATTTAGTATCTCTCTGTGGTTGGTGTATAGTTGGTTATATTGGCTCTTTCTTTGGAAGAAGATATCATGTTGTCTTGTGAGCATGAAAATCTTTTAACTTCTAATCATATTCCTGCTAGATTGCAGTTGCTCTGGCAGTTGCAGCAATTCCAGAAGGGCTGCCTGCAGTTGTGACAACGTGAGTTCAGGAACCTATTTTTGTTTTTTCTCTGGAAGCCATCATATATTTAGAATATCTTTATTTTGATTTTATAAAATAAGATATAGATGTTTTGGCTTGTGTGTTCATATATAATCAACAATTTGTTCTATATATATATATATATATATATATATATATGTGTGTGTGTGTGTGTGTGTGTGTGTGTGTATTATAGTGTTTTTAATTTTGGGAGTTAATTACTCACTTTTTTTTTTGTTTAAGAAATATGTTAAGAATGAAACAAAACCATAAGGCAGCATTTCTTAAGGCCCTTTTATGAGTGATGTCCTTGAGGTATTACTATTTCTTTCTGTGAGCTGAAAGGGAGAATTCCAGTTCCTATTAAACTCAAATTTCAATCACTATCGTTTACTTAGGTTTTTAATAATCACATATGTGGATTATGTTATTCTAAGTTTGGGAAATAGACCAAAGCTGCTTACTGTATGGGAAAAAGACTAAACTAGTTAATAGACAAAGCTGCTACATTCTTCAACACTGTGCTTAGAAAAATCCCTCAGAATGGATTTGCGCTTTGCCCTAGATATTATACCACCAGGTAGAAGCCAAATGCCTAATAATCTTAGCAAACCAGCTGTTGTGCTATAGAAACTTGCTTACAGAATTACTCATTCCCTCCCTACTGACTGGAGACTTCTCATGATATGCTGAGATGCTATGTTTGAATTACTTTTTTGGTTAGAAAACAGCATATATTCAATGTGATGGAAAGTTAATCTACTGAGTTTTTCTTTTTCCGATTTTGTTTTGATTTATTTTCTTTATAATAGGTGTTTGGCTCTTGGGACAAAGCGTATGGCTAGGTTGAATGCCATTGTTCGCTCCTTGCCATCGGTCGAGACATTGGGTTGCACAACTGTTATTTGCAGTGACAAAACTGGGACGCTAACTACTAACATAATGTCAGTTGCGAAGGTGAGTTCAGCTTGACACTGAAACAATAAAATTAAATTTAGTCATTTGTCTTTTTTGTGAGTTTTCATGTTGCCACAAGTGTCACATTGGATTGTGCCATCCTCATTGAACTCTGTACCGATTCACTGATGCTTATTTTTTGGTTTTGTTTTAGATGAAACATTTTGAATCAATAATAACCTTATTGCTATTATGTTTTAAGCTTCTATTTATTCAGGAATTTTATAGGTGTGGCATTAATAGAGTTTGTGATAAAATCTGCTTCTAGATGTTGAAAGTCTGAGTAGTATTCAATTTATGAACTATTAAGCTTTTCTCTTTCCTCCTTCCCCATTTTTCATTTATAAAATGCTTTTGATGTTCATCTTTCAGTCCTGTCATGTTTTAATCAAGCCTGCCTGATACCAACTACTGCCTGCTTATATCATTGTTGTTAGGTTCAGGATGATACAAAATTGTTATTCACGTTGCTTTCCAATGTATGTTTCATCTTGCAAATTATTTTTATGTATTTTGTTACATGTTGGAATTTTTATCTGGATGCTTATGGATGACTTTTAGCAATTTCCTTGACCAAATCCTATGGTTTTGTGGGTACAGGTATGTGTTGTTGAATCTGCAAATCGTGGCCCTGTTGTTTCTGAATACAGTGTCAGTGGAACAACATATGCACCTGAAGGAATAATATTTGACAGTACAGGGATGCAGGTATGATTATGTTAATTCTTTGTGCTTTTTCATTTACTAATTAATATAAGGAAGGAACCTTAGCTTGCTGTACAAAACAAAATTCATGGATAGTTTGCTAAGTCAGTATATGCTTTGTGGTGGATATCCATGCTGTTTTAATTTGCAAATATTGACACAAGAAATGATTGCATTGAATTAAGCCCTTCCTTGAAGTATGCAATTGTTTAGCAGCACAGATGGTTTTCTATGTGTATCTTAACATAAACTCATTGTAATCGTGTATGCAGTTTTGTTTTAGTTAAAACAATGTTTCATTTTCTTGTTTTTGCAGCTTGACTTTCCTGCTGAATTGCCTTGTCTTCTTCACATGGCAATGTGTTCTGCTCTTTGCAATGAATCAACCCTGCAGTATAATCCTGATAAAGGGAATTATGAAAAAATTGGTGAGTCAACTGAAGTGGCACTACGTGTCTTGGCAGAAAAGGTGTGTATTTTTTCCTCTCCTCATGTCTTCTATGTTAGAAGCTCCATCATTACTTAAGTATACTTTGATCGTTTGTTATTTGTAGGTTGGTCTCCCTGGTTTCAATTCCATGCCATCAGCCTTGAATATGTTGACTAAGCATGAACGTGCTTCTTACTGTAACCATTATTGGGAGGAACAATTTAGAAAGGTGAGATTTAGCAAGTTTCTCACATCTATTTTGTATTCATCTTCGTCCATTAACATATTTTAGGAAACTTGAATGTTAAAAATTGCAGGTTTTTTTACATTTTTTTCATGCCTATTGATCAGGAAACAGTATTATACAGCAGATTTTTCATTTAAAGAAAAGGGAATAGATAAATGTTAGTAAAGGACTGTTATAAACAATGAGTTGAGACGTTACAATTAATCTTGGCAAAAAATATAACAAACTTAGCTATATTAGGTTAATGCAACCATAAACCAGGGGTGATACAGCTACTTCATCCAACATAAGAAATTTAATGAATATATCTACTATTGGTTATTTTTTGGGTATTGAGCTATGTGTATTTATTTTCACACTTGATGCTTTGCAGATACATGTTTTGGAGTTTTCTCGAGATCGGAAAATGATGAGTGTGCTTTGCAGCCGGAACCAGATGCATATTTTGTTCTCAAAAGGTGCCCCAGAAAGTATAATATCTAGATGTTCAACCATTCTGTGCAACAGTGATGGTTCTATTGTGCCACTTACTGCTGATATTCGAGCAGAGCTCGACTCAAGATTCAACAGGTTGATTTTTATTGTTTATAATTTTATCTGTATATGCACATTCCATATTTTTTTTTCTAGATTTTTGCTTTCTTTCTGTTTCTTATTCAAAATAAGCAAAAACATTAGAAAAATTCAAACCATGACTGATTGCCTTGCAAGGGCATAATTCCATGTCTCTTAGCACTAGCACCGCATTGGACAGGTGAAATATAACCTACATACCTACTAGTGCCATGCCTTCTTGCTGCTAGGCCTTGACAAATAATGATAGATAGAAAAGACAATTATGTAAAAAAATTTCATTGATGATGGCCCACCACATACCAACCATGCAGCCTCCGGCCTTCTGCTACCCTTGGCTTGAGTGCAATTCGTTCACCTTGCTTTTCCTGAAAATGCTAAATTGAAGGGTTAATAGCACCTGAAAAAAGTCAAGGCCAACGCACTTGGAAGAAGCTAGTGAATGACAACTAAGAAAGAGGCGCTTAAATAGAATTCCACCTTAGAATAAGATAGGCTCTGAATGCCGTCAATATCATCTTAGAAAATCAATTTTAAGTCTAATTTGATTTCATAAAACCTACTTATAAAGTGAGATTTACACCCATTTATATACTATAATTTGGTCATATCTTTAAGTCAATTTGGTATCTCCAACAAGTATTTCTAACATAGTACATATCTGAAAAATCTGTTCTAACTTCTGGACATTAATAACGGGTACTTGGTTGTTTCTGTTCTGTTCATTTCCTAGCCTGACAAAATTTGTTGGCCAGTTTTGCAGGAAAAGAAACATTAAGATGCCTTGCTTTGGCCCTGAAATGGATGCCCTCAATTCAACAGTCATTGTCCTTTGATGATGAGAAGGATCTTACATTTATTGGGTTGGTATGCTTTCTTTTCAATGCACAATATATAGTTTAACAGTTAGATTAATGAAACTTGTTGACTTCATCTGTTCAATAAATTATTGGTATCAAGTTCCAACGAAAGAATGTATAGGAAGAAGCTTTATTTTTTAAATGAGAATAGTAGAATGAAATGGTATTGACTTTCTTACGTAGCGCAAAATTTGTTTAATGTTGCTTATATTTGAGTTTCAAGGGAGTACTTTTTTGGTTTTCTTCTGCTTTTCCAATATTTACATTTTTGCTCTAGTAAGTAATAACCTTTTTCTTTTGTGTTCCTCTCTCCCCTTGGGTAGGTTGGGATGCTGGATCCTCCACGAGATGAAGTAAGAAATGCAATGCTTTCGTGTATGACTGCTGGCATCCGTGTTATTGTCGTCACTGGGGATAACAAGGTTTCAAACTCCTGCCAAATTTTTTTTTTTCCTTTAATGTTCCATACGTCTTGTCTAAAATTACTTAATTCTGAATGAATCAGTCCACTGCTGAGTCACTTTGCCGCAAGATAGGTGCTTTTGACCAATTGATAGATTTTTCTGAACATTCTTACACTGCTTCTGAGTTTGAAGAACTTCCACCACTGCAGCAAACTATAGCATTGCAACGTATGGCACTTTTTACTAGGTATATTGTTTTATATCTATTCTCTAATATTTTATTTTGTTAGATGATTGCAGAATAAAATGGCGATTTCTTTTTTTGTTCAACCCTTTTGAGGTAAAAAAAATCATAGTAAAAGATGTGTGTTATGGTAGGGTTGAGCCTTCTCATAAAAGGATCCTGGTAGAAGCATTGCAGCACCAGAATGAAGTGGTATGATTGCTTCCTTTATCAGAATATTATTTGTAATTACTAACTAGTAATGTGTTATCCCTGTGACTGTTTTTTTTTTTTTCTTTTAGTTTCTTATCTTCCTAGGTCACTTCAATGTTCTTGTCATAATTACATAACTTTTGTGTTTATCTCCATTTAGTTGTTTGGAACATTATCTGTAACTACTAACTAGTAAGGTTTTATCCTTGTGATTATTTTTTAGTTTCTTATCTCCCAAGGTCACTTTAAATCACATGTTCTTTTATGGCACATTATTCAGTGGATGGATTGTGAGGATTAGATCTTTAGGTGAATGCTCCTCATTATTATTTTACACTTGTAGTTTTGATTGTGGATAGTGATGAGTGGAACTCAAAAGTGGATTAGCTGAGCTTAAATGAAGTTCTATACCAGAGATAGCATATACGGTATAAATAGTTTATAATATCTGCGTAAATGGCCAAAACTAAAATGAAGCATAAGTGGAATAGCTGATCTTAAATGAAGATCTATAACAAAGATATCATATATGGTATTAAATAGTTTATAAAATCTGCATAAATGACCAGAACTAAAATGAAGGATGAGTCATATCTTAAATACACAGGCATCATATTCTTTTCTGGATCAACAGATCTTTGACCCTGTACCCACGGCTCATACCTGACGCCACAATTAGGATGTGTGATACACAAAAGCATATGATGGAACATCATGACACTCCTGCTTGAGGTGTCAGATTGTCATACACGCAACCAACACCTCCTTACATCTGTTTTGTACATAGAAACACTTAACACCTGGAATCCTCTTAAAGATAATTGTCAGCTTAGACACATCTCAAATACTGAGCCAACATTATAAGATAAATTTTGGTTTTTTAAGCATTCATAAAAGCCGGCTTAAAGTATAATATATATATATATATATATATATATATATATAATATCATTTTAAGAGAAAAAATATGAAAAAACTTAAAATAAGTTATTCCAGTATATAATTGTAAAAACTCTCATATACTTCCAAAAGATGATTTTTAACTCAATACTACGCCTGTTCTTTTATGATAGTCATTTAAGGTTTTTTCGCCCTAAGAAAGGAAAGCATCTAATTTCTATTTTTAATGCAAATTTTAAGTGAATTGCCTATTATACTCCTTTCAATTTTCTTATTCCATATAACAAATTTTTATCTCTCCATATTAATGATTTTAAGGGTATATAAGTGGAAAATAATTGTTATCCTGAAATTTAAACATGATAGATAAAATAAACCAACGGAGGGAGTGTAAGCTAATTTATGCTTATGGAATAGTTTACTTGATCTTTTCATCTTGTTTTTCCTATAAGTGCATATGAGAGTTTGTTGATGGAAAAGACTACCCTAACAAGACCCATTACTTATATCGGATTGACTTTGTTGATGTTCGGGCGTGTTCCATGTCATTAGTGCTCTGCAGCTCTACTAGTTTCCTGATAAAGCTCTATTTAACGGCACTAAGTGCTCTATTTTGTAATTCATTATAACCTTATAATCATGGACATTATTGTTTATGCAATCATTCAAAAAAATTCTTTCAAAGTTGTCGAAATTTACAATGTCAGTAATTTAGGTTGCAATGACGGGTGATGGAGTTAATGATGCACCAGCACTAAAGAAGGCGGATATAGGAATTGCTATGGGTTCAGGAACAGCTGTTGCCAAGGTGTCATCATCTGTCTATACTTTTCTCGTCTAGTCAATAATCAACAATCCTAAACAACTTGCTATTTTTCTCCCCTCTTTGATTATAGAGTGCTTCAGACATGGTGCTCGCTGATGACAACTTTGCCTCTATTGTTGCGGTATAATAGCATATATCAATTTCTACTCATTTTTTTCTTTTCATTATTACTTTCCTTCCCTCTTGAATTGAAAACAATTTTCCCCATTTAATTTATTATTTGTTTCTCTTTAGGCTGTGGCAGAGGGAAGGGCTATATACAATAATACAAAACAGTTTATTCGATACATGATTTCTTCCAATATTGGCGAAGTAGTTTGTATATTTGTGGCTGCAGTGCTTGGAATACCGGATACCCTTGCCCCTGTGAGTTGTACAATATTTTTTGTTGATGATCTCAAAATGCTCATTTTATTCTGTTCTGCATTTTATACATACTTTATACCTGCGTAAATTCTAGATTTTTTATTGATCGCGTCTTCTATGCCCCTAGGTAGTGGTTTGTAGCCAGTAGTTGGTCACTAATGGGCTTTTATATGATTACAGTGTTTCTTCAGTAATTGCACAAAAATAATATTTTCATTTTTGTTCCAATGAAGACTATTACTTGAAATTTTTCATTTGTTCGCTTAACTTCTTCCAGGTCCAATTGCTTTGGGTCAATTTGGTTACTGACGGATTACCTGCCACTGCTATTGGCTTCAATAAACAAGACTCTGATGTGATGAGGGCTAAGCCTCGAAAGGTGCCATACCAATAATTCATTAGTCAACCTTCTATTTGATTCAAATAATTAAATAGATAACCTTCCCCATTCTTATTTAAATTTTATTTCACTTTGAATGTGTAGGTGAATGAAGCCGTTGTTTCTGGTTGGCTCTTCTTTCGCTATTTGGTAATAGGAGGTAACTATAAATATCAATCCCATCTTTATTTTTGGACTGAATATCATTTATTATACCTATCGGCGTTGCTTCTTTAATTTTCCCAGCAAGATTTCTTCTTTATTGAGGAACAGCATTGCTTTTTATGTTTTCATATGGTTACATATGGTAGTTAGATATAGCCGAGAGATGGGTAAGGCCAAGCCCTTGTGACTGTAGGTAAATAACCGAATTGGGAAAATTTGTACAAAAGGTTCTTGTTATAATTCACAAAGATGTAATTGGATGCACCAGAATAAAGGACACATGGATCTTAGGAGGACGATTCAAAAAGACCAACAAAATAACTATCAAGAGTTCTATTGAATATTGAGAAAAACTGTATAGGGTTAATCTCCCTTGTGTCTAAAATACACATAGGATTATACAAGTATACATGGTAACCAAACATAAATATGGTAAATAGAAGATATTATAATAAACAATATCAACAATATCTACCAATATCAAACAATGTCTATTTTTCCTAATAAACAATAGACGTTATGTTTCCCTAAGTAACATGATATCTCTAACACTCCTCCTCAAGACTTATTAATAGAACATATACCGTTACTAATAGCAGCTACCAATCCAGTAGTGGTCATTTCTATCCCTTTTGGATCTGAGTTCCTGTAAAAGTAGGAGCAAAAATGCATATGTTTTCTTGGAAAGAATCTAGAGAAAATTGGGCAATGGGGGAACTCAGTGTGATCATGGTTGGTAGAATACTCTGGAGGTTTACAGTTTAGGGCACAATACACCTACTGCAAAGGTAGTGAAGAGTTTAGGGTCAGATGTATCTTGCCTGAGGGATTAATTAGTGGTTTTTGGATTCATTAAAGTTTCTACTATCTGAACAATCCAAAGGACATGGTTACAAAAGTATTGAATGAAAAGCAGGCAATTTGTCAATGAAATAAAAAATGTCTCGGTTTGAAATCAACAAAAAATTGTCTTATCCGAACATTTATTTTGGATTTCTTAAAATCCAAAAATATCCAACCTAATCTAATCCAATTAATTGGGTTGGATTTGAATGGGATGTATTAAAGTGGACTTCAATTTTGTTGGATCAATATGATTTGGGATTAAATTTTAATATATGAATGTTTTGCACACCCCTACTTTTAGAGGAAACCCAGTCTTCAAATCTTAATGAAGCATTTTTTAGTCAACTGGCTACGCGAATCATAAACTATCATTCCTCAAGCTTATTCAAGGAAACCATGGAGTTTAAAATCTGTGAATGGAGGCTGAAAGTCACAAAGGATGCTTTCTTAGGTCAAAGAAAGTATAAACTAAGCTGAAATAACAAAATTTGCGAAAAAAGCCCAACAGATCCAAATGGGTCTTACTTAGCCATATTTGTCACTGAAAGGTGGAACTCAGATCTAGTTGGAGAATCCGGTCCACTCGGAATTCCTGGGAATCATATTAATCTTTTTTGTTATTAGAAGCCTTTCTTTCCATAATTTTGAGCCAATTTTTTCAATAGAGAGTGGGAAACGAAATGAAAGGATATATTGGAAATCATGTATCTCAACTCAACTACTCCAAGGACTCTATTTATATAATGAATTGATAAATATAGTATTATATTGTCCCAGTGATTATATTTATACGAGACACTTAGCATCACATAATAATACAAGTTTCAAACATGTATTTCAACTAGTCATTTACTCTTCAATTGATTTTTGGAAAGTGGATGCATGGTCCTAATGTTGTTTATTTTGTGTATGATGCAGCTTATGTTGGCCTTGCTACTGTTGCTGGTTTTATTTGGTGGTTTGTTTATTCTGATGGTGGCCCTAAACTTCCATACACAGAATTGGTAAGATAGTTTCATGTCCTCTCCTGTGGTCTCTGTACCTTTGTTTGAGCATCTTATATACTCAGAATGATAACACCTGAGGAAATGTGAGCCTATAAGCAGCTGATGTATGGAATTAACTTTAAAAAAATTCCATGACTGCATAATAATTAAAGCAAAAAGCAGTGGAAAATAGATATAAGCAAAATGGATATTGCTTATTGAAATTCAATCTGGCTTTTATATCTTTCAATATGTAATATCTTTTTTATAGAAAAAGAAAATTTAGAGATAAGAGGGAACGTGCAACTGCATGAAGGATAAGATATCCTCCAAGACAGAAATCCACAAACATGACAGAAAAATAAAATAAAAATAAGTAACAATCAGCGAGGCTGCTGAGTCTCTTTTCGTGTCAGAAATGAAAACTCCCTTCAAACAGCCAGATCAATGAGAAACCATTAACATGATTATGTCGAAAGTAGCAAGACACCCTTGAAATTGAAAATCACTTGTTTTATTAAGAGTTAAAAATCATTGTTGTTGACACTCAACTACAATATTTGCTCTCAAAAAACACATACATTGTGAACATGAGATTGTTTTGATAATTTTTTTGCTTCAGTCCTGGAAAATACATTTTGTTGTTGGTACTAATAATGCTTTATTTAAAAAAAATATAAAAAAATTGACTGCTTATTCTGCTATGAATATTTCTTTTTGTGTATAGTTAATAAATCTATTTCGGATATTCTTAGTTTAAATTCTTCTCTTCTTCCAGATGAATTTTGATACCTGCCCAACCAGGGAGACAACTTATCCATGCAGTATATTTGATGATCGACATCCGTCTACTGTATCAATGACTGTGCTTGTCGTTGTTGAGATGTTCAATGCTTTGAACAATCTCAGTGAAAATCAATCTCTTCTGTAAGTAATTTTATACAATTTAATTTGACATAATTATAGGATTTTGGTCCTTCATGGTTCCTTTCCTGCATATTAATGGGATGAGATCAGGATGACAACAAATATAAAATCTTTCACGTGCTTTCACCCATCAGCTTAAGCTTATGGGGTCAGTAGGTTCATCAGAGTCGCGAAACCTGAAGGAAGAATATATTATGAGTGAAATTAGTAAAATCATATAATAGACATTATACCCCTCTTCACTGGACCAGATTGAGAGAGATGGTAGAAATTCTGTTAATTTTTAGCGACCTCATGAGGCAATGTCTCCAACATAGTTATCAGACATGGCACGGACATTGAAGAATGATGAATTTCCAGAATATAGGACATAGGCAAACCACTTATATATGATTAACAAGGCAAAATCTCAATTAATAACTAAAATTTGTATAATTCACAGTATAAAATAAATTTAGTAAGTTCTATCATTTTCATATAATAGGGGTTCTCACAATAAAATCCAAAGAAACTTGTCTCCTATTATTTAAATTAATTAATTGAATCCTATGAAAAAAACCTTAAATATGTTATGTGTATGCAATAATTATCGTATAATTTTTTTTGTGGAATTTCTTTTTACTTTCTTATGATAACAGTGCCTAGGACGTGTTTAGTTAATAATAGTGTTTGAGCTGAAAATATGGTGCTATATCAATCTTCTTTAGGAACGAAGCTTTGCATTTGGTTATTCTACTTTATTCTGTTTTTTTTATCGAGGACTGGTGTTCATGGACTACAAAGCTTGAACGTTGTATTCATACGTGCCCTGTGATTGTGGAGGAATAAAATTGAAATCCTTAGAGAAGCATCAGCTGCTAGTCAATCTGGGAAAACAAATTCATACTAAGAACCTTCCCATTGTTTTTAATGGGAATATTTGTACGTGTATGCTACAAACAATAGGAATGTGTCTCTTATTGTTGAATTATATTTGGGAAATAAAAGAACAGATATTGCTGTGTAACAATTTTTTAATTGATGTGAAAATATTTGTTTGTCTGTTTCAGGGTTATCCCTCCATGGAGTAACATGTGGCTTGTTGCTTCTATAATCATAACTATGCTTCTTCACATACTAATCTTATATGTTCACCCACTATCGATTCTTTTCTCTGTAAGTATTTTTAAAAGCAGTGATACACATTTGATTTTCTGAAGTGAGAACCTGCCTGTTTATCCTGTTCATAAACCATCAGATTGATTTTAATTTTTTATTACCATATGTTATTACAGGTAACACCCTTATCTTGGGCTGACTGGACAGTTGTCCTCTATCTTTCGTTACCTGTATGTTTTCTTTAACTTTCCCAAATCCATTACTTAGTCATTTTTATTGTCGGGGATCTTTCCCGAGAAGGTGAGTCGTGCTACTCATTCATGTGTACTATATTTTGTTTTCTTATGCAGGTTATAGTCATTGATGAGGTGTTGAAGTTCTTCTCCAGAAATCCCGTCGGTAATCTTTATTCCATTTTATTAAATTTTCAGATCAATCTGTGATACCTTGTTTGTCTGAGGGTAGCTAGTGTTCAACATGACCAGTAGTAGGATTGGTAGTCTTATTTTCGGTTGGAAGTTAATAGTCATCATAGAAAAATATAGTTGGTGCATTTCTTTTGTGATGGTTTTGTCATGGAGATCTATAATTAAGTGATGTAACCAACAGGCACACGCACAAACATACCCACACAAAATTTCCATATAGCTAATGTTGATTACTTTTCCTTTGGTTTTAGGTTTTAGATTCAGATTATGGTTCAGGAGGTCTGATTTACTTCCAAAAAAAGATTTACATGAAAAGTAAGATGTGGAGTAACATTTACCACTTTTGGAATCATAGAGCTTCAATGGTATCCTTGATTGAATCTAAATCATCAATCTCCATTTGCGTGGCAATCCAGGAGTTAAACAAGGTACTAAAGATATTGTATAATACTTGTGTTATCTGTAATATTTATGTCCGTAAAATTTCAGTGATGTAAAACAGCAAATGTAGGAGCCTGTAGAGTTGGTTATCTTCAATTATTCATTTTTCTTCACATTCTGTATTTAATCAATTTTGGTAGCATAAATACCTAAAAGGCACTCATTATCCCTTCTGACAAAGATGTACATTGTCAGTTGTGTATCGTTAAAAGAACGATGTAGAGATTAATACCAATATGTTACGGATAAGCAAAGGAAAAAACAAACAAACGTTTTTTCAGTTCTCCTTCATCACTTGTTTGCTTAAACGAATCGTATTGATGTATAAATTAAGGTATCCAATTAAGTTATTTGTTAATAGCTGAATTAAACAAAATAAGTAAGTAGTAAGATAAGATTCAAAAAGTAATTAAGTTTACCAAAAATGTGATAATTGATAAATTGTCAGGCCAACTTGACTTGTTGGCCAAAAGAAAAAGGCAGTAATTGCATCTTGTACGCTATTATTTTCTTCTTACATCCTATTACGTACCATATTACTTACGGAGTTTATTTCCCAAAACGTAATAAATAATTTCGGAATTTTTTTTCTGAAAGTCAATCACTCCTCTTTTACCGAAAACATTTTCTGGAGACTTTTTAATGGGGTGGGAGGACAAAATTGATGAGATGCAGGAAGCTTTACCTAACGGAAAAAAGCCCTTCAAATGGTGCAAAGCGTGTGCGGGTAATGTTTGAGGGCTTTTTCGTTTACCCATAAGTTTATTGTAACGTCTCATTTATTTTAGGTTTTTATATTTCATTTTGCAATGTAGTGGATTTCTTTTAGCACCCCCTAATTTCTTTCTCTGTTTTATAAATTTGAAAGTTTTCACTTTGTCCTTATAGTTTATGAACTTTTGTATTATGCAATTCAATAATTATTTTTGACTTCCAATACAACCTAAGTGTTTTTTTTTCTTACTTTTGGATTGTGCAACATGGAACCCTTTTTTTATTTTTAGGTGTAATTAAAAATTCTTTTATGAGAAAAAGCTTTTGGGTCATGAAAAAATCTTGTGAACTGTACAAGTTATTTAACTGTTGGATCGTGTAATTTAAAAGGTTCTTTGAGTTAATTTGAAAGTAATTTTTTGCATAAAAAAATTTTATTACATTATTTTTGAATGTTTTTTGGATTATACAATCTGAACTTTTTTATTCTATCAAAAATACTTAGATTGTATAATCTATAATACTTTTTTTCCCTTCAATTCGTTCATGACGTAACACATAGACGTTAAGGGGATAGCAGCTAATCCACCACGTGACGGTAAGGGAGATAAATTGATTTTTTTAATCACGTGACGGTAGTGCATATAGAGACTGTGGGAGTGCAGAAAGAAATAGTCGGGAATGTAGAAGTTAGTTACCCTGTGAAAAGTCCAATCCAAAAAGAATTAGAGGTGACATAATAAAATTGTGGGTTTACCTGTGGAAATTTTATTCTGGAAACTTTGTTCTGAAAGTCTCGTTTTGAAAATTAGAAAAGATTGTTCCATAAAGCTTCCAAAAAATGTAATTCTGAATTCACCTTCTCGAAAGATAAAAGCGTTATTTTTGAAAATTTTAGTGGCTGCACAAAGCAATTGTGGGAGTGCAGGTAGTAAAAGGCTTAATGTGATTGTGGGATGATGATTATATTAAAGAAGGAAAAAAGTTATAAGTTTCAAATTTCAATAAAGTAACTGTCATTTAAAATAAAAGTTTTAATGACAACATAAACCATAAAAGAAAATAAAACATTAGGATGCAATGCATTTTTAGTTTAACAAATATATTTATAACAACGTACGTTTATTCTTTATTTATGGGGTTGTTGTTTCGGCATGCCCTAGGCTCAGAGTGGCTTATTAGATATCCATCTCATGAACATGGCTAAACATTCTTCAGGTTTGGACTCCGGAGCTGTGTGCCCTCCACCCTGCAAGTGAACCCCTCAACAACACAACTTATTATTTTATACACAATTCTCTTATTCTTACAATATAATTTATTACTTAGAAAATGTAATTTCCTAAGCTAAAATAGTGCTTACCTTCACAGTTGCAAATGTCATCCGATTTGAGTAAGTTCTCGTGTATCTATCAGTAATTTAGTCACCAAAATGAGGTTAGTATAATTTTTCATAAAAATCAATGACATGGTTGGACAACTTTTTTAGCAAAAACTTGTCAATGAAGAAAATACAAAAATGTATTTAACTTTTGAATGTTTAAAGAAAGTAGAGTTAGGTGCATACCCTGCCACCTGGCCATTGTAATACCACTACCTCCAGTCAGAGACGATGGAATAGTTTAAAGCTCTTACCCACGCTTGTGTAGACAGGAATGGAACTAGCATGTCATGATCCCCACTTTTAACAAATAAAAACATGCTTAAATATAGATTCATCATAGTGAAATTTAGAATTAGTTAATCTTCAAAAATTTTAACTAATTTAGTCCTTTTAATCAAATTTTGTTAAACTTATCTGACATTTCAAACGCATTTCATAATAGTATTTGAATTGTTTATATTGTTTGACACATTTTCGCTAAAATATGTTTAAAATGTCAAATAAACCTAATAAAATTTGGTAAAAATGACTAAATCCACGTATTTCTAAAGATGAAAGACTAAATTAGTATAAAATTTCGAAAAGAGACTGATTCCAAAATTTAATGAAACTTGAGTGACAAAAACAAATTTAACCCTAAAAATAATATTTTATTATAAGAAAGAAAAGTAAATGTATAATAGCCATGTATGATTCACAAAGAAATAATCAGGTTCTGTTCATATTGGATTTGAAATTTTACTCTGGTTATATGCCCTATAAACATTTCATTGAATGTCAATTTATCTTATCATTATTTGTAATCGAAAAATAACAAAAATAATACATAGGTAGGAAAACAATGAATCAGATACATTTAGCAAGAAAAAAAGTGCATATAATATTTAGAAATTAATGTTGACCTGTAAATCAATGAACGGTAGCCTTTTCTGCTGAGATTGACGTGATATTGGAAGCTGTTAGAGATATCAATCTTAACAGGTATGTCATAGTTACAGCGCTTCCATTTCCCTTTAGTTCCCTGCACCATAAATATATAAATATATATTAGTCTTAAAATGTTTTTGTGCACCCCTGTAATTCATTTTTAAGATATTTTGGTCATTTAAAAATACAATTTTTTTTATTTGTAAAGAAACATATAGATTAAAGGATAAAGTAATGACTGTAAAGTGTGCGTAAAAATTTGTTGAGTGTGAATATATAATGTTATATATACCTTACGAATATGCAGTGCTTTGCGGACATTATCATCGTTGGCCCAATAGCTAGAAAGGACATATGCATGAGTCTGCCCATGGAAATTCAATAAGATAAAATAAAATGTTTTTAAAATGATTTGGGTTACTAAATGCATGTTCAATTCTGAGACCTAATGCATCGGATTTTTATCAACTTTCATAATTGAAGCGGTAGAAAAAGTTGTTAAATGTATTTGTTTATTCAAAGTAGTTGGTATTGTTTTCTTAAATCAGTATCATAGACATGTTTCCTACATATTTGTATTCTTAAAATTGAGAAATCGTAATTCCAAACAGTTTTAAATAAAATTACAACTTTATTTAACATACTAAAAGAATAAGTGATGCACAAGCAGCAATTATAATACAAAACAATCAAAATAAAATGAAAATAATGTCCTTTACTAAAGGTTCTACTATATGAGTAATAATACTCGCACTCATACATTTTTTTTTGTTTATTATTGAATGAAATAGAGAAAACTTTAACTGATAGATATGATAAATAATATAATAGAATTAAGAAAGTGTTAAGAAAAGAAATGAGGATAAAGTGATATAGAAGAGAATGTGAGTGTATGTATATATGTATAGTATTTTTCATTTTAATATTGTACTTCAATCAAGCTTGTTTGTAGTTACGTTAGTATTACAATGGAGTCATTTTATTTAAAATTGAATTTTTGTATAAGTGTAAATTTTAAAAGGATTACTAAAATAGAGAAGCCGTGTTATTAGATGTAAAATGTCAAAATGATATATGTTATAAAGCACGTTCTAATCTTGACTTGCTTTATTTGATGCACTAAAGTTGTGCTTCTTAATAATGACCACTTTCTTTTTTTTATTTACTGAAGTCGGATTCTTTCTTACTATTTTAGCTTCTTCTTTTTTCAATAAATATTTTTAAGAAATTAAAATTTAAATCGAAGTTCTCATTGCTAATCACATGGGAAGACAAGATAGGTCGGACACGATGATCAACTATGAGCATGTTCAAAATAAAACCGATTTTGTTGAAAATTTTAATACGTGGATCTATCAGGTTCATCTAACCCGTTAAATAAACAACCCAAAATATAAGTCCAATTAATCCAATCCATTGGTCCAATTTTTAAAAATTAAAATAATTTAAAATATTAAATTTTTTATATTATATTTTTAAAATGTGTAAACATTAATAGTATTATAATTTAAATTATTAACAGTTATAACTTAAAGTTATATCTATTAATTATAATAGAATAATTTAATATATAAATAGAATTATTTTTATTTATTTAATTAAAAATATTAATTAATTAATTAAAATTTTATAAATTATTTTATATAATTAAAAATATTTTTTATATTTCTATATATATATATATATATAAATAAATTTTAAAAATTAAAAAATTAAATATTCGATTCATGAACCCGTTCTACACAGGAGGGATTATCATCCGTGGTCTTCTTTTGTTTGATGGGATGGAACGAGGGTGGTCCATTTTGTCACTTGTAACTGTCAGATGTCTAAACTAGTTGTTCAGATATATGTAACTTTATGAGTATGAAAATTTACCCTACAGGATAAAGGTGGCATTGTCAGACGATTCATCAGCAAGAGACCTCCTGCACCTCCAAGTACTACGTAGAGCAGATTCCTCACAATGGGGTTCCAAAACATGCCCAACTTGAATTCCTGAAATAGACTGTCCAAAACCAACAATTTATGGTCCCAATCCATTTAGTACAACTCCATATGTCGATGTCTGTTCTT